>Ga0316222_1005953_pt1 | contig 10132 bp, 26 predicted proteins | sample TBH18011metaG_FD_206008 | JGI IMG/M metagenome (GOLD analysis project Ga0316222, IMG submission 206008) | Freshwater microbial communities from Trout Bog Lake, Wisconsin, USA - TBH18011 | ecosystem: Environmental > Aquatic > Freshwater > Lake > Hypolimnion/Profundal zone | place: USA: Wisconsin... | reverse complement strand
GACATAGGAATGGCAGGGCGTAAGTTGCTCAGGTATTGCAGGGCGTTCATTGCTGCTCCTGGTAACGTTTCCACTGGTCACAAAAAGGTGCTGCTTGGCAGTAGCCCTCGCAGCGCGTACGACCGCCTGGACGGATCTCAATGGCGTATCCCTTGGTCAATACCGCTTCAGCTTCTTCCAGCGTCTTGTGGACTGATTTGGCCCGCTTACCGCCCTCTTTCATCACGGCGTACATCGTGGGTTTCTCCCACATCTCTTCAGGTGTGCATTCAGGCAGGTCGTAGTTGGCGGCGATAGCAAACACGGCATCGTTGTGTGCGCTCAGGCGTCTGGCTACATACTGCTCGGCGTATTGAAAATCCCAGATCGGGATATCAATGATGACCACTGGGGCTTGTGGGTAATTCTCGCGGGTAGTTGCTTCGCGGGCAGACCAGTCGCGGATGATGGCGCAGATCTGCAGCTTCTTGACGTTGACGCCCTTGACCTTGTTAACCAACCAGCCGTAAATGTTCAACTGATTTTCCCAGTCGGCCTTGGTATTCATAACAGACCATGCACCTGTGACTTTGTAGTCGCTGATGATGATGCCGTCTTCCTCGACTTCTTGCAGGTCGATCGCGCCAGAGATATGCCAGCCATTAAATTCAATGTGCAGCCGCTCTTCAACGATGTGGTGATTGTCTTTGCCGTGCTCCAAGATGCCGTGGACGGCGGAGCCAAAGATAGACCAGACCATTTCAGAGGCGTCTTGGGTCAGTTCATCCCAGTGCTTGTTCTTTAGCTGAACGATGCGGGGCGAATTCAGAATCTCTGTGGCAGATATCTGTGACGCGCCCTTGGAATACTGAGGCCGCTTGATCACATTCACAAATGTGTCCGGCAAGTTGTGATTGTTTGTGATTTTCCATCGCGGACCGTGTTGTTTGGGTGCGGAAAAGCTTTCATTCATACTCCTATAATTGGGGTTACGAACATCCTTACTGGTTGTTCTGGTAGATATGCTATCAGGTATATTCTGGAAATGCAACACATGAGGAAAAATATTTATGGCACGTAGGGCGATGAGGCAGGACGACAATCATGGGGCGGTGGTGACTGCTCTGCGGGCGATGGGTGCTACGGTGCACACGATCAGCCAAGGCGGTGGGATACCGGACTTGCTGGTGGGTTATAAGGGGAAGACGGCGCTGCTGGAAGTGAAGGACGGGGACAAGCCGCCGAGTGCGCGTAAGCTGACGGAGCTGGAGGAGAAGTTCTTTGCGAGCTGGACGGGTGGGCCGCTGTTTATAGTGAACAGTCCTGAAGAAGCTATTGCAATGGTAGAGGCAATGGTATAGACTGCGCTTGTTATCATTCTCTCTCCTTGATTGGACTTACGGCTTCTTCGGAGGCCGTTTTTTTGCAAATAGTTGTTGACACCGACAAAAGTTCTGCTACTATTCAAACCGTTGTCGTCGTGGGCAGCAGATAGATAAGCCGTTTACACATGCAATCTACCCTCCTTAAAAAAGAGGGCCACGACTAGATTGCAGTTGTAAGCGGCTTTTTTATTGCCTACTCGACAGCCGTGCTCCACACGATAGTAAGCGCTTGAAATCGGCGGCGTGGAAGAAAAGACTATCCTATCGGAACCACCCACCGATGGGTGCTGGACTTGGCAGTAGGTATCAGCACAGCACAGGGAAGGAAAGTGACAGCCAGCGCTTCCCCTGCGATGAATACTCCCCCTCAGGGCAGCGTAGCGTGAACGACCAGATCGGGACGTGGCGGCGGGTAAACGGTTCCTCCCCTTTAAAACGGGGACACCCAGTCACCCGGCGTAGCTGGAATCGGGATGCTATGTGGTAGGATGACACGGGAACAACCAGTTGACATTTGTAGGAAAGTAGGCACAATGAGAAAACGGACGAGACGCAAAGTGTATGCACTGGTGAACGTTATTCAGCACGCCATAGAGGGAGCGGCGCTGGTAGACGGTAAGCCATTGGAGGAGTTGAGGACGAGGGAGTTGCTGGCTTTGGAGGCGTTCCGATCGGGCACAGCGACACCGATGGATTGGCGGTCTATTTCGGCGATGGTGAACATTGCTGAGGTGATGGCTAAGAAGGGCGTGGGGCCAGAGGCGATTGAGGTTTGCCGAGAGGCGGAGCTTCAGTTGTTGGACGACCACACCAGGTTTGAAAAGACCGGAAAGATGGGCACGACAGCGGCGGGCTTAACGGCTTACCGCGAGGTGTATGAATACCATGATCTGCAGAGGACATCTATCAGCAGAGCAGAGTATGAGAGGTGGATAAAGAAGACCGCTGACATTTTGAAGAGCGGCCAGGATGTAGTTCATTTAACCTAAAAGGAGTTTGTATGATTGACGAAATTAACGATAACGTGGCGGCTTGTAAACAGATCGATCACGACCAGCGGCTGGTAACGTTACCAGTTTACGTTCACCACTACCGCCAATACGATGGCAAGTTTGCTTTTTCGATCTCATCGTTTGACCAAAGCAAATACAGCTCGGAGTATGTGTTGGTGGGTAAGACTGAGCTGGTGTATTTAGTTCCAGAGGAATTCGATCCGATCGCCCAAGAGGTGGCTGCCCTGCGCCGCAAGAAGATGGAAGTGATTAATGAGTTCAATAAGCGGGTCAAAGAGATCGAGGAGCAGATCGGTAAGCTGACTGCTATTGAACACACGCCTGCGGAGTTCTGAGATGACCGGAAGCTATTACATCGGCCAGACCAAGGCACCGCTTGCGAAGGAGTGGCGCTTGGTCGCCAAGGGGGATGACCCTATGGAAGTCGCCAAGAAGACCACTGCCCTGACCAACAAGGGCGAAACAATGGCTCGCGTGATGTGGGTATCGGATGAGCGGTGGGACAACACCAAAGTAATTCAGGAGATGAAGGTATGACTGACGAACAAATTATCAAGATGGGCGCAAAAGTTTATTTATGTGATGAAGAAGGTAGAGATGACAATTCAATCATCATTACAAATCACTTAAGAAATTTTGCCAAACTGGTAGCACAGCATGAGCGTGAGTCGTGTGCAAAGGTATGTGATGAGCATCCTGGATATATGACTGGAATAGTAAGTTTAAAAATACGAGCAAGAGGTGAAGCATGACTGACGAAAAAATTGCAAAACTATATGACCAAGCCTTGATTATTGAAAGCAATGGTGATTATGTTGCAGGTGAATTGGATCCTGCAAAGTTCGCCGAGTTGATTGTTAGGGAATGTATTGATACTGCCTTTCATAGAGGACATCCTGATTTAGAATTTTTGTTGAAACATTTTGGAATTGAACCATGACAGACACATCAAAAGAATACACATTTACTGCGCCACCTAAACCCGTGGGATATTGGGTTTTGTATGAAGGCGCACCGCAGCTAATGATGTTTGCGATGCACCATAAACCGACTGAACAGCAGATCAAGAACACAGAAGAACTGCTGGGATGGAAATGGAGAGACGCATGACTGACGAACAAATCATTGAGATGGCTAGACAGGTTGCTGGCATGATAACAATTCATGCTAACGGAGAAGCAACCTATTCTTTTTATGAATACCAACTAAAAACCTTTGCCAAACTGGTAGCGCAGCATGAGCGTGAGGCGTGTGCAAAGGTGTGTGATGCGTATGATAACGGTAGATATTCAAATGCCGCAGATTTGTGCGCTGAATCTATTCGTGCAAGGGAACAAGAATGACTAAAAAAGAAATAATTAAGATGGCTAAACAAGCAGGTTTCGAGCGTTTGGGTCATGATGATTGCGATTACGTTTGTTATCCAGACGAGATTGAAGCATTTGCCAAACTGGTAGCACAGCATGAGCGTGAGGCATGTGCAAAGGTATGTGAAAACGTAGTCAGTAACGAAGGATACGTTCAATCAAAGTGGTGTGTAAATGCAATCCGAGCAAGAGGCCAACGGACTCCCGAAGGAGGTGAAGCATGACTGAAGAACAAATACTCGCTGAGATGGAAAAGATCTTAGAGGCTCAAGCGCATTGGAAGAGCGCACAGGATGGCTCTTACGAGATGGCTTTGCACTACGCAGGTTACTCACGTTTAAGAAAGCAATTAGAAGAACTTAGGAAGGCCAATCATGAGTAACTGGCCTTTTCCGACTCAGCTGCCACCCGACAAGGCAGGACTACCGCCATTCAATCCAGACAACCATGAGGAAGCGCCTTGGTAAAAGTAACAGTGGCCGTCTTCTGGGCGGCACTGTTTTTCACTGGTCTGTATTTCATGGCCGGTGAATTGTTTGGAAACTAATGCAAAATTGACGACCCCAAAGGAACAATAATGAAAATTGAAAACATCAAGCTAGAACACATTCGTATCGATCGCGGCACTCAATCACGCGAGAAGGAAAGTCAAGAGCAGATAGACAACATCGCTGAGGCGATTAACAACGGCGAAGAGATCGACCCAGCAGTTATCTTTGACGATGGCCAATACTTTTATCTGGCAGACGGTTTCCACCGCTATCACGCCCACAAGAAGCAGGGCCAAGCCACCATGCCCTGCATTCGCAAGCTGGGAACCCTGCGTGACGCCCAGATCTACGCCTTCCAAGAGGCAAACAAATTCCAAAAGAGCCTGCCCCGTAGCCATGCCGACAAGCGCCGCTGTGTGAACTGGTGCTTGGATGACTTGGAATACCAAGACCTTGCCGACCGCGAGATCGCCCGAATGGTAGACGTTAGCCATGTGCTGGTGAGCCGTATGCGTAAGGAGCGCATGACGCCCAAAGAGACCAAACCTGCCAAGCTAAAGAACGTGGTCGAGCCCAAGCTGGAATTATTACCACCTGAGAAAGTGGAATTATTACCAGCAGCCAACGACATGGACGCCGAAGCCATGACGTATTTGCAGGAAGAGAACCAGCGTCTTGAGAAGCAGTTGGCCGTGGTAGCGATGGAGGCCACGCCCGAAGAGAAAGAACTAGCCAAGACCATGATCGAAGAGCTGCAAGAGGAGGTCAAGATGCTCCGCATTGAGAACCAGTCCCTCAAGATCAGCCGTGATACTTACCAAGCAGAGAATGCCCAGCTTATCAAGCAGGTGGGTATGCTTCAGCGACAACTAAAAAAAGCAGCGTAAGGTAGCCCAAGCTGGCGGGCTAGTGCCAGCAGTTGAGGGATTGTATGAGTAGCTTAAATTTGCGCGACTACCAAGCGCAGGCGATAGAGTCTCTGCGAAGGGGCTTTGCGGCGGGATACAGGACACAGATCCTGGTTGCGCCCACAGGAGCAGGCAAGACCGAGATGGCCATTGCCCTGCTAGAGGCGGCCATGAACAAGGGCAGTAACAGCTCGATGATCTTGGACCGCATTGTCTTGTGTGACCAGACCAGTAAGCGGCTGGAGAAATACAAGATTGATCACGGCGTTCTACAGGCTGGGCATTGGCGATACCGACCGTATGAAAAGATACAGGTCTGCTCGGCCCAGACGCTGGAGAGTCGCGGGGATTTCCCTGACCTCCGGCTCATGATCGTTGATGAATGCCATCAAACCAGAGCGGCTACGGTGGAGTTCATCAAGAACAACCCGAGCATCAAGGTGATCGGCCTAACAGCCACGCCCTTTACCAAGGGTCTTGGAAACATTTACGAGCATGTGGTCTCGCCCATCACGACCAAGCAGCTAGTGGAGCAGGGCAGTCTGGTTCCGCTTCGTGTATTCATTGCCAAAGAGATCGACATGACGGGGGCCAAGAAGGTCGCTGGCGAGTGGTCTCAGAAAGAATCCACAGAGCGCGGGCTCAAGATCACGGGTGACGTGGTGGCCGAGTGGATCAAAAAGACCCATGAGATATTCAAGCGTCCGGTCAAGACCGTGGTGTTTGCCTCGGGGGTAAAGCACGCAGAGGACTTGTCACGCAAGTTCGCGGAGCAGGGATACAACTTCATCAGCATTAGTTACAAGGATGCCGATGACTTTAAGCGTGACGTGGTCGAAGACTTTTCCAAGCCCGATACAGAGATTCATGGGCTCATAGCCACAGACATATTGACCAAGGGATTTGACGTGCCTGACGTGCTAATTGGCGTGTCTGCGAGGCCGTTTAGCAAGTCATTGTCGTCGCATATCCAGCAGATGGGTCGGGTGATGCGGCCATATCCGGGTAAAGAGTTCGCGGTCTGGCTTGACCATTCGGGTAACTACCTACGTTTCCGAGAGGATTGGGATGACGTGTTTGCGAACGGTGTATCTGAGCTGGATGATGGCAAGGAGAAGGCCAAGAAGGAGAAGACAGACAAGGAGAAGGAGGCGGCCAAGTGTCCGAAGTGCGGCGCGTTGTGGCGGAGCAGTAGTGATACCTGCGCCCATTGTGGCTACATCAAGGAGACCAAGAAGAAGTTGGCAAGTGTTCCAGGTGAGATGGAAGAATTAACAGCCAATGCAAACCGAGACGAGAAGCAGGAATTTTGGTCTGAACTGCAATACAAAGTGAAGGTTGAAGGGTGGAACCCAGGTCGAGCGGCGCACACCTACAAGGACAAGTTCGGGGTTTGGCCTAGGGGTTTACACGATAACGTTCGAGTGCCAAGTTTGGCCACAGAGCGGTTCATTAAGTCTAGAATTATTGCCTACATGAAAGGGAAGAAGTGATGGATTTCCTGCAGTTCGCAAGGGCCAAAGGGCTCTTGATGGAAACGTTACCACCGATCGGGGTATGGAAAAGATACGCAACAGAAGACCATCCATCTAAGCGCAACGGCTCTGCCAAATACATGGGCACACATGGTTTCGTAGTCAACCATGCAATGGACACAAGCGCGGACACCTGGAGGCCAGACAGTTCTTATGTAATGGACGCTGCAAAGCAAGCCGAGCTGGCCAGACAGGCGCGTGAAGCTGAGTTACGAACACAGGAATTGAACCGAGAGGCGGCACAGAAAGCGGCTTGGATACTGAAGCAGTCCCGCTTCGGCCGCCATAAGTATCTGATCAACAAAGGATTTCCAGACGAGGAGGGTAATGTCTGGCAGCAGGATGGTCGGTCATTGTTAATAATTCCAATGCGGCTCGGTGCGCGGCTGGTCGGATGCCAGATGATTGACGAGCAGGGGCAGAAGAAATTTCTGTTCGGCCAACGGACTAGCAATGCGTCCTTCGTGTTCGACAACAAAGGCCCCAACATATTGTGCGAGGGGTATGCCACAGCGTTGAGCGTTCGGGCTGCCTTACGCGCCATGAAGCGGCGGTATACGATTCATGTTTGCTTTAGTGCGTCCAACATGATCAAGGTCGCGGCTGGTCTGCCATCGGGGCTGGTGATTGCGGACAATGATTCGTCGGCCACAGGTGAGAGGGCGGCCAAGCAGATTGGTTGGCCATATTGGATGTCGTCGGTCATAGGCAATGACGCAAACGACGATATGCAGGCCCAGGGAATCTATAAATTCTCTCAAGGCCTGGTCAGGTCATTGCACCTTCTGGTTGGCCACAATAAAGGGCTGAACGCTCAGAATTTGGGGGTTTAGTTTTTGGGCCATAACCAGGTTTTGCATTATTTCCATGCCTATTTCCAGGGCCATACTACTTTGCCCGGCATGGTCGGCCATAGCGTATACAAGCCCGGATTCATCTTCGGTCAGGGTGATATTGAAAATTGATTTGGGTGTCATGGGCGGATCATACCCGCTCGCGCCCATAGTCGGCCATAGAGTATCGAGCGCGCAAAAAAACCCGCGGCCAGGCGGGTCGGTGCGTCACGGACGCCAGATCGTAAGGTCGCAGGCGGCCACAATGAGCGCGGCCAGGTAAACGAGCGCGAGAATTATTTTAAATTTGGTCCAGGGCATGGGTTTATCTCCTTTGCCATTTGGTCGCCTTGTTTGCCTCATGGCGTCCGATATCAATAAGGCGGCGGGCTTCGTTTCGGTCGTGTATATGCTCGGCCTCGATCATGAGGCGCAGAGCCTCGGCGGCCATTTTCCCGCGCCCATAGCGGTATCCGGCGTCAATGTAGGCGTGTTCGGTGTGTTTCATGCTTCCTCCTAGGCGTAACGTTTCTCAATGATTTCAACGGCGTAATTAACAGCGTGGTAAAAGTCCTGCGGGTAGAATTTCCGGCTGACGTAGGCCAGAGCCTCGCGGATTTGTTGGTCGGTCGGTTTTAAATCACTTTCAATATCTGCAAGATGATCTGTAATGTCATCGGGCGTGACAGTTAGCATTTCATAGTGTCCGAGCTTCTCGTTTATTTGCTTTTTCAGCTTGTAGAGTTCGGCGTTTGTCATTTGGTCAAGGTTGAAATGTGTCATTTCATGCTCCATTCTTTGCGATTAAATTAAAGGTTTTCCAGTATGCGAGGGCGTTTTTATAATCGTCCGTCCGCACTTTGTCGGTTAGGTTTCCAGCTGCGTTATAAAGTTTCACGCACCAATAACCGGACGGGCTCAGGCGCTCAAACACTGTCCGGCAGCCGTTTTTTTGTTCTGTGATTTTCATGCTGTTAGCTCCTGGTAAGTGATACGGGTAAACGGGCTCGAATGGGTGTATTCGTAGGCAAAGCCAGCGGTTAAAAATTCCAGCTCTGTGCCCTCAAATTCAAGGGATTCACTGTAGAAAACCTGTTCCCATTGATAGGGGCGCGTTTGCTTGTATCCGGCTGCCTGGGCATCGTCGGGGAGTTGGACAAGTGCTAGGGGGTTCCGTTTCATGGTTTCCTCCTTAATAACGTGATGCGGGCACGCCATTGGCGCGGGCTTTGGTGATTGCGATCTGTGCGGCGCGATAGCTTTTTAACGTCCGGCCTATAAAGTGTCCGGTGTCGTCTGTTATGTAGCAGGCGGCGCGGTCGCAGCGCCCTTGTATAAACATTCCGTTGTAATAGTGCGTAAACATGGCGTCACGTTCCTTTCAATTCTCGGCTGGTCATTTCTAATCCATCAGGCGTCACGTTTTCCACTTGAACCTCAGTCCATGTGCCGGAATGTAGATAGTCGTTGTCGTTGTCTTGGCGTAACGTTTTCCATGCGATTAGTTCGGCTTGGTTTTCGTCATCGGCCTCCACTTGCGTTTCATACCATGTTTCATATTTCATTGCGACTGTGTAATTTTTCATGGCGTTTCCTTTTCTAGTTGTTCGGCGATGCGATTCAAAATTTCGCCATGTGTTGTGTTGCGCGGTAAAATCATCTCGTAGTAGTTGTCACCAATGCGAGCGCAGAAGGTGTATAGGTCGTCCGTCTGGCACTCGATAACCATAAATGATTCGCTGTCGTTGCGCCTCTCCCACTTTGCAGGGGGTAACACTTCCAGCATTTCCCAGAAGCGTTGTTTCGTGATTGGTTTGGGCGCTTCGCCTCTGTTGCGGCTCAGTTCTTCGTAATAATTCATTGTTGTCATGGCGTCTCCATTAGTTGTCCAAAATACATTCGCGCAGGGTTCGCATTTCATCAGGCCATGACTGCCCGCAGATATAGTCTGCGCCGCTGTCGTCTAGCGTGATGCGCGAATAAATGCCATACCGATTCCAAAGTGACAAGGGCAGGTCAAGACGGCGCGACAGTTTGTCTTTAGTTTGTTGGCGGCATCCTTTGCCAACCATGCGGAAAATATCGGTTTTTTGCTGCTCTGTAAGCGTGAACGCGCCCTCTTTGAATTTGGCATCATGGATTAGGTTATCAAGATTGGTGCTCATTTCTCATCCTTTCGGTTTGTTACTGTTCGGGCGGTCGCCCCCCAAACCCTGCACGCAGGGCTTGAAGTGCGGTGCGCTTAGAATTCCTCGGCGTAATCCTCCAGAGAGGTTACAAGGCCGTCAAAATCCTCTGAAGGGCCAAGCATGGCGGCGAGGGCATAGACAGTCTCGCGGGGGTATTCCTCGCATAAGCTGTCCAGGTAGGCGCGGCGATTGGCAAAGCCGTTGGCGGTGTAGTCGTTCATTTCGTTTTTTCCTTAGTTGCTGAGTAATTGACCTGTGCGGCCTTTTGTCATGGGGTGATTGAAAATCATGATGGGGGAATAGTCGGGCGGGAATAGGATCGATTCAGTCCATGTGAAGTGTTCCAGAGTGTCAGGCTTTGCCTCAGGCTCGAAAATCCAGCCTCCTGTGCCGTGTTCATGGCGATAATCGCGGGCTGCTTGTGCTGTGGGG
>Ga0316222_1005952_pt1 | contig 10135 bp, 9 predicted proteins | sample TBH18011metaG_FD_206008 | JGI IMG/M metagenome (GOLD analysis project Ga0316222, IMG submission 206008) | Freshwater microbial communities from Trout Bog Lake, Wisconsin, USA - TBH18011 | ecosystem: Environmental > Aquatic > Freshwater > Lake > Hypolimnion/Profundal zone | place: USA: Wisconsin... | reverse complement strand
TGGGGGCTATTAGCCATGCACGGGTCAAACGTTTGGTGTTTGGTGCGTTTGATGCCAGACGCGGTGCGGTTTGCAATGCCCTGAACTTGGCGGATGCCAGTTTTTTAAACCACCGCGTCGATTGGCAGGGTGGTGTGTTGGAGGCTGAATGTGCCGGTTTGTTGCGGGATTTTTTTCGCGCCAGACGCTGAAAAGACAGAGGGCCCTTAATTGCCCCGCTTGTTGGCTGAGCGTAGTCGAAGCTGCATCGGGTGTTTACCGAATCATGTTGCGGGTTGTAGCTCCCTTCGGCTTCGCTCAGGGAGCATACGGCTTCGCAGCGGCTGTGCCTATTTGTGTTCGCGCAATTGTTTATAGGCATTGATCAGGCCATTGGTGGAGCAGTCATGGCTACTGATGGCATCATCGTTCTTAAGTTCCGGCAATATTTTGTTGGCCAGTATCTTGCCTAACTCCACACCCATTTGGTCAAATGAATTGAGGTTCCAAATCACCCCTTGGACAAAAATTTTGTGTTCATAGAATGCCAGTAAAGTACCCAGGGTCTTAGGGGTCATTTTTTTGACCAAGAATGAGTTGGAGGGCTTGTTGCCCGCAAAAACTTTCGATGCTACCAAAACGGCATCGCCGCGCTCTTCCTCGGTCAGCGCTTCGATCACTTCTTCGGTGGTTTTGCCACGCATCAGCGCTTCTGGCTGTGCCAAGAAATTGGACACCAAAATATCGTGGTGTTCCGGCAGGTCATAATGGCTATTGGCCGCCACCAGAAAATCGCACGGTATCAGCTTGGTGCCTTGGTGGATCAGTTGGAAAAAAGCATGTTGGCCGTTAGTGCCGGGTTGCCCCCATATAATAGGGCCGGTGTTGTAATCGACTTTTTCGCCATTTATATCAACGCTTTTGCCGTTGCTTTCCATATCGCCTTGTTGGAAATAATCGGCAAAATAGCGCATGGACTGGTCGTAAGGGAGCAGTGCGTAAGATTCGGCATTAAAAAAATTGTTATACCAAACGCCCAGCAACGCCATTAAAACTGGGATGTTTTGGTCAAACGGGGTGTGGCGGAAATGTTCATCCGCTTCAAAAGCACCCTGTAAAAGTTCTTCAAAATTATCCATGCCAATGTACAACGCTATAGACAAGCCTACAGCAGACCATAGCGAATAACGCCCACCGACCCAATCCCAAAACTCAAACATATTTTCTGTGTCGATGCCAAAGGCGGCAACGTTTTCTGCATGGGTGGAAATGGCAACAAAATGTTTGGCTATGGCGGACTGGTCTTGGGCGCTGGCAAGCAACCAGTTTTTAGCCGATTTGGCGTTCATCATGGTTTCTTGGGTGGAAAACACCTTAGATGCGACAATGAACAAGGTGGTTTCCGGATTGAGTGGATTTAGCTTTTCAACCACATCGGTTTGGTCGATGTTGGACACATAATGCACCTTCAGCACTGATCTGTAAGGGGTTAAGGTCATCGACACCATTTTGGGCCCTAGGCCAGAACCGCCAATACCGATATTGACCACATCGGTGATGGCCTTGCCGGTGTAACCTTTCCATTCACCGGAGCGCACGGCGTGGCAAAAACCGCGCATTTTTGCCAGTACCGCATTAATTTGTGGCATGACATCCTGACCGTCAACATAAACTGGTTGGTTGCTGCGGTTGCGTAATGCGGTGTGCAAGACGGCCCGTTGTTCGGTGGTGTTGATGGCTTCACCAGTGAACATCGCTTCGGTTTTGTCTTTTAAGCCTGCAAAATTAGCCAGATCGATTAATAATGGTATAGTCTGCTCGGTGATGATGTTTTTTGAATAATCAAACAAAATATCATTGAGTGACAGGGAAAACTTCTGGAACCGTCCGGGGTCTTGGGCAAAAGCCTCGCGTAATGAAAGTTTGTGGATGTCCTGATAGTGGGCCTGTAGTGCAGACCAAGCGTTTGAGGTAGTCAGGGATGACATGTTTGGCGGTTCCGTTTAGATGAAGTTGGATTAAGTCTACGAAAAGGATGGCACGATAGCAATAGGCAAGCAAAACAATTGCCTTAATTTTAGTGGCGGCACTGCAAAGCTTGGTTTATTATCAATTCCTTTATTTGGTTAAGGTGATGTGCTAGAGTTTGCAGTTGCTATTAATGAGGCGCCTATTAAGGCGGATGGTAGCGGTTTTTTTCTGGAAAACGCGGTGCATTGTTGCAGTTAAATTTGTATAAAAATAATTATTGAAACGGGAAGGTATTATGAACACAGCAAAATTTTTTAGAACGTCATGCCTAGTGTTGTTGGGCTTAGTTTTTTCCACCTCGCTATGGGCGCATGGTGGCGCGGCCGGTACTGACACCGACCAATGCAAATTTGAATTGGAGCCTAGCCACTGGATACACTATACCGCATATCAGCCAGTTGCTTACTCAGCGGAAGAATTTTGTGGCAAATTGCCCGCATTGGACACCAAAACCCAATTGGTTTTTGATTACCAAGACATGCGCTATAGAAACATGACCATAGAGTTTGAAGTGACCAAAGAACCCGAAGGCACCCGTGTTTTTTTCCTGCCAGCAGCAAAACATAAAGCCGGCACAGTCAACCTTGAGTTGCCAAACGGTCTGCCAGAAGCCGGTAAGTACCTGATCCACATCACCTTAGTCCCCGATCAAGGCGAGCGTTTGGATGCCCACATGGGCTTTACTGCAGGCACTGGCCCAGCCACTAGCCGCACTAGCTTGTTGCTTTATGTTTTCTTTGCTTTTGCGGGCTTGTATATCTTGTATTTGTCGCACGGCGGTTTCAAATCCATCGTTGATAGCACTGTTGCTAAAATTAAAAGCTAATAATCAACAAAGTGGGATGGGTGGTGATGGGACAAGGTTTTGAATTGAACAGAGGAGGCAGTGCAATGTTGAAATGTTTGTCGGTTGGGTTATTGGTGGCTGCGTTTTCGGCGACAGTATGGGCGGCGGAAATTGAAGACCATGATGGGATGCTGATGAATCATGGAGACGGTCATTTGATGGACATGGGGGGCGGCATGGTCATGGGCCAAAACGCTGACACCTTGCCCGGTGGCTGTGATGCCATATCCGAAACACGGGAGATCACCGTACATGCCGGTCATAAGTATGCGGAAAAATTCCCGGGACGGATGTTTGCATTTGATACCCAAGAATTTCAATTTAAGCCTTGTACCAAGCTGAAAGTCCATTTTGTCAATGAAGACCACATCCGCCACCAATGGATGATGCATGGCTTGCCCAAATACCTTTATCCTAAAGGTATGTTCCACTTGGAAGTGAGCGGGCCGGGTAAGATTTCCGGCACGCTGATTTTGCCGCCAGGGGACAAGACCTATTTGGTGCATTGCGACATTGCCCAGCACATGGAAAAAGGCATGAAAGCCCAGCTTAAGGTAGGCAAAGGCGATGGCGATTTGCCCAGCATTCCTGGTGTGACTGCTATGGCTGTTGCTGATGACTATCATGTTGGCTTGCCCGAACTGCTTGCCGCCGCCGAAGCCGCTGCCCAATTGCCTGAAGCTGTTCCGCCTGTGGTTGCCGCTGTAAAAGCGCAAGCTCCTGTGGAGGATGCTTGGTTTTCTGGGATGACAGTGGTGGGGTTGGCGATTGGTCTGGCCTTGGCGCCTTTTTTGGCCCGCAAATTCGCCGGTATGACATTATCGGAGGCTATCGCCACGGTATTTGAACTGTTGCGTTTTGGCATTGATTGGCTGGTACAGGAGTCGTTGCGCTTGGTTAAACGGGCTACTGGCGGAAAAAATAAAACTTTGCCGGGTGCTTAAGCACCCAAAACAACACAACCCCTGTCAGGTCACAGGGGTTTTTTTTGCCCAAAATAGAGCGTTATAATGAACGGAATGATTGGGCTATTTGTCAGTGCTTTTGTTTCATCAACCATTGCTCCAGGCGGCTCCGAGGCGGTTTTGGCCTATTTGGTGGCCAGCAACCAGTATCCTGCCTTGCAGTTGTTGCTGGTGGCCACGGCCGGTAATACCTTAGGGGCCTTGACCACTTGGGGATTGGGGCATTTGGCGGCGAAAAAATTCCAGGTGGCCAGCATCCTGCCAGAAAAAAAACAACAGGCATTGGCGGTTTTAAGCCAAAAAGGCCAATGGGTGCTGTTGTTCACATGGTTGCCGTTAGTGGGTGATTTGCTGTGTTTTGCGGGTGGCTGGCTCAAGCTCCCGCTATTATCAAGCACAGTATTGATATTGTTGGGCAAGTTGGGGCGCTATGCAGCCATTGTCTGGCTATTTGTTTAACTGCCTTGGCTGCAATGTTCCTAACCCGCCGTCCCGTTTGCCGTTTACATTCAAAGTGCGCTGTTATTGCCATTGTCCGAATTATTTTAAATTTACCCTGTCCACAAAAGAGGTTATCAGCCGTGTTGCGCCATTTTCCAGAAATCGGAATCCATTATCCCCATAAAAAACGCGATTACTTCATTGCGGCTTTTACTTTTTTTTGCGTTGCCGTTTGCCTTATCTCCGATGCGACCGCCGATATGGACAAACAAAATGCCTTAGGGGTGTGTGGCTGGGTCTTTTTAATCGGCCTGTTACTCGGTGAAAGCACCGATGTGCGCGTACAAGTGCTGATTGCCGTGATGTTTGCCACTATAGGTGAGCATTTCGCTTCGCCCTACATGGGCGGGTATACCTACCGGTTTGGCAATGTGCCTGCCTATGTCCCGCCCGGACATGGCATGGTCTATCTGACAGCGGTTGCGTTGGCACGTTCGGGGCTGTTTATGACACATGCCAGGGCGATCACTGCGGGAGTGTTGCTGGTTTGTGGTTTATGGTCTTGGTGGGGCATCAGCGGCATTCCCGCACAAGGTGATTATGTCGGCGCCCTATTGTTTTGCGTGTTTTTGATTTATGTGTTCAAAGGCCGCTCCCCCTTGGTTTACGTGGCGGCATTTTTTATCACCACGTGGTTGGAGCTGATAGGTACCGCAGTGGGCACTTGGAAATGGGCGGCGATTGATCCGGTTTTGCATTTGCCACAAGGCAATCCGCCTAGCGGTGTGGCGGCTTGGTACTGTTTGGTGGATGCCGTTGCAATGGGCGGCGCACCGTTGGTTTTTAAGGGCTGGCGCAGTGTTAGTGAATGGCTGGCGGCGGTCAGGGGACGGCGCACGGCTTATCAGGGTGCGGCAAACGATTAATGATGCATAATGATTGCCCCGGTAACGCATACAGGGGAGTTGCCTATTGACTGCTTGCCTCAACAATGGGTCTCGGCCTCATTTTATGCCCATTGCTTCATGCAGATATCAAACCGCTTTTTTCTTTGCCGGCAAGGGAACTTGTCGGCTACTGCCATTGTCAATAAATGCGGATACAGGATAAAAATCCGTATTTAAGTATGGTTTTTATTGTTTCCTGTGCATTGCCAAAGAAGTTACTAGATAGCTATTGTTTTAATTTTGCGATAAAGGGACAATCAAGACCGTTAGCCGCTTATCCTGCGTCCTGCTTGCCATATAATATGTAAAAACAGAGTTAAATAGTGGGTTGTTTGGCAGTGGCCGAATAGTAATAATATTTTTATGGCAATTCTGTTTTTTCAGGTTTAGAATAAAAAACAGTCCATATCCGTTAGCTATCCAATGAATGCATGACTGCTGCTTATCTGCCAGACTGTGCATAACAAAGCGATTTATAAGTTTTTTTACCAATGAGATTTTCGATCTGATATTTTGACCTAACTTTCTATCTACAAAGCATAATTAATGCTAGGGGCAACTATGCGCAAAATAATTTCACTAATCGTCACTGTTCCATGTTTGGCTTTTGCTGTCCAATCAGAAGCGTTTGAAAGCGCCACGACCTCGGCGGGGGGGATGGCAGAAGATTTAAGGGTGCCGGAAAGCAAAATATTAACGGATTATCTGTGGACAAAAGGGGCTTATGGGGCCGCCAAGTCCAGGATGGCGGTTGTCAAAAAATCAACGGTAGCCAGCAATTTTGTCACCGCCCATAGCAGCCCTGTTGTGGTGATGCCAACTATAAACACCACGGCTATTTTTTGGGGTACTTCTTGGGCAGCAACCAACACCACATTTATCAGCGATAAAATTGCTGGGTTGAAGTATTTTTACAGCAATCTGGGTGTCTCTACCTATGCCAGCACGGTATCAGAATATTTGCCAGGCAGTTTTCCATTGGCACATAGTCTTGTCGGTTATAAAACCGATGCTGCCACAAAATCAAGTGCTAGTCCGACAGCCGTCCTGACCGAAGTTTGCAAACTTATCGGTGCCAATAATATCGACCCGAATGGTTATTACCCAGTTTATTCCGATCTGCCTAGAGGCTCTGCCAATTACTGCGCTTACCATAGTGCCGGACAATGCTATGCTGGCGGCACCACAGTACAGTTTGGCTTCTTTTTCAACTTGAATAATGATTCTGGTTGTGACCCGAAAAGCCCTTACGCACCGGCATCCGGTTCTACGGGTGCACAAGCGCCCTTGTTTCCGCCAAGCGGCAGCACCTTAGTGACCCAATCACAAGGTTTGGCTGCTTTGATCAATGTCACCGCACATGAATTGGCTGAAACAGCAACCGACCCTGTTTACTTCCCCCGTACTGGCAGCGCTTACTGGGCTGGCTACTTCGATTTGGCGGGCAACGAGGTTGGCGACAAGTGCGCTTGGACATTCGGTCCGTCAAATGTTCCAGGCAGCACAGCCGGCACCGTAATGGTAGGCGCTTATGATTGGAAGCTACAAGGCGAATGGTCTAATCAAGCCTACAGCAGCCAGACCGGTTACGATTCATTAAAAGGTTGTATCACTGGCTCATAAACTGGCTGGCAGTTAACACCCATTTCCTATGCATACATCGGCTGATTGGTGGGCAAGAGCAGCCAAGCACTTGTAAACCTGAAGCTGGCCGGTGTGTCTAGGCCTACCTTAGGCAAATGACATCCTATTATTTGGGACTGCACCAATGACCGTTAAGCAAAAAATAATGCGGCTAGCTTGCTCGGGTTTGCTGTTGGTAATGCCAATGGCAGCTATCTATGGCGGCCCAGTGGTGATGGATCCACTGGACAGGGGACAAGCCACAGTAACACGGGATGTTGCCGAATATACTAACCGTGAACAAGCATTAATGGCCACAGCCTTAGGTGGTGGGGACAGTACGGCCCTTCCATTGGCGGATGATTTTGAAGCATGGTCAACGGCTAACGACTGGCAATCCAAGGCAGAATGGCTAGCCTCCGCACAACAGATCAAATCGTATCTCATTAAAGACGTGTCCGTCCGTGTCTTAGACGGCTTGGTGGTGGTGCAATTCCTTCTCCGGACCCAAAGCCGTAAAGGCAACCTTCCCCAAAATAAAATCGTTGTGGATATTTGGCGGCAAAGCAGCCAGCAGTTGGCGGTCAGATACACCACGGACACCTCCGTTTCCCAGCGTACTGCGGCGCTGAGTCAAAAACGCTAATAACCGACAATAGCCAACACATACCTATACCATTGCAAAGCAGCAGCTCTGGTTTGGAGGGGCACGGTCGGGCTATTTAAATCCGTTGTTTCGTCCATCCTGTAACCGTGGACAGTCTGATAAAAAGGCTTCTGTTCTGGCCTGAATTCGGGTAATCTAAAAAATTCAGACAAAAATGACTGTTATTGATGCGTTACCCAAATGTTGCTAACTTTTTTTGGCTTGTGCTATGGCTTTTTTGGGTGGCAGGTCGCTCATGCCTTGCCCTAAACCTTAGCGATGCCGTCTTGCCACCTTCCCCCTCAGCCATCACCAAGGCCGGTCGACCTGCTGTAAAGCAAGCCATAAAAACGCACAAAGATACTGACAAACCGGTCAGTTCCGAAGCAGCCTCTGATGGGCGGCCCAAGCCTTCTGGCGAAACCCATCGGGGTGATCTGTTTGAATTGCCCGAAGTGTCGGTTATAGGCACCACCCCCTTAGGCACTACGGGGCTTGCCAGCAAGAAGGTTTCGGGCAATGTGCAGTCGGTGGAAGATGAAGATATTAAGCGTCATGAAGCCACTTCTTTAACCGACTTCATGAACCGTCGCCTGCAAAGTGTCAATATTAATGACACCCAAAACAACCCCTACCAACCGGATGTGACTTATCGTGGCTTCACCGCCTCGCCGATTGTCGGCACACCGATTGGCTTATCAGTTTATCAGGATGGTGTGCGCGTCAACGAAGCATTTGGCGATACCGTCAATTGGGATTTGATACCGCAAATCGCTATTGCTAATATGGATGTGATGCCGGGTTCCAATCCGTTATTTGGCTTGAACACCTTGGGCGGTGCTTTATCCATCCGCACCAAAAGCGGTTTTAGCCATCCGGGTTTTCATGCCCAAGCGCTGGGTGGTTCTTTTGGACGACAAAATTATCAGGCGGAAATTGGCGGCTCAAAGGATAAATTTGATTGGTATTTCGCCGGTAACGTTTTTGGCGACGGTGGTTGGCGGCCTTTTTCATCCACCAGTGTCAATCAGGGATTTGGCAAGATCGGCTGGGAAGATGACAAGACCGACTTGGATTTGTCCTTCACTTACGCGGGCAACAATATGGACGGGGTGGGGCCAACCCCCCAAGAGTTATTGCAGCAAAGCTGGTCGGCCATTTATACCGCCCCCGATGTCACCCAAAACACCTTATATTTTGTCAATCTTAAGGGTAACCATAGCTTTACCGACCAATTGCAGTTCAGCGGCAATGTTTATGACCGCAACAACAACAATTACAGTTTGAATAGCAATACCACTGGCTCAGACATTTGCACCAATCCAACGCTGAACAGTTGTAGCCAGAGCGGCATTACCCCGGCATATTTTCAGGCCAGCCGCGCCCAGCAAAATGGCACCGGCATTAACCTGCAATTGACTTCTGATTACCAATTGCTGAGGCGCGAAAACCAATTGATGGTAGGCGGGGGCTTTAATTACGCTAAAACTAACTTTACCTCCGCCGCGCAAAGTGCAGTTTTGAACACTAGCTATTATGAAATGGCGACAGAGCCGCTTGGCGACAGCACCTATGGCCCCAGTGTCAACATTACCGGCGAGAACCGTTATACCAGTTTGTTTGCCACCGATACCTTCTCGCTGTTTGATTGGCTACATGCCAATGCCTCGGCAAACTGGTTGCAAGCGCAAATAAACACCGCTGATCATCTTAATCCCAGTGGTGACACCAATTATCTGGGCAATAATCTGCACTTCCAACGGCTTAACCCATCTGCCGGTTTGACTTTTGACCCGTTTGGCGCATTTGCGGTCAAGTCGCCCATGCAGGAGTTCACCACTTATTTCAATTACAACGAAGGCTTCCGCGCGCCCACCATTATTGAGTTGGCTTGTGCCAATCCCAACGCGCCTTGTAGCCTACCCAACGGCTTTGTATCAGACCCCAACTTGAAACCGGTGGTGTCGCATACCTTAGAAACCGGTATGAGGGGGACATTTAGCGATGCCCTGAAATGGAATTTCGCTGTCTACCAGACCCTCAATAATAATGACATTTTATATTTGAACGCGCCGAACGGTAGTCAAAATGCCGGTTATTTCAGTAATGTCGGCAACACCCGGCGGCAAGGCTTGGAGCTGGGCCTGAACGGCTTGGCGTGGGGTGCTTTGAACTGGTATATCAGCTATGGTTATGTTGATGCCACTTACCAATCAACCGCCACGTTAAATAATGCCTACGGGCAAGAGAATGTCGTGCCGGGCAATAGGATACCTAGCATCCCGCAAAACACAGCCAAGGTGGGCGGTGAGTACCAACTATTCAAAGGTTTCTTTTTAGGCAGTGACATGCAATATGTGTCCAGCCAATATGCCCGTGGTGATGATCAAAATAGCCACCCGCAGATCGCCGGTTATGCCATTGTCAATTTGAACAGCCGCTATGTGTTGACGGAGCATATTGAACTATTTGCCATGGGCAAAAATATTTTTGACGGCCATTACCTATCGTTTGGGCAATTGGGCAACAACACGTTCAGTGGGCAAGCCACGCAATTCCAAGGCCCGGGAATGCCTGCCACGGGTTATGCGGGGGTGCGTGTTCATTGGGATTGATGAAGGGGGGGGATGCAAGCGGTTTTGGCACATGGCTCTAA
>Ga0316222_1005948_pt1 | contig 10139 bp, 9 predicted proteins | sample TBH18011metaG_FD_206008 | JGI IMG/M metagenome (GOLD analysis project Ga0316222, IMG submission 206008) | Freshwater microbial communities from Trout Bog Lake, Wisconsin, USA - TBH18011 | ecosystem: Environmental > Aquatic > Freshwater > Lake > Hypolimnion/Profundal zone | place: USA: Wisconsin... | reverse complement strand
CCCGAAACACCTCTCCAGCTGGCCGGGTTTCATCCGCACGCTGCGCCGCGCGCGGTTCACCCACGTGCTCGACTTCGACAACACGGAGAAGACCGCGATCGTCACCCGCCTGACCGGCGCCGGCGTGCGCGCGACTTTCAATCGGGAGCTCATCCAATTTCGCTACCCCCGTTTCTACACCCACGTCGCCAAGGTCACGAACGCCTTCTACGATTCGCATCACATCACCGAGACCTATCTCGCTCTGCTGACCGCGATCGGCGTGCCCATCGTTTCGCGGGAAGTCCGCCTGGTGCCGCGGCCCAAGGATCTCGAGTCCACCGCCGTCTGGGCCGGGAACGTCGAGAAGAAATACGTGGCGTCCCACGCCCGCGTGCTGCTGCACCCAGGCAGCCGCAGTCCGTATCGCCTGTGGCCCGCCGAGCGCTTTGCCGCCGTTTGCGACCGCCTTCAATCCGAACTCGGCGCGCAGGTCTTCATCGTCGCCGGCCCGGGCGAGCAGGCGTTGGTCACGGAGATCCGCGGCCACGCCAAGTATCACCTCGTCGCCCTCGAGCAACGCTTCACCGTCGGCCAGTTCGCCGCGCTCACGGCCCAGTTCGACCTTTTCCTGTGCCATGACAGCGGCCCGATGCACATCGCCGCCGCCGTCGGTACGCCCGTGGTCGCTCTCTTCGGTTCGCAGAACGCCACCATCTGGCGCCCGCTCGGCAACCACGCCACCGTGCTCCAGCCGCCGCTGCCCTGCACCTGCCTCGGCGCCGTCGGCCCCACGCCCTGTGAGCCGGGCAATTCCTACAAGAGCTACTGCGTCCGCCACCTGAGCGTGGAGCAAGTGTTCACCGCAGTCGCGGACCAGCTGAATTTGAAGAGGGAAGCCAGGAAGCCAGGAAGCTGAATCCGATTCCTGGCTTCCCTCATCACCAAGGGTTTCGCCGTTCGGCAGTAATCCAATTCCGAATTCCTGGCTTCCTGGCTTCCCTCTTCAAAAAGGTCTTCCCTCCGGATCGAACCTGGTTTCCTGGCTTCCGGCTAAAATCCCCTGCTCCGGCTTACATCCGGAACGCGATGATCGTGTTCGCCACGCCGACAATCTCGGCAAACCGGCCCGCCTTGATCGCTTCGAAGATCGCCTGCGTCACCCCGCTCGCCCGGCTCCCGAAGTCGTGGAACGCAATCACGCCGCCGCGCTTCACGTAGGGCGCCCACGCCGCGATGTCCGCTTTGCAGGCCTCGTAGGAATGGTCGCCGTCAATGAAAACCAAGTCGATCGTCCCGCGCTTCGCCTCGAGGCTCTGCGCCGCGGCGAGCGAATCGCTCACCACCGGCTCGGCGCGGTTCGCAAACCCGAGCGCCGCGAAGTTGCCGCGGAAGATTTCCAGCGTGCTACTCGAACCCAGCTTCCGGAAATGCCGGTTATACCACGCCGCATCCTCGCCGCACGTCGAGAGGCCCTGGAAGTTGTCCACCGCGAAAATCTTCGCCGCGTCGCCTTTCAGCCCCGCCGCGAGAAAACACGTCGATGCGCCCATCCACGATCCCACTTCGACCACCTGCGCGCCGGCCGGCGCGTCACTCGCCAGCTGGTAGAGGAAACCACGCTCCGGGAAGCTGCCCATGTCGTCCGTCTTGAAATGCCGCGCCACGCGGTGGAACTCGTTCCAGTTCAGATCCGGCCGGCGCTTGCGGGCGCCACGCAGATACCGGCCGCATTTCTGGGCAAAGCGCAGGTCGCGCACGAGGGGCCAGTGCTTGAAAGCCATGGGTTGAATCCACGCCATGCGCCGCCGCGCGGGAAGCTTTTTCTTTGCGGGCAGCGCCCCGCCCGGTAACAACTGGCGCCCCCGCATGCTTTCCCTGAACGGCCCCCTGCAGCTCACCGTCGCCATCCCGACGTATAATCGCGCCGACTTCCTGCGCCAGACGCTCGCCGGCATCGCGCTGCAGGTGTTCCCCGCGGCGCAGTTCGAGGTGCTGGTCATCGACAACAATTCCACCGACCACACCCGCGCCGTCGTCGCGGAGTTCGCCGCCGCCCAGCCCGCGCCGCGCCTGGTGCTCGAGACGCAGCAGGGACTCGATCACGCGCGCAATCGCGCCATCACCGAGGCGCGCGGGGCGATCATCATCTTCGCCGACGATGACATCCTGGTGAAGCCCGACTGGCTCACCCAGCTCACCGCGCCGCTGCGCGCCGACAAATCCCGCCGCGTCGGCGCCGTGGGCGGCGAGGTGATTCCCGTCTTTCCCGAAGGCCTGCCGCCGTGGGTCGCCGAGTGGCACGCCCCGCTGGCGTTCCGAGCCGACGCCGGCCCGATCGACGCGCAGCACTCGCCAATGGGTGCAAACCTCGCGTTTCCGCGGTGGGTCTTCGAGCAGCTCGGACCGTTTCACACCGCGCTCGACCGCGCCGCGGGCAATTATTTTTCCGGCGGCGACAGCGAAATGATCCGCCGCGTGCGCGCTGCCGGCCTGCAGGTGTGGTTCGCCCCCGCCGCCGCCGTCCAGCACCAGATGCCCGCCAGTCGCACGACCTTCCGTTACGCCACGCGCCATGCCTTCGACTCGGCTCGCTCGCGCGTCATCGACCGCGCCGGCCAGCCTGGCGCCGCGGGCTATTTCGCCGGGCGTCTCTTGGGCAATGCCCTCAAAGTCCTCGGCTACGCCCTCCTCGCCCTGCTCGGCTGGCTGACGTTCAACTCCGACACCGCCAAGAAATCCCTCGTCCGCGCGTGGCGCTCCTGCGGCTACCTCTACCAAATCCCCCGCTCCCTCCTCGGAAAGGTGTGAGGTGGGCCGTGCGCTCCGCGCGCGGCATTGGGCCCCAGCTCGCGCAAAACCCGCCCGCCCACTCACCGGACTGCCGCGCGCGGAGCGCACGGCCCACCCACATTTCGGCTTCCTCGCCTCCGCTTAGTGCCCAATAGTGGGGCGCAGTGGCCTCCCCGCTTCCCCTCTCCGCCGTCATCATCGCCAAGAACGAGGCGCAGACGCTGCCCCGCTGCCTCGCCAGCGTCTCGGGCTGGGTCGCGGAAATCGTCGTCGCACTGAACAACACCTCTGATGGATCTGACACCGTTGCCCGCCAGGCCGGCGCTGTTGTGCACAACCTGCCGTGGCATGGTTACCGCGACACGAAGAACGCCGCGCTCGCGCTCGCGAAGCAGCCGTGGGTGCTATCGCTGGACGCCGACGAGGAAGTCTCGCCCGCGCTCCGCGCCTCGCTGACCGCGTTTTTCGCCCGCGCCGACCACGACACGTTCGCCGGCGCGCGCTTTCCCCGGAAAGTCTGGTTCATTGACCGCTGGATTACGCACGGCGACTGGTATCCGGACCTCAGCCTGCGCCTCCTGCACGTCGGCCGGGCGCGGTGGGGCGGCGATCAGTTCGTGCACGAAAAAGTCGAGTGCGACGGTCCCGTCGCGACGCTCCCCGGCGATCTGCACCATTATTCGTTTCCAACGCTCGCGAGCCATGTCGCAAAGATCAACCCGTTCGCCGACCTCTTTGTGCGCCAGCAACAGGCCAAGGGCGGAAAGTTCTCCCTCCTCGCCGCGGTCTTTCGTCCTTTCTGGCGGTTCGTTCGCGCCTACGTGGTAAAGCTCGGTTTCCTCGATGGCTTTCCGGGCTTCTACATCGCCCTGGCCACCGCCTTCGGGGCCTTCGTCCGCTACAGCCGGCTCTACGAGGCGGAAAACCACCGTGACCCCCAGAAGTGATGGCCACGAAGAGGCACAGAAATCTCCGTGGCTTCGGCTCACATCTCCATCGCGCCCATAGGCGCGCGGGAGAATTGATCCGGAACCCCAATCCCTTTTCGTGCCTCTTCGTGGCCAACCTGTCTTGGCCTGCCGCCCATGCCTGATCAGCCGCATTCCTTCAGCAAACTGGCCGAGGAGCTCGTCGGCGACTTCCGCGGCGTGCCATTCGAGGAGCCCCGTCGCCAGGTGAAGCGCAAGTCCCAGCCGCTCGCCGGCCTGATCGAGGAGTTGATGGTCAAGTATCAGGTCGGCCGGCCATCCGCCGAGCAGACCATCCGCGACCACTGGCCGGAACTCGTCGGCGCAGCCAACGCCGCCTATTCCCACCCCGTCCGAATCGAGAAGTCCAAGCTCTCCGTGATGGTCTCCCACGCCGTCGTGCGGTCCGAACTCTTCCACCACCGCGCCGACATCGTGCAGCGGATTCGTCAACTGCCCGGCTGCGAGGCGGTTAGGTCGATAAACCTGCGGGCCGGCTGACACAATTTTCGAATTTCGATTTTCGAATTTCAATTGGCGGACACAGGCTCTGATACGGATACAATTACAGGACAGAGTGTTACGTATATATCTCGCCATTCGGACAGACCAGCGTCGCGGGGATTGGCCAATCGAAATTCGAAAATCGAAATTCGAAAATGAGCCGCCGCCCTTCGGGCTGCGAAATTACGCTTGCCCCGTCTGCGGCGGCTTAAGAACCTGTCTCCTTGCGTTAGTGGAAATCCGTCGGTTGCGGATTCCCACCATGACTGGTCCGGCATCCCGCCGGATTGGAACGGTGACGCCGGCTCAACCCCGACTTGTCGGGGCGGGGCGGGGGTCACGGAGCCCGCAAGGGTTCCCTACAGTCGTGTAACCCTCAGTCACCAAACCATGCCTACAGTCGTCAAACCCGAAATCATCGCCGAATACAAAACGCACGAAACGGACACCGGTTCTTCCGAGGTCCAGGTCGCGCTGCTGACCGCCCGGATCAATCACTTGACCGAGCATCTGCGCACGCATCGCAAGGACTTCCACTCGCGCCGCGGGCTCCTCCAGATGGCCAGCCGCCGTCGCAAGCTTCTCGATTACCTCAAGAAGCACGACCTGCCCAAGTATAGCGAGCTGCTCCAGAAACTGAACCTCCGCAAATAACCAGCTTTGTCACACGGGCGACCCGATCCGCGGGTCGCCCGTTGTCTTTACCGACACTCGCACTCCAGACCGGGACATTTCCGTTTGCCGCCTCGGCAAACCCCGCCCAGCCGGCGGCAAACGGAAATCTCTCGCGTCTCGTACGGGGAGACAAGGTGGGTTCCCAGAATCCAACCAGCCTGCGGCCTCCGCGCCGCCGGTAGCGCCGGCTCTCCCGCCGGCCTTCGTTAAAAAACCTGCAGGCTTAAGCCTGCGCCGCATCCGCATCCGAACATCCGTCCGAAAATGAATCAGAAACATAATGTCACCGTGCCCGGCCTCGGGCTCACGTTCTCCACCGGCTCGATTGGCCAGCTCGCTGGCGGCGCCGTCAACGTCAACGTCGGCGAGACCAACGTCTTCGTCACCGCCTGCGTCGCGCAGACCATGCGCCCCGGCCAGGACTTCTTCCCGCTCACCGTCGACTACCGCGACAAGTACGCCGCGGCCGGCCGCTTCCCCGGCGGCTACTTCAAGCGCGAGGGCCGTCCCACCGAGCGCGAGATCCTCATCTCCCGCCTCTGCGACCGTCCCTGCCGTCCCCTCTTCCCCGAGGGTTTCCTCAATGAGGTCCAGATCATCGGCCAGCTCATGTCGGCCGACCTCATCCACGACTCCGACATCGCCATGGTCAACGGCGCCAGCGCCGCGCTCGCCATCTCCGACATTCCGTGGAACGGGCCCATCGGCTGCGTCCGCGTCGCGTTGATCGAGGACAAGTTCGTCGCCAACCCGACGATCGAGCAGATGTATTCCTCGTCGCTCGACCTCATCTACGTCGGCAATTCGAAAGACATGCTGATGATCGAGGGTTCCGCCGACCAAATCTCCGAGGAGAAGTTCGTCGAGGCCCTCGCCTTCGGCCACGAGGCCATCCAGCCGATCATCACGGCCATCAAGGAACTCGTCACCCTCGCCGGCAAGCCCAAGGCCCACTTCGCCCTCGTCGGCGCCACCGCCGAGGCCCGCGCCATCATTGAGCGCGTCGTCCCCGCCGAGCGCGTCTCCGCTGCGATCTTCGGCCACGAAAAGGCCGTCCGCTCCGCCAACGTCAAAATCCTCAAGGCCGAGGCGCATGCCGCCCTGACGACCGAGCTCGGTGCCGGCCGCTTCAGCGATGTCGACCTCAACGTCGTGTTCGAGGACCTGCAGTACAAGGCCTACCGCGCCACCGTGCTCGCCCAGGGCGTGCGCTCCGACAAGCGTGACGCCAAGACGATCCGCCCGCTCAGCTCCAAGGTCGGCGTCCTCCCCCGCGTGCACGGCTCCGCCATGTTCCAGCGCGGCGACACGCAGAACATCGCCATCGTCACCCTCGGGCCGACGAAGGAAGCCCAGGACATGGACGGCCTCACCGGCGGCGCCACGTCGAAGAGCTTCATCCTCCACTACAACTTCCCGCCGTTCTCCGTTGGTGAGACGGGTCGTTTCACCGGCCCCGGCCGCCGCGAAATCGGCCACGGCGCCCTCGCCGAGCGCTCGCTCGTCCCGGTGCTGCCCGCCGAGGACGTGTTCCCCTACTCCATCCGCGTCGTCTCCGAGATCATGGCCTCCAACGGCTCGACCTCGATGGCCTCGATCTGCGGCGGCTGCCTGGCCCTCATGGACGCCGGCGTGCCGATCATCGCGCCCGTCGCCGGCATTTCCTGCGGTCTCATGACCGAGATGGATGCCTCCGGTAACATCACCAAGTGGACGACCATCACCGACATCCTCGGTGAGGAAGACCACTTCGGCGACATGGACTTCAAGGTCGCCGGCACGACCAAGGGCATCACGGGCTTCCAGCTCGACCTCAAGATCAACGGCCTGCCCTTCGAGATCGCCAAGACCGCGATCTTCCAGGCCCGCGACGCCCGCATCGAGATCCTCAAGTCGATGCTCGCCTCGCTACCCGCGCCCCGCGCCGACCTGTCGAAATACGCCCCCCGCATCCAGACGATCCAGATCGATCCCGAAAAGATCGGCCTGCTCATCGGGCCCGGTGGCAAAACCATCCGCCGCATCGTCGAGACGACCGGCGCGCAGATCGACATCGCCGACGACGACTCCGGCAAGGTCTTCATCTACTCCAACAACGGCGAGGCCATGGCCCGCGCGATCAAGGAAGTTGACAGCCTCTGCGGCGGCGGCTCCGGCCCCGGTGGCGGTGGCGGCGGCGCCCAGATCGAGATGGACAAGATCTACACGGGTCGCGTCACCGGCATCAAGGAGTTCGGCTGCTTCGTCGAGTGCCTCCCCGGCAAGGAAGGCCTCTGCCACATCAGCGAGCTCGCGGACTTCCGCGTGCGCCGCACCGAGGACGTGGTCAAGATGGGCGAGTCGATCACCGTGAAGTGCATCGGCATCGACGAGCGTTCCGGCAAGGTCCGCCTCTCGCGCAAAGCCGCGATGAAGGACCTCGAGGCCCAAAAGCAGGCCGGCGGCGCCCCGGCAGCGGAGCCTGCGGCTCCCGCGCCGCAGCAGTAAGCGGTAAGCTTAAAGCTCTAAGCTAATTCCAGCCGGAGGCGTTCGCGCCTCCGGCTTTTTTGCATCCCGGAAAGATTACGTGGGTCGGGCTTTACGCCCGACAGGCTTTTGCTCAACCAGCCAATCATGGCCATCCCCACGCCACGCCGCCCGGGCTACGCTGCGCTGCTGCGCGGTCGATGTTCAATAAGCGGTACCACCTATTTCCTGACCTGCTGCCTGAAACGCCCGGGAAATGGACTCACTCATCCGAGCTTGGGGCCTCAGATTCAGGCAAGAATTCGCGAAGTCGAAAAATGGGGCTACTGGAATGCTCGTTCATCAGTCCTCATGCCGGACCATCTTCACATCGTGATTACTCTAGGTGCGGATGGTCGATTGGCCGAATGCATCCGTTGCCTTAAGGGTCCACTTACACCGCTGCTGCGCGCCCATGGCCTCCAATGGCAGGAAGGGTTTTATGATCATCGCCTGCGGTCCGAAGGCGAATTACTGCCAACCTTCCTCTACATTTTCCTGAACCCCTACCGCGCGAAACTCATCGACCCGACCCAGAAGTGGCCTTGGTACGAATGTGCACCAGATGACTGGAATTGGTTTGGTGGTCTGACGAACGAAGCCACGCCATTTCCGGAGTGGCTGCGTTGAACGTGGGCCGGGCTTTACGCCCGACAGATTCGCCAGTCCCCTGATGTCGGGCGTAAAGCCCGACCCACGACCGATCGTGCACCCGCATTTTTAAGCTTACAGCTTTCCGCTTACCGCGTAAGACTCTCCCCTTTCCATGAAACTCCTGGTTACCAACGACGACGGCGTCGAAAGCGTTTTTCTCCATGAACTCGTCGCCGCCCTCGTGCAGGCCGGGCACGACGTGAGCGTCGTCGCTCCCGTCACCGAGCAGAGCTGGACCGGCGCGTCCAAGACGCGCTCCAAGCCCGTCCGCTCCGCCGCCGTCAACCGCGGCTTCGGCTGCCCGACGTGGATGGTCGACGGCACGCCCAGCGACTGCGTCAACATCGCCCTCGCCCATCTGGTGAAGACCCCCATCGACGGCGTCGTCAGCGGCATCAATGTCGGCATGAACGCCTCCCTCGGCTTCATCCTCGCCAGCGGCACCGTCGCCGGCGCCTGGGAAGCCGCCATCCACGGTCTGCCCGCCGTCGCCTTCTCCCAGGACGTCACCGAGGCCACTTACGCGCACCTCAAGGACCACGGCAGCGTGCCCGACGGCGAACTGCTCTCGACCCTCAAGGTCTCCGCCGCCCACGCCGCCAAGCTCACCCCCGGGCTTATCGCGGTCACCGCGAAGCACAGCTTCACGATTCACAACGTCAATTTCCCCGCCCGCTGCCGCCCTGACACCCCGATGCGCCAGACGGTACCGGCCCGACTCTTCGTGCCCGGACTTTTCAGCCCGCGCGACGACGAAGGCACCCACCGCTTGATCTGGCGCATCGGCGAGGACGTTTCGCCCGCCGAGCCGCTCACCGACCGCTCCTGCCTCGCCGCCGGCCTCATCAGCCACACCGTCCTCGACTACACCAAGCTCGGCCTCTGATCAGGGATAGCCGCAAGGAGGCACAAAAGTCGCAAGGCCGGTCCCCTTTTTGCGCATCCTGAGCCTCATTGCGGCCAACCCGTTTAGTTTCGCGTTCATTCGCGTCCATTCGCGGTTAAAAAACACTCGCTACCCGCCATCCACTCCTCGCTACTTTCTCTCCCTCGATGATCGAAGTCCGCCATCTCACCCGCATTTTCCGCACGTATAAGAAAAAGCCCGGTTTCTGGGGCGGCGTGACGGGCCTGTTTCACCGCGAGTTCGAGGAGACGGCTGCCGCCAAGGACATCTCCTTCGACATCGCCGAGGGCGAATTCGTCGGCTTCCTCGGGCCCAACGGCGCCGGCAAGACCACCACGCTGAAGATGCTGTCCGGCCTGATCTACCCGACGAGCGGCACCGCGCGCGTCGCCGGCTTCGATCCCACCAAGCGCGAGAATGCCTACCGGCGCATCTTTGCCCTCGTGCTCGGCCAGAAAAACCAGCTCTGGTGGGACCTTCCCGCCATCGAGTCCTTCAACCTCCTGCGCGCGATCTACGGCCTGCCCGCCGACCAGTTCAAGGCCTCGCTCGACGAGCTGGTCAAGCTCCTCGACGTCGAGAAGAAGCTCAACGTCATGGTCCGCGAGCTCTCGCTCGGCGAGCGCATGAAGATGGAGCTCATCGCCGCCCTCATCCACCGGCCACGCGTGCTCTTCCTCGACGAGCCCACCATCGGCCTCGATGTCGTGTCGCAGCGCGCCGTGCGCCAATTCCTGCGCGACTACAACCGCCGCTACAAAGTCACCATTCTCCTCACGAGCCACTACATGGCCGACATCAAGGAGCTCTGCGAACGCGTCATCGTGATCCACAAGGGCGTGAAAATCTACGACGGCGCCCTCGCCCAGCTCGAAAATGCCGGCGGCGCACGCAAAAAGATCATCACCTTCGAGCCCGCCCTCGCCGCGGCCGACTCGCCGCAAGGGAACGCGTTTCCCGAAACGTGGAAATCCGGCTTCGGCACGACCACCCGCGCCGACGACGGCAAGTTCACCGTCTGCGTCCCGGGAGAAAACGTCGTGTCGGTCTCCCAGGAAATCCTCAGCACCGGCCCCGTGGCTGACATCACGATCGAGGACGTCCCGCTCGAGGACGTTATCGCCGAGCTGTTCACCTCGCAGAAGTAGCGGGTG
>Ga0316222_1005947_pt1 | contig 10139 bp, 6 predicted proteins | sample TBH18011metaG_FD_206008 | JGI IMG/M metagenome (GOLD analysis project Ga0316222, IMG submission 206008) | Freshwater microbial communities from Trout Bog Lake, Wisconsin, USA - TBH18011 | ecosystem: Environmental > Aquatic > Freshwater > Lake > Hypolimnion/Profundal zone | place: USA: Wisconsin... | reverse complement strand
ACGAAATATTTGGACTGCGCTTGGAGTATGTCGCTTTCCGCGTCTGGGAAAACCGGCTATGGCGGTTCTGCATCGGTGAATAATTCAAGTTCCATCAACCAGCAATCCGGCATCATCACTGCCTCGGTGGCCATTAGCGACTCGAACAATCTCAATAATGATTATAATTTCCTTGGCGCATTTTCCTCCATCCCGTATTGCACCACGGACGCCGCGATTGTGGACCCGGCATCTTCCTGGCTGATGTTTACTGTGCTGACAGGTTATGAAAGTGAAACCGCTTATCCAAGCTCCACAGCTTACACGCAATCAACTGGCGGGTGGACTTACACGAACACCACTACCGTGCCGGCGGGGACGCTCAATGGCAGCATTACCGTTACGCGCACAAACACGGTTTACAGTTGGACAGTTCATTGGGATTGGACGGTGGCCGCACCTTATTCGGGCTATGCCTCCATGGATTACTCGGGGAGCATCACGCTTTCTAATCTGAATACGGCGGCGGCTGTTATTGTCGATGCCGAATCAAACCTGCTCTCAACGTGGAACCTAAATGATCGGCTGCTGTATCCGCTGATTTCCACCGGCTGGAACGGCATCACCGTCAAGGTCAGCCGGAATGAAGTGCAAGCCGCGTCCCCGCTGCCGTTTCAATTGGCCGCTTGGACCGACCCCAACGCCGCGTTTTTCGACGGCTCCATCCTTGGCGCGCCCAACCTGGCGGCCGGTTACGCACCGGAAGATTACTTCGACTTCCGCCATGCGGATTATCAGGACTGCGGTTCTTGCCCGGATTGCAACCATTGGTATTTCCGGGGCTATGGCCAATGGCGTTCCGCCGCCGGAGCCACGCTCCCGCTTTGCGCGACCCAATGGACGAACCCATTTGAAGCCTATTTTGGAGCCCTCGCCATCGGGCGCAACCGCCTGCTGAACGCGGGCGGAATCTGGGTTTCCAAGTGGGCCGAAAGCGGCATCCGGTTTCCCAGCTACAACCATGCGCGGCCCTTCGGCAATGACCGCCTGCTGCCGGACGAAACCACCGTGGCCTGTATCAACTCCTTCGATGGCACCACCGCCAGCCTCGGCAATGCCGTGACCATTCCGGACGGTTCCACCGTCCTCTTCTACGGCACGAGCAATGACGGCATCTACACCGTGAATACCGGCGGCGGTGGCACCGGGGTCTACTCCCTCACGGTCACGTTTGTCAAAGCCTTGCCCGGCACCTTCAGCTATTGGGATGACGGTTCCGGCGGCGCTTACAACGGCATCGTGGCCAAACTGCGCTTCCCTACCTGCCCGCCGATGGGCGGTCGCCTCGCCGTGGCGAGCGTGACGGACAATCACGATGGCACCTGCACCCTCGTGACCGATGCCGCCCAAGTCCCCCTCGATGCCAATGTGGATCTCTGCGATGGCCTGATGAACGCCTTGGCCTCCAATCTCGCCCCCACCGCCAGCAGCGTGACCACCTTCAAAGTCACCGCTACCTACGCCACGATCGCCGGGGCGAAGTGGGTTTGCCTCTTTGGTGCGTTGCCGGGCGAATCGGCGGCCGGCGTGGCCAAATGGTATTGGGGTGATATGGCCGGCAAAGGCAATTTCGTGCTCATGGAATGGAAGGCCGACAAGCGCACCGCCGGCGAGGCCGGCCGGCTCGGCACCACCACCGCCACCTATACCGATTGCAACGGCACCGTCTGGGACGTGCCCTACAACACCGGCGGCCAGCTCTATAACCCGGATGGCACCCCGAACTACGGCTATTCATTCGCCAGCTTCACCGATGAGTGCAAAGGGTTCGTGGCTTGCGCCCCGTGGATGATTGTTTGCTCCCCCAATGCCAGTGACACGCCTCCGTCCGGCACCGGCGTTCGGTTCGACTTTGGCTCGCTCGCCCCGCTGGATATCCAATACGGCACCCAGCAAAGCATGATCCCCAGCCAGGCCATGGCCGACCCATTGTGGCAGACCCCGCATGCCAGCCTGTGCAATCCAGATGCCACCAAGCCCACTTGCATCCCGCTGGTGGAGGCGCGGGCCATCCTGCCGTATGCCACGCTTCAGACATTGCCGCCTGATAACGGGGCCGGCTGGGCTCAAAACGAAGCACCGCCCGCGCCCCCCGTGGACTACACCATGCTCTCCCCCGTCATGCATAATACGGGCAACGTGGAATACCCGCCGTTCCTAAACTGTTCCAGTGCCAGCCAACCCGCCTGTGTGGCCACGAATGTGGCCAGCGGACAATTCACGGGGTGTTGATATGATCACGGGACTGAATCGGTCACTGCGTATCGGTCACCTGTCTTCGGGTGGAGGTTGGGAGAGAACGGAAATTGGAGACTCCTCACGTCGTCACCTACGCAATCAGGGGGCGCTTCGCGCCGAGGTCAGTTTGCCTGCCGACCGGGAAGCCATCTGCGCGAAGTGCCAGTGGAATATCGACTGGATCTGTGAGCACCCGGGCTGCCGGGTGTGCTCGGGGCGGCAGCGGGGGAAAGGCGGGTTGAGGGACTTGCTTGCCCAAATGGTTTCAAAGTGCCCTACAGGCAGATGGTAAACCTGTAAATAAAATCAAATGTGGTTTTTTAGCTGGGGCAGACCAGACGCTTAAGGACGGCCGCTTTGCGCCTTCATAAGTTTCACAGCGGCCTCTTTGGCGGCTGGGTCACCTTGGTTGACTGCATCGCTCAAGCGTTGAGCCATTGCTTGAGAAGTTTTTTCTGCAATCTGTACTTGTGCCGGTGTTAACTCGGATTCACGGAGCATAACTTTCGAATAGTAAGTTCCGGCCGTAAAATAATCATTTGCTTTGTCTGCTGCGACAGCCGTTTCCCAGTCTGCCTTGATTGCCGGTGAAGCTTGTTCGAAAGCATTCCCATTCAGCTGTACTTTCTTTCCACAGCCCAAAAACACAATACAGAGAACTGTAAAAAATGAAATTGAAGAAAAGTTTTTAACCATGCTCATTTTGTATCGTATAATTTCGGTTTGGATTGAATTATTCCCCAAGGCCTTCTTTTCCTCACGGCGGACGTGAGGTGCCCGCAGGCCAAGAGGTTGACCAAGTCATTCCCCACAAATTGTTAAGCTTAATCATTTCGGCGTGACCATCGGCACAACCAGTACAGCTCAACCCCGGAAGTTGGCCAGTGCCAGTTGCAAGGCTTCTGGGTGCTGCTCCTGGGCCAGCGCCACCATGGCGGGCAATAGCTACACGGCCCAAACCAGGTCCATTATAGCCACCGTCATAAACATCCCATGGACTTTCAACATCCAAAGGGTTAAAAGTTGGGCCAAAGTCTGCGTAAGTAGAATCAGCAAAGTAGGGCGTTGTTGTTGGAAACTTAATCGCCGATTCCTTATTGAAAAAGTCCGGTGAGCTGCTGTACCCGGAATAGCAAAAAGCATTGATACCATAGCCACCTTGGAACTTGGAACCTGACCCGCCCCAAACGGTCGGATCCCACAAGTATGGATGATCAGCGGTCCCCAAGTCGGGATTAGACGAAGTTGCCTTGTTTACAGACACGAAGGTAGCCAACTGAGGCGCTGATGGACAACAACGAGAACTGGCCGACAAATTATAATTGGTTTGAAGTCGTGCCACCCACAGGTTAAACCCACCAGAAGGATCGGCGTAACTTATCAAAGTGCCATTGGCATCATTATTATACATGTTCATTGCCAGCGCAAATTGCTTGGAATTACTAACACAATTTGTGTCCTTCGCCTTCTGCTTCGCCCGCGCCAAGGCCGGCAGGAGCATGGCGGCCAGAATCGCGATGATGGCGATCACGACCAGCAGTTCGATGAGCGTGAACGCGGTCCGCGTGGAACGTTTTTTGAACGAAATCCGGTTTTCGAATGTCTCTTGTTTCATAATGGATGGCTCAAAGTGTTGAGCCAAGAATCAGTGCAATCCTGTTTTACTCTACCCCGTGTCCGTCTTTTGCGCCATACCCCTTTTGTGGTATACTGCCGTTTTTTAACGGTTCCGTTGATGGCGTGCCTCCGCCGGGAAAATACCTGCAGGGAATGAATTACGCCCAAACTTTTAGCCGGCAAGGTTTTATTGGGCTGTCTTGGCGCGGCGTCGGCGTTGCCAGCCCCAGAGTGCCAACCCCAAGCCGGCGAGCCCATAAACGGACGGTTCCGGCACGGGGGCGGTGGTGGGGATGAACACCACATCCATATTTGAAATGGTCAGGGGGATGCCCAGGTCCGTCCCGTCTGCATTGACGGGCGACTGGTAGCGGGACCGGAATGACGCCGGGGAACCCGGGGCCGGGGCCAAGCCGAGGCTGGCCGTTGCCAGCCGGAGCGGAGTCGTCGGGTTGGCGGCGGAAACCCGCAAGGTCGCACCCGGCCAGGGATCGGCCGGATTGGCCACCTGCACAGAAGCCAATGAGGATGCGCCCAGACTGAGATTCTGCACGGACAACGGGTTGACGGAGAGTGCGGCCGGCCGGGCGAAAGCCACGCCGGTGGTGACGGTGTAGAAATAGTTGCCGGACTGGAGCAGGGCTTCCCCGGCGGATAGATTCAGCCGGGCGGCAGCCGTCAAGGTGGCGAGATTCGGCGGGGCCGGGGCATGCACATCCAAAGGCAACGTTTGTGAACGCACCTGGAGAGCACCGAGCATAAGCATGGCGTAACCCCAACGAATGGACATGGTTCCGACTCTGACTGTTTAGTGTTTGTTCTTTCTGATTAAGAACCCGCATGCCCATTTTAGATTAACATTAGTTTTTGTCAACCCGACGAAGGGTTCAGGCCAGGGCAGCGCGTTGACTCAAATTAAATGACACCGAAGGGTTACGGGGGAGGCGGGTGAAAGAACATCGTTGACTCATGGAAAAAAGACACCGGAAAAGAACCGGCGGCATGAACCTGAGCCAAGACCTGAAGACTGAACTACTGCCCAAACTGCGGGCGCGTTACGCCCGGCGGCACCGGGACGGCAAAAGCCGGTTGCTGGCCCCGGCCCGGGCGCAGCAGCCGCTGCGGGGCCGGTGCGGGACCAAACCCGGCACCCTGCTGCGGACCGAGATCCCGATCCGCACGGCTTGGGACGTGAGCCGGCCGGTTATCTGGAAGCGGACAGCGTGGCATTGCGGGGCAGCCTGGCCGGGGATTTCATCCGGAGCCTGACCTGCACCGACATTGTCAGCCAATGGACCGAAGGGCGCGCGATGTGGAACAAAGGCGCGGCGGGCGTGGTGGCGGCCACGCGCACGGTGGAGGCGGAACTCCCTTTGTACTGCTGGGGTTTGACTGTGACAACGGCAGCGAGTTCCTGGGTGTTGGCTGCTCGATGTTGGATGTTTCAGTCCTCGTTTCCTTTCCCCTCTGTGAACCTCCGCGCGCCTTTGCGTCTCAGCGTTTATCCGGTTTGAAAACCCGTGTTCATTCCGTGGCCAAAAACCGGCCCTCCCCCGCTGGCCCTCACGCTATGAGCATTTCCTGCCACAATCGCCGCAGCGATTCCACCTCCGCCCCCGGCGGCACCGCCTGGCCAAACGCCGCGTGCCCCTGCAAAAACGCCAGTTGCTCCAGCTCCGCCGCGATCGCCGGATGCTCCTCGCCCAGGTCCCGGCAAAATTCCCGCGCCGTTTTTTGCGGCGATGGCTTGGCTCCCCGCTGCCCCGCCCAACTCCGCACGGCGGCATAGCTATAGAGCACCAGCTCCTCCCGCGTCCACACCTGGTCGCTCCCCGTGAGAAATGGATTCTTGAACGCCGTGAACGGCAGCCCCCGCGCCCCCGCGCCCGCATACTTCACCGCCGCCGGCCGCTCCCGGCGCAGCCAACCCAGCCAGTCCCGGAAAAAGTTCACCATCCCCGCCCAGCCGGACCGGATCATCTCCCGGAACATCTCCCGCTGCCGCCAAACCCACCACAACACCAGCGCAATGCCCGCCACCCACACCGCCACCCGCAACCACCGCACCGTCGTCTCCGCCGCCGCCGGCAGTTCCACCGCTCCCGGCGGAGCGGGCTGCCCCGGCGACCCCGCCTGACTTGGCGCGCCCGCCGGACCATCCTTGCCCGCCGCGGATTGATCGCTCTTCGCCGGCGCTCCGCTTCCACCGCCGCCATCCTTGCCTGACCCGGCCGCCGACCCGTTGTCCCCCGGCTGACCCGGCCCTTTCCCCGGCGGATTCAGCCGCAGCGCCAGCGCGTTCGCCTGCCGGACGCGATAATCGATCTGGTAACTCAGCCCCTGCCACGCCGTCGTCACCCCCGGCCGCGGCAGCAGCAGCGCCACCAACATCACCGCCAGGACACTCCCCACGCCGAACCGCAGCCAGCCCGCGACCATCCGCCCCGACATCTCCAAAAACCGCTCCCGCAGATAATGCCGCAACCCCAGGAAACACGTCGTCAGCAGCAGCCCCAGCGCCGCGCCCAGATAACCCAGCAAATAAACCAGACTGCGCTGCCGGTCCGCCGCCGCGCCCGCCGGCAGCAGCGCCGCCCCGAACCCGAACAACGGCAGCGCCGCCAGCGAAAAATACACGATCCACACCCCCGGCGATTTCGGCCGCCGCTTCGGCTTTGGCGGCTTTTCGCCCGGCTTCAATTTCTTCACCGTCACCGGCGCGCCCGTTTCCTGCGGCGATACCGTCTTCTTCGACCACGCGCTCTGCCACAGCCCCCGGTCCGCCGCCTCCTCGATGTCATCCAGCAGCGTGCAATTATCCGTCAGCTTGTACGCGCACCACCACAAAATCGCCAGCAGACACGCCCCCACCTGATACGCCGGGTGCACCGTCAGCAGATACATCCACGTGACCGCCGAGAGCGCCAGCCCGTAAAACATCGCCTTCCCCGCCCCGTCCTCGATGCCGATGCGCGAGACCAGCACCACCGCCAGGGTGAACCACCCCAGCACCCACCGCACGCTCCCCGCCGCCTGCCCCCGGTAAAACACCAGCGCCAGAAACTGCCCCAGGCACTCCAGCAGCACGATGATGAACAGCGGGCTGATCATCACCGTGAACACATCCGCCCACGTCCGTTGGGGTTTGCCGGTGTTCATGTCACCTCACCAGATTCTGCGCGCACAGATTCATCAGCGAATCCTCATTGTTCACCATCCGGAAATCAATGCCCTCCGACAGCAGCAGCTCCGCCCATTCCGGCGGCTTCGCCCAGTCCGGCAGCAGGTCCGCGTCATACGTCACCACCACCGCCGTCACCAGAAACCCCTGCCGCACCAGCCCCGCCAGCCCCGCCGCCAGCTCCGGCGTCACCTGCCGCAGCACCGCCACCACCGTGGCATCCCGCGGGATCTTCGCCCCGATCTCCGCCAGCATCCCCGCGAAATCCAACCCGTCCGAATGCTCCAGCCGCCCCAGCAATTGCAAAATCCGCGCGAACCGGTCCGGCCCCTTCCCCGTCTCCACCCGCACCGGCTGCAGCCGCGTCAGCGGCGAAATCGCCTTCGCCTGCCGCAACGCCTCCGGGCGCGATAAAAATTCCGCCGTCCACCCCTCCTCGCGAATGCGCTCCGCCGCGTCCCGCCCGTTGCTCGCCAGCCCGATCTGCTGGCCCATCAGCGCCACCGCGTTCGCCAGCGCCGCCACCGCCTTCACCGCCAGCTCCGCCGTCACCACCGCCCCCGGACCCGCGAAACTCGCCGTGTGAAAATCCAGCAGGAACGTCGCCCCCGCCACCCGCGAACTCTCATACACCCGGCTGTGGATCTCCCCCGTCCGCGCCGTCGCCCGCCAGTGGATCCGGTTCAGCGCATCCCCTTGCTGATACGGCCGCACCCCCGCCAGCCGCGTGGGATCCTCAAACAGCCGGTGCGCCACGCGGATCTCCCCGATCGGCCGGCGCGACGCCAGGTTGTAGCCTAGCAGCGGCAAAACCTTCGGCGGCACCAGCACGAAATGCGGCTCCGCCACCAGCCGGTACCGCCGGTGCAACCCGAACACATCCCCCGTCTCCACCAGCAGCGGGCCCAGTTGATAATACCCGCGCATCAGAAAAGTCACTTCGTAGTCCACCGGCGTCAGCGTCTCCCCCGGCGCCAGCCGGTCCAGCGCCAGCCGCGCCCCCTCCACCCGCAACCGCACCGGCAATTCCGTGAGCGACGCCTGCGGCAGCCCGTCCTCCATCAGCAGCCACGGAATCCCCGTCCGCCCCGTGTTCTTCACCGTCACCGTCACCCGCGCCGATTCCCCGATCTCCCGCACCTCCGCCTCGCCCGTCCGCCGCACCGTGATGCTCTCCGTCCAGAGCCGCGAAAAAAACCGGTTCAGCAGCAGGATGCCCCCCAGCACATACATGGCATACACCAGCAGACTGAGGTGGCCGACCAGCCCCAGCAGCAGCAATCCCAGCGTGCCGGCCATCCATTTCATCGCGCGGAATTCGGGTCGATCTGCGGCACCGGCACCGTGTCCATGATCTCTTTCAAAATGCCCGCCACCGTCTTCTTCCGCAGCCGGCTCTCCGGCCGGAGAATCAACCGGTGACCCAGCACCGCCGGCGCGATCTGCTTGATGTCATCCGGCAGCACGAAATTAAACCCGTGGATCGCCGCATACGCCTGCGCGCACCGCAGCAATGCCATCGCCGCCCGCGGACTGCCCCCCAGCACGATGTCATAGTGCTCCCGCGTCGCATGCATCAGCTCCACGATGTACCGGTTCACCTTCACATCCACATACACCTCCCGCACCGCCTGCTGGCACGCGATGATATCCGCCGCCGTCGCCACCGTTTCCAGCGTGTCGATGGGATGCATCACCTGCAACCGCTGCAACATCGAAATCTCCTGTTCCATCTGCGGGTAACCCAGGCTGATGCGCACCAGAAACCGGTCCAACTGCGCCTCCGGCAGCGGAAACGTCCCCTCATGATCCACCGGATTCTGCGTCGCGATCAGCAAGAACGGCGCCGCCAGCTCATACGTCGTCCCGTCCGCCGTCACCTTCCGCTCCGCCATCGCCTCCAGCAACGCCGCCTGCGCCCGCGGCGTCGCCCGGTTGATTTCGTCCGCCAGCAAAATCTGGGCGAACACCGGCCCCGGCCGGAACTCGAACTCCACCGTCTTCGGATTGAAAATGCTGTTCCCCGTGATGTCATTCGGCAGCAGATCCGGCGTGCATTGGATGCGCTTGAACGTGCAGCCCACACTCCCCGCGATCGCCCGCGCCAGCATCGTCTTCGCCACCCCCGGCACATCCTCCAGCAGCAGATGCCCCTCCGAGCAATACGCCATCATCGCCAGCGTGATCTCCGGGCGCTTGCCCACGATCACCTTCTCGATATTGTCGATGATCCGGCTCACCGTCGCCGCCACCGGCGTGGCCGCCCGCTCCCGCCGCGCCGGCAGGGCCGATTTCGGGATGCGGATGACCGGTTCATTCCGCGCCGTGAGCGAGTTTTCCGCCCGGCAATGCGGGCACAGCACCGTTTTGACCGGGGAATCCGTCGCGAACTCAAACGGCTGACCGCAGGCAGTGCAATTATATTGGGCCATAATGATCGGATAATCTCGGGGGCTGATGGTTGTGCTCTTGCCGCAGAATTTCAGCCCGCCCGCCCCGCCGGTCAAGTGAAATAGCCAAGCCATGCAGGCCTGGGGCGCGAGGCGCGGGACGCGAGGGTGGAAATTGGGGCAGGCGGATTTTGACAGGATCGACAGGATCGACCGGATGAACAGGATGGACGGAACGGCGTGCCACAGACCGCCGCTACCGGTAGCGGCAGGCATCCTTGCCTGCCGTAGAGCCGGGCTTCCAGCCCGGCGGAGCAAACCCCGCCAGACCAACCCGCGCCACCCCCACCCGGCGCCGCTTTCCTTAGACCTTAAACCTTCCACCTTAAACCTCCCCCATCGGCTGTTCGAGATGGAATGCCCTCCGGAGCGCGCCCGTCCCCGGGCGCAGCCACGTCTCACACCCGGGTGCTCCCGGACCCTTCCCGCGCCCCGCAAATCAGTTTTTGCCATCCTCCCTCCTCGCCCCCCTGTAGCGGCAGGCATCCTTGCCTGCCGTAGAGCCGGGCTTCCAGCCCGGCGGAGCAAACCCCGCCAGACCAACCCGCGCCACCCCCGCCCGGCGCCGCTTTCCTTAGACCTTAAACCTTCCACCTTAAACCTCCCCCATCGGC
>Ga0316222_1005946_pt1 | contig 10139 bp, 8 predicted proteins | sample TBH18011metaG_FD_206008 | JGI IMG/M metagenome (GOLD analysis project Ga0316222, IMG submission 206008) | Freshwater microbial communities from Trout Bog Lake, Wisconsin, USA - TBH18011 | ecosystem: Environmental > Aquatic > Freshwater > Lake > Hypolimnion/Profundal zone | place: USA: Wisconsin... | reverse complement strand
CGAGCAATCCCGGGTTCCCAGATGGATGACGTGCTCGCCATCTCCCAGAATCTGGACTTCGACATGCCGGCCCGAGGTCACGAACCGTTCGAGATAGATCCGGGCATCCCCGAAGGCGGCGGACGCCTCGGCCATGGCCATCTCGATGGTTTCCTGCAATTTGGATGGCTCGAAGACCGGCTTCATGCCGCGCCCGCCGCCACCGCCGACCGCCTTGACCAAGATCGGCCAGCCGACCCGGGTCGCGACCTCAAGGGCGGATTCGAGGGCGTCGACGGAACCGCCGGGAACCACGGGCAGTCCGGCCGCGATGGCATGGCTTCGGGCCTTCAATTTATCGCCGATGCCATCGAGTTGAGCCTCGGTCGGCCCGATGAACACGATGCCGGCATTACGGCAGCCAATCGCCAGTTTGGCGTTTTCGGACAGGAAGCCGTAGCCGGGATGAATGGCATCGGCCCCGGATTCGAGGGCGGCGGCCAAAATCGCATCGACGTTAAGATAGCTCAGGGCCGATCTGGCGGGACCAACGCAGATGGTCTGATCGGCCAGGCGGGCGGGAACCGATTTCAGGTCGGCCTCCGACGCCGCCAGGACGGTTTCGATCCCAAGCTCCCGGCAGGTCCTGATGACCCGGACCGCAATCTCGCCCCGATTGGCGATCAGGATGCGTTTGATCTTCATGACGTCTCCTGACACAGCCGCATCAAGACGGAATCCGTCTCGACGAATCCGCCATCGCTGACGCAAATCTCGGCCACGACGCCATGGACGCGGGCGGTCACGGGGTTCATCAGCTTCATGGTCTCGATGATCCCGACCACCGTATCCGCTTCGACCCTGGAGCCGACTTCGACGAAGGGGGGCGCTCCTGGCTTGGGGGAGCGGTAGAACGTCCCGATCAGGGGAGGATGAATGTCGGTGAGGCCGACACGATCATCCCCCTGATCGGCATCGGAATCCTCGGGTTCAGTCCTGGAGACCTGCGCCGGTTTGTCTTTGTGGAGCTCCACATTGGGAGAAGATAGGGTTCTGGTCTCTTGGGTCCAACCCGCCGCCGTTCCACTGCGACGCAGGGACAGCTTGAAATGACGGGTTTCAATGTGAAACTCGTCATAATGTGACGCATCAAGAATTCTTACGATTTCATGCACGTCGTCGTTGGTCAGGGCCATGTTCATGTTTGTTGCCGCCTGGATGTCTCTGGATCATTTGCCGGTTTGGAACGCGACGACCTGCTTGACCAACGCATCGGCGAATTGCGGATCGTTGATATGGCAAGGCAATTGGACCACGGGCGTGGTGCTTGGGATCACCGTCTTGAGGTATTCGGCGAATACGGGCGGCAGTGACGGGTCGTAGAGATGGCCCTCGGCACTGTCATGGGCGGAGAAACCGCCCAGTGGCACGTAGAATGCCACCGGCCCCTTCGCCGTCGCGATCAGCCCCGCCATGTGATCGGCCACATGCCGGAATTCCTCGGCCTCCGCCCTGACCGCCGTGAGGGCGGCGTTGTGGATGTGGTAGCGCTTACCGGGAAAACGTTTCTTGGCGTCATCGATCGGTCCGGCCACCGTGAAATCGATATTGCCGGGGGCGAAGATTGTTGGAACCCCCATTTCCATTGCCGCCTTGCAGCGGTCCGGTCCGGCGCTGCACAACCCGCCGTGCAGAAAATCGTTCACCTCCACCAAGGACAGATCGACGACGACAGAGACACTGCCGCTCCGCACGATATCGTCCAACGCCGCGCCCCCGGTGCCGAGTGTGTGAAAGACCACCGCCTCGTATCCCAGCTGTTCGAGCGATTTACGCACCCGGACGGCGCATTTGTCGGTGGTTCCCAGGGTGGAGATCGCCACCAGCGGCCGGCCCGATTTCTCCAAGGGCCGATAGGCATGGGCCATACCGGCGAGGGCAAGCGCCCCGTTGCGAAACACGCTGCGAGTGATGGTGTTCAGCCCCGAGATATCGACGACCGAATTGACCATGACGATATCCTTGAAGCCAACGAACGGCGTGGTGAAGCCGGACGCCATGGTCGATATCATCACTTTTGGTAACCCGAAGGGAAACGAGCGCATCAAAGCAGTGCCGAGGGTGGTTCCCATGGAGCCGCCGACCCCGATGATGCCGCTGAAGCCGACGCGGTCGTGAAGGTCGTGGGCACACTTGACGGCCCCTTCGATCATGATCGCCTGACACTTGCCCTCGTGATTGAGGGCGCGGATCTCCGGCATGGTCTTACCCACCGCCGCCGCAATCTGATCCGGGGTAATGGCGGCGCTGCTCTCCGCCAAACTGCGGATGCTGGGGTCCAAATGGAAGACCGTCAGCCCACGTTCCTCAAGGCATGCTTTGATGAACTGGGCCTCGACGTCCTTGGTGTCCACGGTCGCAATCAATAGAACATTGGGCTTCTTGTCCATTTCCCTCTCCTGTCATGCCGCGAGCTGATCGTTTGGGCGGGTTCTCACGGACTTGCTCCGCTGCAAGCCGCGCCGCCGATGCTCGAAGGGCTTTTCCGCCCCTACCGACACTGCAGGGTCACCGAGATCGCCCGGTGCCATCACCTATCGAAAGATTGCGGGGGCGAAATGCGTCCGCCGGTCGGTCGCGTCTACCGGAGCGGCGGTCAGGAAAAGGCTCACCGTGCCATCCTGAACCAACCATTGTTGTCATCGGACGACTCAGTTATGGTTTTGGAAAAGGCTACAAAAGATCGGCAAAAAGTCCGAACCAGGGAAGCGACTACGATAATGACAGGAATGGCGGAACCCGCTAAGCCTCCCTCGGCTATTGAAGAGCAGGACGTATCTGCGCAGCGTGGAGGCGCTGCCGCGGCACATGATTCAGAGGACGTATTTGCCGCCGAGGAGATTCTGGTCAGAACCAGGCTTCGTCCGCCGTTTCGGGCCAGCGGAACGATTCACCGCCATCGCCTGCAAGAGATGGTTGCCGAAGTGCGACGGCACACCTTAAGCCTTGTCAAGGCGCCAGCCGGATACGGTAAGTCAAGCGTACTTGGGCAATGGTTCGATGCATTGCGCAGAGACGGCTTCGCGGTCGGCTGGCTAAGCCTCGACAGCATTTCCGATGACCTTACCGGGTTCTTCCGATACGTGCTGGCAGCGCTTCAAATTTCCCGGCCAAACTTCGGCCAACGGATGTCGCCGCTTCTCGGACTTGCCCGAAGGCCGACGGTCGTTCAAATCAAGGCTGCATTTCTCGATGCGATCATGGATGCGGATGAAGACCTGTTTCTATTCATTGATGACTTCCATCTTGTGGAAGACGACGAGATATCAAAAACAATCCATTCAATACTAACCAATCCGCCGCATAACCTCCATATCGTATTGTCCTCGCGTCATGTGCCATCATTTTCGTTATCCAGCTTGCGGTCCAAGGGAAACCTGCTTGAAATCGAAGGGGATGCGCTTCGATTCGACAATGGCGAGGCCCGAGAATTCCTTCAGCTTGCCGGGCACCGGACTTTGCTGGAATCTCAGGTTGAAACCCTCGTCGATCGCACGGAAGGGTGGGCCGCAGGGATTCAATTGGCCTCCATCTCCTTGGCGCAAAAAAGCAATACGACCAGCTTCTTTTCGTTTATCTCCGGGTCTCATCATCATTTGTCCGAATATCTTGCCGATGACGTACTGCGGAATCTCAACGCCGACACCTACGACTTTCTTCTGAGCACGTCGGTGCTGTCGCGCCTGTGTCCAGAACTGTGCGATGCCTTGACGGGACGGGACAATGCTCGCCAGCAGCTTAATCTGCTGGAACGGCAAAGCCTGTTCCTCTGCTCACTGGACAACGAGAGGGTCTGGTATCGCTACCATCACCTTTTCGCCAGGTTTATCGGCCAGAAGCAGATCGAAAGGGACCCAGCCTCCATCGTCGTTCTGCACCGGCGCGCCAGCGACTGGTTCGCCCGCCAGGGTCTGATCGAGGAAGCGTTCGATCACGCCATCGAAGCCGGCGACATGATGCGGGCCGGCGAGTTGCTGGAATTGTCCTGCAGCCGCCTGTTCTACAAGGGCGGCCTATCGACGATCCTGCGGTGGTCGGACCGTATTCCAGCCGATACGCTGCAGAAGTTTCCCCGCGCCAAACTGGAGATCGCTTTTTCCATCATCCTGGAATGGCGTTTCGATGAGGCCGCCAAAATTATCGAGGCGGTCGAGCGCACCATTTCCGCCGAAAGTCGGAGCGCCCGTGACGAGAAGGGGGTGAGCATCGGCGACGTGCTGATTCACCGCAAGATGATGCTCAACCATTTCATGGATGACACCATCGCGACCGAGCGTCTCATTCAGGAGGCCATCGACAAGTTTCCCGATGGCGACCCGTATCTCCGGGGAAATTTCGAGACCTGCCTCGTCTATACCTGGCGTGAGATGTACCGCCTGCAAAATACCGACAAGATCGATGCGCGCGCTCGCGGCTTTTACGAGAAGGCTGGCAGCACCTTTGTCCTGGTCTGGCACGAAGCCATCATGGGGCCGACCTATTTCCTTCGTGGCGATACCGAGCTTGCGATCAACTCGTTGCAGACGGCCATGAAAATTGCCGAATCCCTCCATGGCGGCGCTTCGCCGCTGATGGCGATTCCGGCGCTGCTGCTGGCCGAAGTGCTTTACGAAGGAAATCGTTGCGCGGAAGCCTCGGCGCTCATTGAAAAGTTCGGGGGCATGGCCGAAACACTGGGCTTCGTCGACCAGTTGGTTTCGTTCTATGTGACCAAGACGCGCCTTCTGGTCAGAGCGGGCCAGATGGAGGATGCGAAGAACACCCTTCGGCAAGGACGGCTATCGGCGGAGAAGCACGGGTTCATCCGATTGAAGCGGTTTCTTGAACTCGAAGAGGTCGTGATGGCCATCGCCACCACCGACCTGGATGCGGTGAAGCGGTTTCTGGCGGACGGATCCGAGTCCGAACGTGAAAAAGTGCTGCGTCCGGGCAGCCATACCACCACCCGCGACGAAGCCCATGCGGTCCGCATTGCCAGATCCCTGAGCGCCATGGGCGATCACGCCCAGGCTATCGCCATCTTGCGGCGGTGGACGGCGTTCGCCGCCGCCCGCGGTGCCCTCCGAAGCGAGGTCCGGCTATTGATCGTCCTCGCCGTCGCCCAGGCCCGCGACGGTCGTGAGGGAGAGGCCATGCGGTCCCTGAGGGAAGCGGTGAAGAAGGCCGTGCGTCCCCGAATCATCCGCAGCTTTCTCGATGAGGGGCCGGCGGTTCGGACGTTGCTCGAGAAGCTGTTTAAGGGGACCGAGGATATCGCCAGCCAGACCGTCGGCTTCGGCCAGGACCTGATCAAGGCCTTCGCGGCGGAGGACCGTGAGAGCGCCAGCCATGTGGAGAATCACTTTGGCGATGCCGAAGACGATGCCCCCCTGCTTCCCGAGCAATTGAATGAGCGCGAGATCGAGATCATGAGGATGGTGGCCGGCGGCCTGTCCAACAAGGAAATCGGTCTACGGGTGGGACTGACAGAGGGATCGGTCAAATGGTACATGCAGACAATATTCACAAAATTTGACGTTCGCCGGCGTTCTCAGGCCGTGCTCCGGGCTCGTAAGTTTGGGATAATATAGAGACATTCAGTTTGATTTTGTGTTTCCAGGGCGAGCTGCAGCCTGATTGATGTGAATATCGGCACGACACGAGACCCGAAGGTCGGACCATAGTTCCCGATGTGGCCGAGTCGCGCTTCGCCCAGGAACAGATACCTGCCGAAGATGTTGCTCTCAAGAGGAACTGCCCCATGTCGCTTGGTTCTATCTTACCGATGGCGATCTGATATAGCCTGTGGGCCGCGGCTTCGCGGCGGCATCCCCGGTCACCCTCAGGCCGAAAGCTCTTGAGCCAGTCCACCGCCCTGCGGAGATCCGGGGCGTCGGGCCATAGCCCTGAAAGCCGCAGTTTTCCTAGGGTTGGTGGCGGAGGACGCACCAGAGCAAACCGCTCTCCGGGGCAATTCCCAGATCTTCAGGGAAAATGCAGGGAATTTCGGCGGAATGCTGCCGTTCAGGCGGCATCCAGGCGTTCCAACTCTCGCAAGACAGCGGCATTCATGCTGAATTCCCTGTTCGCCGGAACAGGGATGACGTGACAGCGGCCGATTTTGAAGCCTTCGCCCCGCAGGAAATCACGCAGCATTCGGCTACCGGCGAACGGGAAGTCCAGATGCAGCTTATCGATCCGGCCCATGATCGTCAGATCCTCCGCCGACACCGGCTGGGGAAGGTAATAGAGTCTGCTCCGGCTCAGCCGCAGCACCTGGGCCTGCCGGGTCAGCGGCAGATCGTGGTCACGGTCGATCATCGCTTTGCGCTCAACATGCCGGCCTTGGTGAGCGCGCCGAATAAAAAATCGTTTTCCAACGTCAACTGCCCGATCTTGGCGTGCAACTCCTTCAGATCCACCGGAGGCGCCGCCGATGCCTCGGATGGGCCGGCGCCGAACACCCCGGCCGCCCCCTCCAGCAACTGCCCCCGCCAAGTCGTGATCTGGTTTGGGTGGACATCGAACTGCTGCGCCAACTCCGCCAGCGTCTTGTCGCCCTTGATCGCCGCCAAGGCCACTTTCGCCTTGAACGCCGGTGTGTGGTTCCGTCGGGTACGCTTGGTCATCGTGCCTCCTGATCTCGCGGCATCATCGCCGCTGTCAGGCAGGAAATCCACTTAACGCCCTGTCCGAATTTCCCAGGCCAGCTCTGGCCTCGGGGTTGTAGGCGAGGAAGTCGATGAGCTCGGCCGCAGACACATCAAGTCCAATCTATGTGGCAATGCCGCATCGAAGCGATGAGGGACTCATCGTCTTGCCGCCGGCAGCGAACGGGCCTATAAGGACCGCTCCTGTACGATCGATTTCATAACTGGCCTCTGCGCCCACCATCTGCTCCCGGACGGGGAACCCCATGCCGGGCGGTTTTGTGTGGAATCGCCGGTAAGTGGGGGCGGCCATGATTGACGCCCTCCTGGCGCTGGTGGCGGAGCAGGCCGGAAACGAAGTGTTCTCCGGCGGCCTTGCGCTGGGTGCCCTGGGCGCGGCGGTGGCGCTGGCCGCCAGAGTCGCGCGAACCGGGATTGGCCTGATGCTGTCCCGCCTGCTCCCATCGCTGCATATCGATGGGAGGGCACCGCTGTTCCGCACTCTCGAGGCCTGGCTGCACGAACACCCGTATTCCCGCTCGTGCCGCAATCTGTCCGTCGCCCACCATGAACGGTTCCATCTTGATGACGGCAGGGACGATCCGGTGCGCCTGGTTCCTGGCACCGGCAGTCATGTCCTGCGCCATCGCGGCACCTGGCTCTGGCTTCGGCGTGAGAGTGTCGAGGGCGAATCCCGGCGCACGGACCGTGATGTGGTGACCATTACGGCCCTGAGCCTGCGGGCGGACTGCCTCCGCCGTTTCATCGGCGAGTTGATCGCCCGTCATGAGCGGCGAGCCGAGGCGATCACCATCCACGGCCCCTCCGAATATGGCGACTGGCAGGAGATCACTCGTGCCTCGCGTCGACCGTTGGCGTCGGTCATCACCACCGCCGGATTGGGGGAAGTCCTGCTGGATGACGCCCGACAATTCCTTGATCGGCAGGACTGGTACGCCGAACGCGGCATCCCCTGGCGGCGGGGATATCTGTTCCAAGGGCCACCCGGGACCGGCAAGACCAGCCTGATCCGCGCCCTGGCCAGCGAGTTGGAGATCGACATCGCCATTCTCGACCTCTCTTCGCCCCGATTGGATGATGGCGGCCTCCGGCAACTCCTGGCCGCCATTCCGCCACAGACCGCGCTGGTGCTGGAGGATATCGACGCCGCCGCGCCATCGCGCCAACCCGCGGAGGGAAAGGTTACCCTGTCCGGCCTGCTGAACGCTCTCGATGGGTTGGCGGCGGCGGAAGGGCGGCTACTGTTCATGACCACCAACCACCCCGACCGCCTCGACCCGGCGTTGATCCGGCCTGGACGCGCCGACCATGTCGTCGAGATCGGCCCGTTGGGACCGGCGGAAGCCGGGCGGATGATCTTGCGCTTCCATCCAGACCGGCTGGACATTGCCCGGTTGGCTGAAGCGGCCCTCGCCGGTCATCGCATTCCGGCTGCCGCGCTGCAAGAATATCTGCTCCGCCTCCAGGATGACCCTGGTGGGCTTCCCGCCGCTCTCGCCTCCCTGGACTCCATCGTGACGGAATAGAAGACAAGCCGGATGGAGCCTTCCGCGGTCATGGCAGGCCGGCCTTGTCCAGCCGCTCGGTGAACTTGCCCTTCCGCTCGTGGCGGGCCCGGATATCGGCGAGACGTTTGGCGAACTGGTCTTGCGTGCCGGCGGTGGCGGCGATCTTGCCGAGATCGGCCAGCAACATTGCCGCCCGGTCGTAGCCGGCGGCATGGCGTAGCGCGATCTGGTCTTCCACCTCGCGCCACGCGGCTTCTCCTCGCTTGGCCAGAGCCGCAAGACGTTTCGCCCGTGCCGCCGCCAAGTCCTGGTCGCGCCTTCGGCGTTCGGCTGCCGCCCGCTCCTCGGCGACACGGAGGCGCTCGACTGCGATGCTCTCGGCGACGGCGCGCAATTTTCCGGCGGTGGGACCGGCGGTCCCGGCATCGGTCGGCGACGTCCGGCAACGGCGACGCAACTCGGCCCCGACATGGGGATCGCCATCATGGAGGCGCCGCAGCAGGGCGACCTTATCGTCCTCCGCCAGGGCGCGAAGGACAGCTTCGACCTCTGCCGGGGACGGTTTCGCCGCCGCCGGGGCAAGGCGAGCGGCGGCTTCCAACAGGTCAGCATCGACGGCGAGGAACTCGGCCAACGTCGCCAGCGGACCAGTCAGTGGCCCCAAGCCGGGAGCCGGCATGACCGCCTCGTCCCGCGTCCAGCCATACTCAACCTGCATCAGCCACAGCAGCACGAACAGCCGCAGCTCTCCGGCCAGCATTTCGGCCCGCAACGGTGCCAGCGCCGCCAGCCAGCCGCCGCCGTCGTCCCAATCCCCGGCTTCGATCTCGTCGCTGTGGATGTCGATGATCAGATGCTCGCCCGACACCTTGAGGGAGACCAAGTCGTCATCCAGATCGAAGCGGTCGAGGGCATCCAGGTCCACCAGGCGTTTCGGCAAGCGCAGGGCCAGGCGACGGCTGCCCCAATTGGTGAGATAGAGGAACAGGTCGAAGTGGCGCTTCAGCAACTCGCGGGGATCTGCCTTGAGATCACCCCACTCGTAGCTGTTGACGAAGCTGGTGGCGGTGATGCGGGCCCGCGTCGAGACGGCGCGCAAGGCGGTTCGCGCCGCCTCGTCGAGCGGCCGGTCGATGGCCTGGAACTCGTAGTACTGATACTCGCTCATATCGGGCGTCCCTGGCGCCGCAACCGCTTGCCCCGGTGCTTCTGGTAGGCGGCGATCTCGCGCGCCAGCGGCACCCTGCGGTCGAACAGCAGGTGGGTGATCGAGGCGAGGAAGACTTTGTTGCCGACATCGATGCCGAGGGCGAGGCCGCAGACGATCCCACCTTCGTCGCCGACATAGTGCAGTTGGGTGACGTCGCCTCGCGCCGGCACATCCAGGCCCCCGGATTGCTCGCGGATCATCGCTATCAGCGGTGGGGACAGGGTGGTAAGGAACGGCAGGTGTTCCCTCAGCCGTTCGAGAAGATACGCCGTCTTGACCGGATCGTCGATCATGAGTCCTCCTGCCGTCCCATGGTGGCAGTTTAGGGGCTTCATCGGTTGTCCGCCAGGCCTGCGAGAGGGGCCGCGTCGTGGTTCCTGAAATTCCATTTGCATCCCGGCGATGCAAATGTTGACCCTGGGGTGTCAACGCCGGAGAGAAAGGGAGCCACCGCGCCGGAGCAAAAGGGAGCCACTCGGTGGTTGGGATGTACATGGCGGCGGCTCGCTGACCGCCGCGATCCGAGCCGGCGAACAGCCACGACTTCCGGCCCAAGGCGATGCCGCGCAGGGCGCGTTCGGCGGCATTGTTCGACAGGCAGACACGACCGTCGTCGAGGAAGCGGGTGAAGGCGGGCCAGCGCTTGAGCATGTAGTCCATGGCCTTGGCGAGGTCATTGCCGCGCGAGAGCTTGGCGCGCTGTTCGCGCAGCCAGCCTTCCAAATCGACGAC
>Ga0316222_1005943_pt1 | contig 10146 bp, 8 predicted proteins | sample TBH18011metaG_FD_206008 | JGI IMG/M metagenome (GOLD analysis project Ga0316222, IMG submission 206008) | Freshwater microbial communities from Trout Bog Lake, Wisconsin, USA - TBH18011 | ecosystem: Environmental > Aquatic > Freshwater > Lake > Hypolimnion/Profundal zone | place: USA: Wisconsin... | reverse complement strand
CCAACGGTTACGCGTTTTTTCCGGCTGGCTCCACAGCCATTCCTGGCTGGACGACTGTTCTCAACGGCGTCGAGTACTTTAATCCAAGCCGGGCGAGCTCCGGCACGGCCGTCAGTTATCATGGCGTCGCCGAAGACGGGGCCTCCTGCGTCGATCTTGCCCCGTTGGATTACGTCGGCGGAGGCCTCCAGCAGAGCTTCCCGACCACCAACGGAAGCAGCTACGAGGTGAGCTTCTTCCTGGGAACGGCCGCCTACTCTGGCCGCGACGGCAGCGCGCATTGCCTTGCCACCGCCGCCACCGCAACGAACTCATTCGCGGTGACCAACACCGGCCAGTTTGCGCAATGGGTACCAGAGAGCTTTACCTTCACCGCGGTCAGCACCAACACGACGCTTACGTTTTCCACGGGCGATGATGCGAAGGTTCGGTTTGTATTTCTCGATAACGTAAAGGTGGTGCCGCATGATTCGCCCGTCACCATCGATTTGGGCTTTTACCCGGGCATCCGCGTGAATGGGCGGATAGGACGCTCATACGTGGTGGAATACATCGAAACCCTAACCAGCACCAACTGGAACCAACTGCAATACGTCACCTTGCAGACCTCCTCGCAGTTCGTGTTTGACACCACCTCTCCTAACCGAACCAACCGGTTTTACCGGGCCGTAGAGCTGCCCTAACGCCAAGGCGCAGGCGTGGGGGTGCATGCCGACATTATTGTGCTGATTCCGGAACGAGGAAGATTATGAAGAACTTAGAGATTTCTTGCTGCAGTCATAAGAGCCACGACGGTCCGGGTTTCGCGGCTGCTGGCCGTTTTCCGCGGAGGGTGTCGTGGATGCTGTGGGTCCTCATGGGGCTGGGAGCCGGCGGCGGATGGGACACGCGCGCCCAGAATTGCACGGTATGGGTTCCGCGCACGGATGTCGGCTCACCGGGCCAACGGGCCCACCACGCGATGGCGTACGACCCGGTTCGCAAGGTTACGGTATTCTTCGGGGGACAACTCGGAAACCCGGGGAGCGTGGCGTACTTCAACGACACGCAGGAATACGACGGGACGAACTGGACCCAAGTCCCGATCACGGGCCCTAGTCCCTCGCCCCGATCGTTTCATGCCATGGCGGCGGACGGCCGTGGCGGCGTCTGGCTTTACGGGGGGCAGAACGGTGGTGGGGCGTTTGACGACCTCTGGGAATACAGGCATTCGGCGGGAGGCGCGACTTGGACGCAGGACTACCCCACGACATTATTCGGACCAGGCCCGCTGGCCGGGCACGCGATGGTCGCTACCGAGACCGCCCAGGGCCTCCGGCTGTGTGTGCTGGGCGGCGCCTCAGCGATCTTGGCTCCTGACAACTTCCAGGTGTCCACCAACTATTGGGAATACAACCTCTACGTCGGATGGCAGAGACGGCCGGATTTAGCCTTGTTCTCCGGGGTCTATGGTTTGGGCGCGGCTGTTGATAGTGCCGACGGGATCGTTATTGGCGTCGGTGGCTTTCAGGCGCCGAATGAGACGCAGTTGGTAAACCCGAATTACGGCGCCCAGGTGGCGGGTGCCTGGGATGTCGCCGGGTTCGCTATCTTCACCAATGTCGCGCCCGGGCCTTCACCCCGCGCGGAGGCAGCGGTCGCTTACGATAACCAGCGGCATCGGTTGGTTTGCGTGGGGGGGGCGGGCCTTCAATCCAGCGTGGGTGAGGAGGTCCAGGAATGGAACCGCGAAACCGGTTTCACCTTGGGTTGGTATTCCGGCACGCCGTTGCCCCGAGGTTTGGGGCGGGCAGGGGCGGCCATGGTTTATGATGAAGGTCGGGGTGTGATGGTGCTCACCGGGGGGGCGGGTGGGAATCTGCCCAAAGACGGCAGCGCCTATGCGGATACGTGGGAACTGACCCCGCCCAGCAACCCCATCTCCATTACCATGAACCCGTCTGGACTCTGCTGCCGCAGCAGTCTGGTCCAGGCCGACGCGACGATTCACACCGATCGGCCCGTCACTTGGGAATGGTTTGTGCGCGCCGGACAGGCGAGTCCATGGAAACCGGCAAACGTCTCGACCATTTCTAATTTGTGGCTCCTGCCGCCCACGAGCTGGCAATTCGATTACGCCCCCCTTTATGGGCCTGGACCCGTGCTGCTGGATGATTATGTGACCTCCAGCGGTTGGACCGAGTTCAAGCTGGAGGGGACTGATTCCTGCGGCAATGTGTATTCGGGGACCGGCGTCGTCAACATTGTGGCCCCGCCGATCATGACTCCGCGGGCCTATTTATCAGCGGACGTCACCAACCCGAACGACGACCCGCTGTATCAACATTATTTTCGCTGTCCCGGTGACGCGGTCGAGATGCAATTGACGGCCGGCTATCTGGGGAACCATCCGAGCCTGGGGACGCAGTGGTACCGGAATGGAAATCCGGTTGGTGCCGGGTCGCTGTTAACCGGAGTACCCACCCTGACCCTCACCAACCTGCAACTTCAGGACACCGGGGACTATTACGTGGTGCTGACCAATGTGTGCGGGGCGTCGGCTCCCAGCCCACACCTGCATTTGCAGGTCGGGGTGTCGATCCAATCCCAACCGGTCAACACGGTGGTAAACCCCTGCCAGTCCGCCCAGTTTTCGGTCGGCGCCGCCGGGGTAGGCACGCTGGTGTATCAGTGGCGATCCGAGGGGATTCCCCTGACGAACGGCGCCCACTTCGCGGGGGTCACCACCAGCAACCTCACGGTACATCCGGCCCTTTATGACGACGAACGGCATTATGACGTTGTCATCTTTGATGACTGCGGCCCTGCCAACGCCGTCACCAGCACGGTGGCAACGTTGGCGCTGACCACTCCGCCCTGGGTGCAGGTGTCGATGTTGCCCAGCACCCCCGAAGTCCAGACCCCGCTGGGGGCTTGGGTAAGCGCCTACGACGAAAACCGGGGCGTGTTGGTCATGTACGGCGGCCACAACAATCGTGGCGATGCCGGCAATTCCATGTGGGAATATGATGGCCAGACCTGGAAAATGATCCAGGATTCCTACAACAACCTGGGAACCATCAGCGCCGGCCAACAACTCTTCTACAACGGCTATTTCTACGCCGCGCCGGCGAACTTTGCCATGGTTTACAACCCGGATGACCAACAGGTCTATTTGTTCGGCGAGGTCAGTTGGCAGACTCCGCTGACCGTGTGGACCTGGGACGGCCAGACCTGGCGCCAGCCTTATTTCGGCCCCATCATGGGCGGGGAATCGTACTACCGCGCCGTCTATGACCGCCTGCACCACAAAGTGCTCCTCACCCGCAGCCACAACCGGAGCTACCAAACCGAATTGCTGGTTTATGACCCGCCGCAAAAAACGATGACCGGCCCCACGCTCATGCAGCCCCCGGTGGATACCGGGGACAACGCTGCCTTTTGGGTTTATGACGAGTACCGGCAAGTCAGTTTTTGGTACCAAAACGATGGTAACGGCTTCAACCCGCCCAGCATGTGGTCCTACGATGGGCTTGGCTCCTGGACCAAATTGAACGGCTCGACCCCGCCCCCGGTGTTTCCGCAATACTCCAAGTTCCCCAACGTCGTTTACGATCCCGTTCGCCACCGTAGCGTCGCATTCGGCGGAGGCTTTTTTGGCCCTCCGGACGGATGGTACACCGGGACCTCGGCATTTCCGGCGACCAACAACAACAATACCCTCCCCTTCGCGACCGATTGGCTGCTTGAGCAACCCGATGGTCCGCCGCACAACCCTGGGGCGGTGGGGATCTCGCCCACGAACAATTGGGTGGCCGAAACCATGGCCTTCGACCGTCGCCGGCGCGCTTTTGTCGCCCCGGGCTACCGCAATGCGTCGCCTTACCAAACGGGGATTCCGTTGCAGTGGAGCGCTTACGAACGCCGGTATCTCGATGCCGTACAGATCGATGTGCCGCCCGCGGCCGTCGCGGCGCTCCGCGGGAGCACCGTTCAATTAACCGTCAAGGCCGCCGGCTACGGCCCGCTGGCTTACACCTGGCGCCACAACGGCAGCACGGTCCAGGATGGCCCTGCTGGCGCCGCTCCCGGCGGCGGGGTGGTTTCCGGCGGGAGGTCCGCCGCGCTGACCATCACCGGGCTCAGTGACTCCGACCAGGGCGGCTACGATGTCGTGATCGCCAACGCCTGCGGAGTGACGATCAGCCGCCCGGTATTGGTCGTTTATTCTGGCGCCACCGTCATTTCGGGCTCCTCGCTTTCGGGGCACGACTTCAGCTTCCAATTCGCCGGCTTCCCCGGCCTCATCGTTACTGTAGAAACGGCGCCCACCATGAGCGGTCCGTGGCAAAAGAAACTAAACCTGACCTTCCCAGCTTCCGGCGTGCTGCAATTCACCGACCACGTCGCTAACCAGAATCTCTTTTACCGGACCGTCTATCCAGCCTATTAACCCCAGCTTGCCACCCCTCGGGTACTGGCACCAACCCCTTAGCACCAAAGCTGCCCGGGGATGGTTAGACACTCCCGGATCGATCCTCCCGACGCCGGCGATTCCTCTAGGGAAACGGGGGGTGCCATAGCCCCCGAGGGAACTGTCTACATACAGGCCTTTACCATCTACGTCGAATACTCCGGAATGGTCTGGATGCAAGGCGTGGCTTTCGACGACCTGGATCTTGAGGTGGTGGGTGAAAACCACGGACAGTATGTGTCCTCGATTTCACTCAACGCGGGGCAGCTTGAGCGAGCGGGGCTGATAACTGAATCCGGCGCAGCGGTAATAGTGGAAACCGCCGCAAACTCTGCGGGCGGGCCCGGGCCGAACCAGCTCGCATCAAAGTCAAAAACCAGCATAGGATGGTCAATCGCCTCAGTGGCGGGACGACGAGCCGCGTGACCGCTTGATGGGGTTCGCAGGGCGCAGGGGAGGATTGATTTCCCATCGAGAAAATCAATCACCGGCAAAACAATATCAATTATCGCGTTTGCCCACTCTCTCATAGAATGACGCTTATGAAGACAACACCTCGTTTGCACACGCGCGCTACCTGGTCGAGCGTCCTGATCGTGATCGGCGGCATCGCCTTGGTGCTGGGCGCTGTGGATCCCCTGGAGGGATCGCTGATCATCCTGCCTGGCAGCGGTTTGGTCGCACTCGGCACGTTCCTGAAACAGAATGGCCGCGGACAGTTCGCTTTCAGGGTAAGCGTGTTCGCTTTGGTCGCGGTTGGCGTGGGAGCGTTGTGGGGCCTGAGCATGGCCGGAGGCATCGGGGGCAAATCCGGGCACTCCCTGTGGTGGGCTTTGCTGATTCTGCCCTACCTGGTGGGTTGGAGTCTGAGCATCTGGGGGCCGGGATCGCCACGTTGGTTGCTGATGCTAGGGGTCATGGTCGGCCTTTGGTATCTGGTGATCGTGGCGATGATGTTGAAGGGTCCGAGCCGGCCGCACGGAGACAGGGGATTCGCGCCTATGATCGCCATCGGGAGCCTCGGTATCGTGACCATTGGCGGTTGCCTTGGCCAATTGACCCGGCGGTCCCATGGTCTGGGCGAGGGGGATCGCCCCTACCCAAGCCAATAAGACAATTACGCCCCGTCGCGTGACAGGCTCGAGCCTCAGAACTGCCTCAGGAAACGGGCGTCGTTCTCGTAAAAGAGACGGATGTCGTTGATGCCGTAGCGGATCATGGCGATGCGCTCGATACCGAAGCCGAAGGCCCATCCGGTCCAGACCTCAGGGTCATAGCCGACGTTTTCAAAGACCTGGGGATGCACCATGCCGCAGCCGGCGATTTCCAGCCATTCCTTGCCCATCTTGCGGGTAAGCGGGCTGCTGAAATCGATCTCAAAACTAGGTTCCGTATAGCTGAAGTAGTGGGGGCGGAAGCGAATGCGGGTCTCCGGGCCCATCAATTCGCGGAAGACAAACTCCACCGTGCCTTTGAGATCGCTGACGGTAACACCGCGATCCACGTAGAGGCCCTCGACTTGGTGAAAGGTGGGGTTGTGGGTGGCATCGGCGTTGTCCCGGCGATAGACACGGCCCGGCACGATGATGCGGACCGGGGGTGGCTGTTTCTCCATGACCCGGATCTGGACCGAGGAGGTGTGCGTGCGCAGGAGCTGGCGGGGTGGCTCCTGGCCACCCGGGGCCGGCGCCGCGAGGCCCAGGTAGAACGTGTCCTGAGTATCGCGCGCGGGGTGGTCGGCCGGAGTGTTCAGAGCGTCGAAACAATGGCGCTCGTCTTCCACCTCCGGGCCATCGGCCACGACAAACCCGATCTTGCGAAAGCTGCGCACGATTTCCTCGGTCACCTGGGTCAGCGGATGCAGCTTGCCCAGGGTCCGCCGCCGGCCGGGGAGGGTGAAATCGGTTGGTTCCTGGGGGAGCGCCGCTTTAAGTTCGAGTTGGGCGCGGCGCTCGGCCAGGACGGCCTCGATTTCCAATTTGACGGCGTTGACGGCTTTGCCGGCAGCGGGTTTTTCCTCTTTGGGGAGGCTGCCCAGTTGCTTCATCAGGGCAGTGAACCGGCCGTTGGCGCCCACGTAGTTGACGCGGGCTTGCTCGAGGGCCGCGAGGTCCGGGGCCGCACGCAGTTCGTCGAGGGCCGATTGCTTCAGGGGTTCAATTTGGTCCAGGAATCCAGCCATAAGAATTTGCAGTTGCCGAAAAGCAAAACGGGCGAGCCGTCAGTGAAGCGGGTCGCCCGTGGCCGATTGACGTGGCAATCGGAAATCTCAGGCCTTCACGGCCTTAACCTTAGTCTTGAGCGCGCCCTGGGCAATTTTGACCAGCTCGGCAAACACGGCGATGTCCGTAGCGGCCAGGTCGGCGATGATCTTGCGATCCAACTCCACCTTAGCGGCCTTCAAGCCCTCGATAAACCGGCTGTAGGTCATGCCGGCCTCGCGGGCGGCGGCATTGATGCGCACCTGCCAGAGGGTTCGGAAGGTGCGCTTCTTGACGCGGCGATCACGGTAGGCATATTTGCGACCGTGATCCACGGCGTCTGAGGCGTAGCGGTAAAGTTTTGACCGGCGCATCCGGAAGCCCTTGGCGGCTCGGATCATGCGGCTGCGGCGTTTGCGGGAAGCGGGAGCGTTAGTAACTCGCATAGGCTGTGGTTAGAAAAGGGTTGAAGCCGGTTGGCTCAGTGGCTGAACGGGAGGCTCTGGGTGATCCGATAGGCGTCGGTCGGGTCCACCACATGGGTGCCCCGCAAACTGCGACGGCGCTTCGGGCTCTTGGTCTGGCACAAGTGCCGTCGGCCGGCGCTGGAAGCCATCACTTTGCCGCTGGCCGTGATTTTGAATCGCTTGGCCACGGACTTTCTGGTCTTAATGCCTTTTGGACGTCGCATAAAATATTCAGCTTTCTATCAAAAGAGCGGTCACTATAAACAGCCCGCGTTGGCAAATCAAGAGCTATTTTGGCGAAAAAAGGTTTTGTCAATTGGCTGCCTTCCCGTGAGAATGGGTGTGCATTATGAACCAACTTGCGAACCAGATAGCCGTGGTGACCGGCGCCGGGCGGGGAATTGGACGGGCGATCGCCCTGAAATTCGCCGCCGCGGGTGCGGACGTCGTCTGCGTCTCACGTACGGCCGAGAATTCGGAGAAGGTCGCCGCCGAGGTGCGCGCGCTGGGCCGCCGCGGGTGGGCGGTCGCCGTGGACGTGGCGGACGCGCCGGCGGTGGCAGCCGCCTGCGAGCGGATTTTGGTGGAGGCGGGGCGGGTGGACATCCTCGTGAATAATGCGGGCGTGACCCGTGACGGCCTCCTAATGCGAATGAGCGAGGCGGATTGGGACACGGTCCTGGATACCAACCTCAAGGGCGCCTTCCTCTTCACCAAGGGGTTTGCCCGCGCCCTGATCAAACAGCGTTCCGGCCGCATTATCAACGTCTCTTCGGTCATTGGTTTGATCGGCAACGGCGGCCAATGCAACTACGCCGCGAGCAAAGCGGCGCTACTCGGTTTCACCAAATCGGTGGCCCGCGAGTTCGGCTCGCGGGGCATCACCGCCAATGCGCTGGCACCGGGGTTCATCGAGACCGATATGACGGCGGGGTTAAAGCCCGAGCAGCGCGCCGAGATCTTAAAAACCGTGCCCTTGGGCCGTTTTGGACAACCGGACGACATCGCCGACGCCGCCCTGTTCTTAGCCAGTCCCGCCGCCGCTTTCGTCACCGGACAGGTATTGACCGTCGACGGGGGAATGGTGATGTGATGGGGCCCCCTCCGGAGCTTTCTGTTTCCGCCGGCGGGGCCGGCCGCGACCCGGGCGGCCCAAAACCCGCGAACATTTTTATTGAATCCGAGCTTGACGGTTTCTTTATCGTAGCATAGACACAAGCGAAAACAACGAACTGGAGAATATCATGGCTGAAAAAACGATTGAGCAGCGAGTAAAAGACATTATTGTGGAACAATTGGGCGTGAACGCTGACCAAGTCACACCCGAGGCGAAGTTCATTGAGGATCTGGGGGCTGATTCCCTGGATACGGTGGAACTGGTGATGGCTTTGGAAGAGGAGTTCGGGAATGAGATCCCCGACGAACAGGCCGAAAAGCTTCAGAGCGTGGGCGATGTGATCAAGTATATCGAAGACCTCCAGCAGAAGTAAGAGCCAGCGGCGGATGCAAGCATTTCGGGGCGGCTCGAACTGGTGTCAGCTTGGGCCGCCTCGTTTACTTTATGTCAAGTAATTGGACCGAGCGTCGGGTGGTCATCACCGGATTGGGCGTGGTTTCCCCTTTGGGCCACGACGTGGATACGTTCTGGAGTCAACTCATTGCCGGCCAGTGCGGCGTGGATAGGATCGCCTCCTTCGACGCTTCGCTATTCGACACCCAAATCGCGGGCGAGGTCAGGAATTTTGACCCACTCCCGGCCTTCCCGTCACCTAAAGACGTGCGCCGCACGGACCGCTTCGCCCAATTTGGCGTCCATGCGGCGTGGCAAGCGATCCGCGATTCCGGGTTGGACCTCACGCGCGCCAATTGCGACGAGATCGGGGTGTTCATCGGCTCCGGCATCGGTGGGTTGCAGACGGTCACCGATCAGCATGCCATTTTGCTCCAACGTGGCCCAGGACGGCTTTCGCCGTTCATGATCCCGATGCTGATCTCGAACATGGCCTCCGGCCTGGTTTCGATGTACCACAACCTGCGCGGACCAAATTTCGCCACCTGCTCGGCTTGCGCCACGGCCAACCACGCGCTCGGCGAAGCCTGGCGGACGATTAAGATGGGCGACGCCCAGGTCATGCTCGCCGGCGGGGCTGAGGCGACCATCGTCCCGATCGGCATTGGCGGTTTCTGCGCCATGCGGGCCATGAGCACCCGCAATGACGATCCCCAGCGCGCCTCGCGTCCGTTTGACAAAGAGCGGGATGGCTTCGTCATGGGCGAAGGCTCCGGAGTGCTGATGCTGGAAGAACTGGGCCATGCGTTGGCCCGTGGCGCCCGTATTTACGCCGAGTTTGTGGGCTACGGCAATACCGCCGACGCCCACCACTTGACGTCTCCTTCACCAGGCGGCGAAGGGGCGGCCCGGTGCATGCGCATGGCTTTGCGCGGTGGTGGGCTCAACCCGGAGGACGTTTCCTACATCAACGCCCACGGCACCTCGACGCCCCAGGGCGATATCGCCGAAACGGAGGCCATTAAGAGCGTCTTCGGTGAGCACGCCCGCAAATTGGCGGTCAGCTCCACTAAAGGCGCGACCGGCCACATGCTGGGCGCCGCCGGCGCCGTCGAGATGATCGCCTGTGCCAAGGCTATCTCCACGGGCATCGTGCCTCCGACCATCAATTATGAAGTTCCCGACCCGCTGTGCGACCTGGACTATGTGCCTAAAACGGCGCGGGAAATGAAGGTCAACGCCGTGGTGAATAACTCGTTCGGCTTCGGCGGTCACAACTCGACCGTCGTCGCCAAGCGATTTGTCGGCTGAGGCTTCCGGTTGGGTGGAAGAAATTTACCGGCCGTCCCACCGGGGTGGTGCCTGCGATGCAATTCCTTCCTCTCATCGAAGCCAAGCGCGATGGCGGAACCCTCACGGCGTCCAGCCTCCGGGACATCGTGACCGCCTACACGGGAAAGGCCATTCCCGACTACCAAATGGCGGCCTTCCTCATGGCCGTGTTCTTTCGCGGCC
>Ga0316222_1005941_pt1 | contig 10150 bp, 10 predicted proteins | sample TBH18011metaG_FD_206008 | JGI IMG/M metagenome (GOLD analysis project Ga0316222, IMG submission 206008) | Freshwater microbial communities from Trout Bog Lake, Wisconsin, USA - TBH18011 | ecosystem: Environmental > Aquatic > Freshwater > Lake > Hypolimnion/Profundal zone | place: USA: Wisconsin... | reverse complement strand
CGCGCTGCAGGATCTCGAAGCATCACAGCATCGAGATCCTCAAATACGCGTTTTAACATAGGGAAGATAATGGGATTAAATCGAAGGAGCGACTGGCTCGTCGATGAATTCCTTGTAGAGCGGTGTCGACAAGTAGCGCTCACCAAATGATGCCATGACAACAACGATGATTTTCCCGGCAAATTCTGGTCGATCAGCAATTTGTGAAGCTCCCCAAAGCGCTGCTCCTGATGAGATACCGGCAAGAATTCCTTCTTCCTGTCCTGCGCGCTTTGCAAATGTGAGTGACTCTTCATTAGGTGCAGAGAGAACCTCATCGTAAATTGTTGTATCAAGTACTGGCGGAACGAAGTTGGCTCCGATGCCTTGTAGGGGGTGACCTGCTGGAGCGCCTCCTGTAAGAACAGGTGATGCAGCTGGCTGTACTGCGAAAATCTTGATATTCGGATTCTTAGCTTTGAGAGCTTGGCCAACGCCTGTGATTGTTCCGCCAGTTCCAATACCCATAACTACCGCAGCAACTTGTCCATCTGTGTCATTCCAAATTTCTTCGGCCGTTGTTGCCTTGTGAATTGCCGGACCTGCTTGGTTTTCAAATTGACGAACAAGTACGCCGCCCTCTTCTTTGCCAATTCGTTCTGCTTCTTCAACAGCTCCGCGCATTCCGCTAGCAGCTGGAGTCAGTACTAGCTTGGCACCAAGTGCGCGCAAGAGAGCGCGACGTTCCTTAGACATAGAATCAGGCATTGTGAGGATTACTTTGTAGCCACGTGCTGCACCTACTGATGCGAGTGCGATTCCGGTATTACCAGAAGTAGCTTCTACGATTGTTCCGCCAGGTTTTAGCGCTCCACTCTTTTCTGCATCATCCACCATTGCGACAGCAAGGCGATCTTTTACAGATGCTGTTGGGTTATAGAACTCCAACTTTCCAACAATGGTTGCCTTGGAGTTGCCAAATAGGCGCTGAATCTTTACAAGAGGAGTATTTCCGAATACCTGTGAAATATTGTCGTAGATTTTCATAACGCAGAAATTATCAGCAAGGCCAGAAAAGTTCTCGCCCCGACTTCTCTCTTGCGAACTCTTTGCATCTGTTGCGGTAAGCACCTTAGGGGTCGATACTTACCTCCATGCCCTCTATGAAAATGAGAAAGTTAAGAGATTTAGAAGTATCAGCGCTCGGCTTAGGCTGCATGGGGATGTCGGAGTTTTATGGTCCTGGGGATGAGGCTTCTTCGATCGCCACAATTCATCGTTTTCTAGAACTTGGCGGCACTTTCTTGGATACCGCCGACATGTATGGGCCTTTCACCAATGAAGTCTTAGTTGGAAAAGCAATCGCAGGAAAACGTGATCAGGTAATTCTTGCTACTAAGTATGGAAATGAACGTGGCGAAGATGGCTCTTGGAAGGGCATTAATGGACGCCCTGAATATGTGAAGGCCGCCTGTGATGCCTCGCTCAAGCGCCTTGGTGTCGATTACATCGATCTCTATTATCAACATCGAGTCGATCGCAATACTCCTATCGAGGAGACGTGGGGTGCAATGAAAGAGCTGGTCGACGCCGGAAAAGTTCGCCATCTCGGAATTTCCGAAGCATCTGCTGCAACCATTCGCAAGGCTCACTCCGTCCACACCATCACAGCGGTACAGACTGAGTGGTCGCTTTGGACACGGGATGTCGAAGCAAACGATGTACTTGCAACAGTGCGTGAGCTAGGAATCGGATTTGTTCCATATTCACCACTGGGTCGCGGATTTCTTACCGGCGCAATTACGTCGCTTGATGACTTGGCTGCTGATGATCGCCGCAGAACCTATCCACGTTTTCAAGGTGAAAACTTCGCAGCCAACTTTGCAATTGTTGATGCTGTTAAAGCTCTTGCCGATACCAAGGGCGTAACCCCGGCTCAACTCGCACTCGCTTGGGTATTGGCTCAAGGCGATGACATTGTTCCAATTCCTGGAACCCGCAAAGTTTCACGGTTGGAAGAAAATCTTGCAGCACTAGATATCGCTTTGAGTGATACCGAAATCGCAGCTCTCAACAGCGCCGCCCCAATCGGCGTTACATCGGGTGAGCGTTATCCAGATATGTCTTCGGTAAACGCCTAATCTGCCTAACTCATTGAGTTGGCCAGATTGATTTAGTCGAGTTCTGCAATAAGTTTGAAGTCACTGCTGCCAAGTTGTCCTTGCTTTGTATAAAGCTCCAGCTTGGCACGGGTGTCAGCAATATCGAGATTTCGCATGGTGAGCTGACCGATTCGATCAGTTGGACCAAATGCAGCATCCTCGGTGCGCTCCATAGAGAGCTTTTCAGGATGGTAGGAAAGCGCAGGCCCGACGGTATTGATGATGGAGAAATCATCACCTCGGCGTAGGCGAATTGTGACTGCACCAGTAACTGCTGAAGCAACCCAGCGAGTAAGAGATTCGCGCAACATCAGCGCTTGCGGATCAAACCAACGACCCTCATAAAGCAAACGTCCCAGGCGTCGACCTTCTGCGTGATAGTTAGCAATAGTGTCTTCGTTATGAATCGCAGAAATCAAACGCTCGTAAGCGATAAAGAGAAGTGCCATTCCTGGAGCTTCGTAAATTCCACGAGATTTAGCTTCGATAATTCTGTTTTCGATCTGATCTGCCATTCCTAAACCATGGCGACCACCAACAGCATTTACTTCTTGCATCAGCTCAACAGAATTGGGAAAAGTTTTTCCGTTGATAGCAACAGGGCGACCTTGGGAGAATTCAATGGTGACATCTTCGGTCTCTATTTTTACTGCAGGATCCCAGAACTTAACACCCATGATTGGATCAACAATTTCGATCGATGCATCGAGTTCTTCTAGGTTCTTCGCCTCGTGTGTTGCACCCAAAATATTTGCATCAGTTGAGTAAGCCTTCTCGGTGCTGTCGCGGTAAGGGAAGTTGCGCGCAACCAACCACTCAGACATCTCTTTGCGACCGCCGAGTTCATTAACGAAATCTGCATCGAGCCAAGGCTTGTAAATTTTCAAAGCAGGGTTGGCGAGCAATCCATAGCGATAGAAGCGCTCGATGTCGTTGCCCTTATATGTAGAGCCATCGCCCCAGATCGAGACGTTGTCTTCGAGCATTGCACGAACTAAAAGTGTTCCAGTTACGGCGCGACCAAGTGGAGTTGTATTGAAATATTGCTTTCCGCCGCTGCGAATATGGAATGCTCCACAAGCAATCGCAGCAAGGCCTTCTTCAACCAGAGCTAGCTTGCAATCGACAAGGCGAGCCTTCTCGGCGCCATATTGGAGTGCGCGACCTGGAATAGAATCGATATCGGTCTCGTCATATTGACCAAGGTCAGCTGTGTACGTGAAGGGAGTTGCGCCTTTTTCGCGCATCCATGCCACAGCCACAGATGTATCGAGGCCGCCTGAAAATGCGATGCCTACTGATTGACCGACTGGCAGAGATGCGAGAACTTTGGACATTAGGCAAGCCTACCTGCGCATCAATTCTCAGCAAAAATCAACGAAAATGGATGAGATCTATTCGATTTATCCACTCGTCATAGGAACCATTCCTTCTCGCAACTAGCTCGACAGCGAGATCTCCCCGTCCTTCAAATCCCAGCCGATCGATAATTGATCCCAGCTCGCTCTCACTCGCCCGTAGCAAGACCCAGAAGCCAGAGTCAGAGACCCGAGAAAAGAAGTCACCTCCGCGCAGGTTCTGTTTGAGTCCAAAGGCGAGCGCAATGAGTTCGGCCTGAGCCCTTGCAAGAGATGGAAACTTCTCTAATTTGAGGGAGAGCGAGAGAAGTGTCAGCTCACGGTTTTCGCGTTCTGCGCTACTGATCTCGCGCTTGAGATTTTCGTGAAATAGAGATGGCGCCATGCTCAGAGTAAGAGAGTCGATGATCCCATCGTTCTCGAACTCGATGGACTCACTACTGATGGTTGCCATATTGGCGAGCCTAGCCGCCATCTGCGAAACCACCGCCACAACCTCGTGCGGGCTAGAATCGGCCCATGCCAATCAGTGAGAACCTCTACACCCGTTGTCGCACGTGGGCTGTCTACCTGCTCCGCTCTGAATCCGTCATCTTGATTGCGCTGATCATCTACCTGGCCCTCCTCGATGCCTTGCGAACCAAGCCTCTAAGCGCGCCACTCGCCCTAGCTGGAGATTTCATAGCCCTGGCTCTAGGCGCAGCCGGCCTCTTCTTCTGTTCCCTCTCCTTCAAGCGCGGGCGTTCCTGGGGGCGGGCACCGGCAGTTTTGGCCAATGGCATCGCGCTAGGTGTCTCCTATTTCATGGCCAGTGGCCACTTCTACATTGGGGCAATCCCGCTGGGGTTACTTTCATTTGCCACCCTTTTTGCCAGCCTTCTGGGGTACCGGGATTAATTGAGCAGAGCCGTAAACACCTGCAAACCAAGTCACTGATGTCACAAAAATCCTGAGGATCGCTCTCGCAAAAGGCTATTACTATTGGGGCATTCTCAACTAGAGCGGAGAAATTGCCAGTGTCGGCAGCTAACGAATCACATACGCCAGCCAACCATTTCGGTGGATCATTCGGGCCCAATGAGTGGCTCGTCGATGAAATGTACGAGCGCTATCAACAAGATCCTTCATCCGTCGATAAGGCATGGTGGGAATTCTTTGCTGATTACTCCCCAGCTGCATCAAACACTCCAGCTGCGAATAAACCAACCGCAGGTACTCCTCCAATTCCAAAATCTTCACCATCAACAACTCCACCGGTCGTCCCTACTGCTACTCAAGTAAGCGTGACACCGCCAGCTCCTGCGCCGGTTGCAACACCGCCAGTAAACAACACTCCGCCCGCGGCTCCTGCGCAAACACAAAACGTGGTGACACCAGCGAGATCTACTGCGCCGCAAACTCCTGCCGACCCCGTAGTTAAGCCAATTCCTACTCTTGCCACTCCAGGTGCATCGACACTAGAACCAATTCGTGGCGTGAGCGCTCGTGTTGTGCAGAGCATGGAAGCTTCGCTCACAGTTCCAACCGCAACTAGCGTGCGCGCAATCCCTGCAAAATTAATGATCGACAACCGCACAGTAATTAACAACCACTTAGCTCGCGGTCGCGGTGGCAAAGTTTCCTTCACCCACATCATTGGCTATGCCATGATTAAAGCAATGCGTGCGATGCCTGAAATGAACGCTTTCTATGGCGAAATTGATGGCAAACCTGCAATTGGTCGTCCAGAACATATCAATTTGGGAATCGCAATCGATCTGGCAAAACCAGATGGTTCGCGCCAACTATTAGTACCGTCAATCAAAGGCTGCGAAGCGCTCGACTTTTCACAGTTCTGGGCTTCATATGAGGAGACAGTCCGCAAGGCACGCGGCGGAACTTTGACTGTTGAGGATTACGCAGGAACTACTGCGTCTCTTACTAACCCAGGAACTCTTGGAACAGTGCACTCTGTCCCTCGACTCGTTCAAGGACAGGGGTTGATTCTTGGCGTTGGAGCCATGGACTATCCAGCTGAATTCCAGGGTGCGAGCGAAGAGACGCTCACCAACCTCGCTATTTCCAAGACAATTACACTCACCAGCACCTATGACCACCGTGTTATTCAAGGCGCGCAATCTGGTGACTTCCTACGTCGCATTCATGAGATCTTGCTCGGTGCCGAAAGTTTCTACGATGAGATTTTCGCTGCGCTTCGTATTCCTTACGAGCCAATCCGTTGGGCAGCGGATTTCCAATTCTCTAAAGATGATCAGATCAGCAAGACCGCTCGCGTCCAGAAGTTGATCGAGTCATATCGCACATTTGGCCACTTGATGGCAGATACGGATCCGCTTAAATATAAGCAACGCGGCCACCCAGACCTCGATGTTGTTACACATGGTCTCTCACTGTGGGATCTCGATCGCGAATTTGCTACCGGTGGTTTTGGTGGCAAGCCATTTATGAAGTTGCGCAAGATTTTGGGAATACTCCGTGACTCATATTGCCGCACTATTGGTGTGGAATATATGTACACAGAAAATCCAGAAGAGCGTCGCTGGATGCAGGAACATGTGGAAGTTGGTGCACCGCGCACTCCACGCGAAGAACAGTTGCGCATCTTGCGTAAGCTCAATTCCGCCGAAAGTTTCGAATCATTCCTTCAAACAAAATATGTGGGACAAAAGCGCTTCTCACTCGAAGGTGGAGAGTCACTGATTCCACTACTTGATGCAATCCTTACAAGCTCAGCTGACGCTGGACTTGAAGAAGTATGCATTGGCATGCCACACCGCGGTCGCCTCAACGTTCTTGCAAATATTGCAGGCAAGTCCTACGGACAGATCTTCCAAGAGTTCGAGGGCAACTACGCTGACAATGCCGTGCATGGTAGTGGCGATGTGAAATACCACCTTGGAACACAAGGCGTCTTCACCAATGATGCTGGTAAGTCCACCAAGATTTATCTAGCCGCCAACCCTTCACACCTTGAGGCTGTTAACCCAGTGCTCGAAGGAATTGTGCGCGCAAAGCAGGATCAACTCAATGTCGAAAAGGCTTACTCAGTAATGCCTATTTTGATCCATGGAGATGCTGCTTTTGCTGGTCAAGGTATTGTTTCAGAGACTTTGAGCCTCTCACTCCTCAAGGGCTATCGCACAGGTGGAACTATTCACATCGTTGTGAACAACCAAGTCGGATTCACAACTTCACCACATGCGTCACGCTCGTCAACATATGCAACCGATATTGCCAAGATGATTCAGGCACCTGTCTTCCACGTCAACGGCGATGATCCTGAGTCTGTAGTTCGTGTTGCACGTTTGGCTTTTGAGTACCGCCAAGAATTTAACAAGGATGTTGTCATCGACATGGTTTGCTACCGTCGTCGTGGTCACAACGAAGGCGATGAGCCAAGCTTCACACAGCCAATGATGTACAAGTTGGTTGATGCAAAGCGCAGCACTCGCAAGCTCTACACGGAAGCTCTCATCGGTCGCGGCGATATCACGGTCGAAGAAGCAGAAGAAGTATTGCGTGACTACCAAGCACAACTCGATGCTGTCTATGCATCAGTTCACAATGTCGAGCCTGAACACAACACAGCCTTCGATGTTCCATCGGCGCCAGCTCCAGAGACCGTCAATACAGCGGTTGATGAAGCAACACTTCGCAAGATCGCTGCTACTCAGATCGCAACCCCTGAGAACTTCGTCGTCCACCCTCGTCTTGCGCCACAGCTTGCTAAGCGCACAGAGATGCTCAATGACGGAACTGTCGATTGGGCCGCGGGAGAAATGTTCGCGTTCGGTTCCCTATTGCTTGAGGGCCATCCAATCCGACTTGCTGGTCAAGATGTGCGACGCGGAACATTCTCGAATCGCCATGCTGTCATTGTTGATCAGAATACTGGTGGAGATTGGTTCCCACTTCGTTCGTTGATCAGCGATGACAATCAATTCTTTGTCTTTGACTCACTACTTTCTGAGTACGCGGCAATGGGCTTTGAGTACGGATACTCAGTAGAGCGAGAGAATGCTCTTGTCCTCTGGGAAGCTCAATTCGGTGATTTCGCTAACGGAGCACAATCCATCATCGATGAGTTCGTCTCTTCAGCACTTCAAAAGTGGGGTGAGCGCTCTTCAGTAGTACTACTTTTGCCTCACGGCTATGAAGGCCAGGGACCAGATCACTCTTCTGCTCGTATTGAGCGCTACCTTGCTCTCTGCGCAGAACAGAATATGACTGTTGCTCAGCCATCTACACCGGCTTCTTACTTCCATCTATTGCGTTGGCATATGAAGAATACGGCTCGTCGTCCACTGATCGTCTTTGAACCAAAGTCAATGCTGCGCCTGAAGGCTGCTGCATCTTCGTTGACTGATTTCACAACAGGAACGTTCAAGCCGCTGATCGATGACGCAACCGTTACTAATGCAACTCGCGTTATTTATTGCTCAGGCAAGGTCTATTGGGATCTTGTTGCAGAACGTGCAAAGCTTGGAGAGAGTTCGACCGCAATCGTTCGCGTCGAACAACTCTATCCATTCCCTCTTGCCGAGTTCATGGCGGTTGCAAACAAGCATCCACATGCCAACTTGCTCTGGGTCCAGGATGAACCTGCCAACCAAGGTCCTTATCCATTTGTTGCTCTCAATACAATGGAAGCACTTGATGGTCGCACACTGCGCCGCGTTTCGCGTCGCGCAACTGCAAGTCCTGCAACTGGATCGCATCACCTTCACGAAGAAGAGCAGCATGCTCTGATTACAGAGGCATTTACCCGCTAACCACGCTTATAGCGAAGTAGTACGACTCCCCGAATCTCGTGGGGTCGTACTACTCCCCAATTCCTTGAATCTGTGCTGGCAAATTTGTTGTCACCCTCTACCCACAGAGCGCTTTCTTCCACTCTAATAGCTCGCTTTATCTGCAAGATGCCTGGCATATCGTCACGCTCTATTACGACTACCTTGCCCACTAAATTAATCAGGGTGTGTAGCTTCGGTGGCTTTTTCGACTGACCATATCTGGTCGTCCTAAATAAGAGCCAATCTCCGTGCTCATACTTGGGCGACATCGAAGAACCGCTCACTTCTATCGCTTTTACGCTGGTTTTTAGGCTAAATGGAAGAGTAATCATCAGGGTAGTAGTCTTTCACCATTCACCCAGTTTTGATGACATCTACTACGAGAAATGAAGGAGCACACATGTTCAAGCCAACACTCGTTGGATACGCGCACTGCGATCTACCTTGCGGTATCTACGATCCAGCTCAAGCAAAGATTGAAGCGCTATCTGTAAAAGCTGCGATGGAAAAATATGCTGCAAACACAGATGTTGATTTCCGCTCACGCGCAGTAGCAGTCAAGGAAGAGCGCTCAGAGCTAGTTAAGCATCACCTCTGGGTTCTATGGACCGACTACTTCAAGGCTCCTCACTTTGAGGCATACCCACAATTGAACACACTGTTCAATGAGGCAACAAAGCTTGCTGGTGCTGGCGGAACAAAGGGAAGCAATGATGTTGCTGTAGCAGACAAGCTACTTGCAAAGATTGATGAAATTGCAGAGATCTTCTGGGCAACCAAGAAGGCTTAATTAACTAGCAACATCCGTACTGCGCAGATTCTCTGCCGCGCTACGGGCCATAAACGAAACACGATCTACTAATCGCCGTTGCAATTGCGCAACGGCGATTATTCGTTGATCTTGATGCACTTCACAATCAAAGAGCAGAACGCCATCGTCAAACTGGGACGCACGAACAAGTGCGCGAACTTCGCTACCGACAGAAACAGTTCCTCGCACTTGCACCGCAACTCCTGCGGTAAAAGAGCTCTGAGATGGATCTAAGAATTCGGCGATTGCCGCACTACACGCACTTTCAATAACAGAGATGGTTGCAGTAGTAGCGAGAACTGGGAGATCGCTAAACCCTTGAGCGATTCCGGTATCGAGCGGACGGACGGTCAGAGATGCCATGCCGACAGAGCCAAGCATGCTCTCCGCAGCACTCATCTCTTGTTCCATGCCTAATAACTTATAGGGCGGAGCCTAAAAAGAGTGGCTTTTACTCGTATGGAAATTCGTGGCGAATTTCCTGCGTAAATTCTTGAGTGATCTCGATAGAGGTTGTGCCATCGAAGGTGAACTCTGTGATTGTGGTCTGCGAGAAGAATTCGACAGTGCTGGTAGCGGCTAGCGAGTTGATGGTTGCCTGGATTCGAGCGTTGAGAGCTTCCGGGGCTACCTCATTGCAAGTATTGCGCAGCAAATTCTGCATGAAGCTGATGGCCGCCCGCTCAGTATTGAGAAGCTCAAGACATGGCTCACATTCCTGAAAATGAAACTCGAAGAGCTGATACTGGTCATCAGAAGGCAGTTCGTGATCGATAAAGAGCACGACGGTTTGTTGGACTTGATCGCAGGCGAGATCGTGGTTATTCATCACTACCCCCTGAATCTCGATTGAAGCCACGATCCTTGGCATAATCACCAAGTGCTTCGCGCAGGAGTTTGCGACCGCGGTGCAATCTGGACATCACAGTTCCAGACGGAACGCCGACAATCTCCGCAATCTCTTTATATGAAAATCCTTCGACATCGGCCAAGTAGACGGCCATGCGAAACTCATCCGGCAACGCTGCGAGCGCAGCCTTGACGTCG
>Ga0316222_1005933_pt1 | contig 10158 bp, 9 predicted proteins | sample TBH18011metaG_FD_206008 | JGI IMG/M metagenome (GOLD analysis project Ga0316222, IMG submission 206008) | Freshwater microbial communities from Trout Bog Lake, Wisconsin, USA - TBH18011 | ecosystem: Environmental > Aquatic > Freshwater > Lake > Hypolimnion/Profundal zone | place: USA: Wisconsin... | reverse complement strand
CGCTGCCTGTCGTTACCAATGCGTCCGTCAACACGGCCAATCCGGCTTCCTTCTGGCAGGTTGGTAGTGCCAACCAGGTGATTTACTCCATTGATAACCCGTTTGATTTCGCCTACCCAGTAATGGCTTCCGGCAGCCTTGGCGGTCTCGGTCTGACCAACACGATGGCCGGCTGGTATGGCTGGGGTCAATTGGGCAGCAAACTCGGCGGTCATCAGGGCGATCAAAGCACCGGCGGCATGATTGATTACGGCACCTTGTCCGCCGACGGTTCGACCGGCGAGACCAACCGTGCGCTGGGTATGCAGTCCACCAGCACCACGGGCAATTGCGCCATCGGTGTGAAACTGGTTAATAACAGCAGGAATACGCTTTCCTACATCACCTTGAAGTTCATCGGCGAAGTGTGGCGCAACCAGCCGAATGCCAATTCACTGGAATTCGGCTATTACATAGATGCCGATACGAACGCCGCCTTCGCGCCCACCAACGCGCTAGTCAATCTGGTGCCCGGTCTCTTTGTGAGCTTCACTCCGAGCGGAATCTTGACGACGGTGGATGGTTCGCTGGCCGGCAATCAAATCAACCTCGCTGTCACCAACCTGAACCTTGGCTCCTGGCCGACCAACACGGCGCTGTGGCTCGTGTGGCAGCAGACCAACAGCGTCGGTGGTGCCCAAGGGTTGGCCATTGACAACGTGAGCTTCAGCGCCAGCATCACGCTGCCGGCGACCGTCATCACGCCACTCAATATTAACGCCGGATCCACGCACCTCACGGGTTCCGGCGCGTCCCGCACCGCCTCGTTCAGCTTCACCAACGCGACCGGCTTGAGCTTCTCCGTGCTGGCGACCAACAACCTCGCCGCGCCGGAAACCAACTGGCCGGTTATCGGCACCGCGACGGAAAGCCCGGCGGGTTCGGGCAGTTACCAGTTCGCCGATCCGAATCCGGCAACCAATAGCACGCGGTTCTATCTGTTGCGCCAGCCGTAAGCCATCAGGCGAAGAAAATCGAACCAAAATAACGGGCGGGTTTCGCAAGAAACCCGCCCGTTATTTACGGTTTTTAGGCTTGAACCTATAAAACCCCTTATTTGACGCGGGAAAACGCGGTGAACAACTCGCCTTTTTTGCGTTTGATTGAAGTCAATTCAAATTTTTCGGCAGCCGCCAACTTGGAGAAACCTTGCCCCTCGGCAATCGTTGGCGCGGTGCGACCGCCGAAAATTTTCGGGCAGATGGTCAGGTGAATTTCCCCCACCAAACCCGCGCGAAACAGCGCATCATTCAATTCGCCGCCGCCTTCGCACAACAGCCGTTTCACGCCAAATTTTTTTCGCAGCCAGCGGAGCGTGGTGGAAAAATTAACTTCCGTTTTGCCGCAGATTTTCACTTCGTCGGCGAGGCGGCGGAGTTGCGCCCGCTTTTTGGTTGCGGCGCGTTCGGTGGTCAAAATGATGATGGGCGAAAACTGTTTCTGAAAAATCTTTGCCGCCGAATCAATCGAGCCGCCGCCGCTGACAATGATGCGCAACGGAAATTCTGCCAGCCCATTTTTCAACCGGAGCTGGCGGAATTTTTCACCGCCGTTGCCCAAAATAGTCTGGGAGATTTCTATCGTCCGCGCGCCGCACATCACCGCGTCCGCTGTGGCGCGTAGCTCGTAAAGATGCGCCAAATCCCGCGCACTGCCGAACGAATGCACCGCGCGGTTCGCCGTCGCAATTTTCCCGTCCGCCGTCATCGCCAGGTTGACGAAGACGAAGGGCATTTTTGAGTTTTGAGTTTTGAGTTTTGAGTTCACAGAATCAGCATCGCATCGCCGTAGCTAAAAAAACGATAACGCTCGCGGATGGCTTCCGCGTAAGTTTTCAAAATCAGCTCGCGTCCGCCATTTTTTTTTCCCGGCGCGGCGAACGCGCTGACGAGCATCAGCAACGTGGATTCCGGCAGATGAAAATTTGTCAGCAGCACATCCACGATTTGAAACGCCGCCGGTGGAAAAATAAAAATGTCGGTTTTACCCGCATAAAAATTGAGTTTTCCGCCGTTTTTTCGCGCCACAGTTTCCAATGTGCGGGTGGCCGTCGTGCCAACGGCGATGACGCGGTGGCCGGATTTTTTTGCTTCGTTCACCGCTAAAACCGTTTCTTCGCCGACTTCCAATCGTTCCGTGTGCATCTGGTGGTCCGCCAGATTTTCGGTTCTTACCGAAAAAAAAGTCCCCGCGCCGACGTGCAGCGTGACGAAGCAAATCTTCACGCCGCGCGCGCGGATTTTTTCCAACAATTCCGGCGTGAAATGCAAGCCCGCCGTTGGCGCGGCCACGGAACCGGCGGGCTGCGCGTAAACGGTTTGATAGCGCTCCTTATCTTCAGGCAATTCGCCGTGGCGTTCGATGTAAGGCGGCAACGGCAATTCGCCCAGCGCGGCGAGTTCATCGAGCAGATTCGGCGTGCCGGAAAATTGCAGGCGGCGCTGGCCCTCGGCGTTCACGTCGGTCACGGCGGCAATTATTTTGCTCGCGCCGCCATTTTTTTCTTGCAACTGGATTTGGGTTCCGATGGGCGCGCGTTTGCCGGGGCGCATCATCGCCCACCAGTCATTCGGCGCATTTTCTTCGAGCAGCAGAATTTCAAATTTTCCGCCGGTTTTCTCATTCACGCCGTGCAGACGCGCCGGGATGACGCGCGAATTGTTCAGCACCAAAACATCGCCGGCTTTCAGGAATTCCAGCAGGTCGGGAAATTGGCGATGCGCAATTTCCCCAGTTTTCCGCTGCAAAACGAGCAGCCGCGAGCCGTCGCGGCGCGTGGCGGGCTGTTGCGCAATCAGCTCTGGCGGCAGTTCGAAATGGAAATCGGCGGTTCGCATCATCGGAGCGTAATGGAGCGGGGCGGGGGCTGACAATTCACATCGCCGGCAAATTGTGAATAACTTTTGAATAAATAACGGTTTCGGAGCCAGAAAACCATTGACAGTAGTGGGTCATTGTGGGTAATAATGGGGCGTTGTGGGTGATTCTAGTCGTTTTAAGAATTGCTGTGAATAAAATGAGCGCCGTCAAAACAGATTCGCTGGCCGTCTATAATTCGTGCTTCCGGCACGGAGTGGACGAGAAGCGGCGCGTGCAGATTCCGGCCAAGTGGCGGCCCGAGGACGACGGCGTCGAACTGACGATGATGCTCTGGCCGAAGCACAATGCGGGGATTTGTCTGCGCGTGTTGCCGCCGGCGCAGATGGCGCAGTTGATGGCGGACATCGACGCGATGCCGAAGGGTGATGAGAAGAAAATTTATCTGAAGCGTTTCATCGGCAGCGAATCCGCGCAGGTGACGCTCGACAAGGCCGGGCGGATTTGCGTTCCCGACGAAATGGCGCGCGAGGCGGACATCAAGGACGAGGCGGTGCTCGTCGGCCTGCTCGACCGGTTTGAGATTTGGAATCCGGCCCGTTACGAAAAAGTCAAGGCGGCGGACGCGATGCTCGCGCACGAAGCCTTCAAATTCATGGAGTGATTATGAACCTAGGAAAATTGCTCGGTGCGGGAAAAAGTTTTTTTGGCGGCGGTGGCAACATCGCCTACCGCGAAGACAAAAAATTTCACCTGCCGAAATTCAACGCCGACAAAAATCCGTTCGCGCCGAAGCCGGTTGCTGCCGCGCCTGTCGCGCCGCAGGAACTGAACAAAGTTTCTCTGGCGGCGGCGGCCAAGACGCAGAAGATTCCGGTGTCCGCCGTGCAATCGCCGAAGACCGCTGGGCCGACGCGCGCCGTGAGCTGGAAGGATAAATTGAATCCGTTCCGCGCACCGGAACCCGTGCGGCCCGCCGCGCTGAACGCGGTGCAAGTGGAGCTTTCGCTGGATGCCGTGAAAGTCGTCCATAACGATTTGGCCGACGCCGACATCGAAGTTGTGCCAGTGAAGTCGCGGACGATTTCCCAGCCGGAAGCGCCGATGCTGCCGGCGGCGCGGCAGTCGTGGGAGTTTTTGGGCGAACGGCTCGTGAAACAATCCTGAAGATGCGCAGTGCCCGAATTCATTCACAAACCAGTGATGGCGGCGGAGGTGCTGGCCGCGCTGAAGCCGCACCCGAACGGCCGTTACGCCGACGGGACGCTCGGTGGAGCTGGTCACGCGGCGAGCATTTTGGCCGCGAGTTCGCCGACTGGATGGCTGTCTGGGTGCGATCGCGATGGCGTCGCGGTTGAAACCGCCACGGCGCGGCTGAATGAAAAATTTGCCGGACGATTTGAAATCCGGCGTGGAAATTTTGCGGAGCTGGCGGACTGGATTGCGGAAAAAAGTTGCGACGGCGTGCTGCTGGACTTGGGCGTGAGCTCGCCGCAACTGGATATCGCGGAACGCGGGTTCAGTTTCATGCAGGACGGCCCGCTGGATATGCGGATGGATCACCGGCAAAAGCTGACGGCGGCGGATTTGGTGAACGGCGAGGACGCCGAGCCGCTGGCAAAAATTTTTTGGGAATACGGCGACGAGCGCGATTCGCGCCGGTTTGCGAAGGCGATTGTCCATGACCGCGCGCTGCGAAAATTTGAGACGACAAAACAGTTGGCGGATTTGATTGAGCGGCTCGCGCCGCGCCACGGAAAAAAAGCGCATCCGGCGACGAAAGTGTTTCAGGCGCTGCGCATCGCGGTGAACGACGAGATCGGTTCGCTGAAACGCGGCCTCGAAGGCGCGGTGAAAATTTTGAAGCCGGGCGGCCGGCTGGCGGTGATCACTTTTCATTCGCTTGAAGACCGCGTGGTGAAAGAGTTCGGTCGCGAAAAGACACGCGATTATTCGTTCACCGGCGAGGTGGATGTGCCGGAGTTGCGGACGCCGCGCGTGCCGGAGCTGAAATGGGTTTCGCGCAAGGCAATTTTGCCGGGGGAAGTTGAATTGAAAGAAAATCCGCGCGCCAGAAGCGCGCAGTTGCGGGTGCTGGAAAAAATTTAGATGGCCAAAAATCGTAAAAATCAGGCGGCGGCGATCCGGTTTGGTCCGGCGCTGAAGGCGTCGTTTTTGTGCCTGCTCATCGGCGGCTCGGCGGTCGGCTATGTCTGGCAGAAGAACGAGATTTACCGGCTTGGCCAGCAGATCCGCCAGCGCGAGACGAAGCTCGCGCAGTTGCAGAACGACAACAAGCGGCTCGGCGACCAGATTTCGATTTTGCATTCGCCGGTGATGATTGACCGCCGCGCGAAGGAGCTGAATCTCGGCCTCGCGCCGGCGACGCCGCTGCAGGTCGTGCGCCTGACGGAAACGCCGGTCGCGCCGGAGAAAAATGGTTCGCGCCAGTTCGCCCAGCGGCCGGTGACCGAACTTACGCCGTAAACAAAAATAAATTTTGGCCGCCGCTCGTGACGCCGTTGGTTGAGGAACCGATCGCCACGGGCGGCTGGCCGTTTTTAGGATGAACAACAAGACGCAAATCCGCCGCGCGCTGCTGCTCCTCGGTTTTCTGGGGCTGGCGTTCGCCGGTTTGAGCTACCGGCTCGTGGATTTGCAGGTGTTGCGGCACGACGAACTCAGCGCCAAGGCCGAGCAAAATACGCAGCACGAATACTGGCAGGCACCGCGCCGCGGCGACATCCTCGATGTCAACGGCAACATCCTCGCCACGAGCGTCCCGGTGAAAACCATCTGTGCCGACCCGTCGCTCATCGGCACCTTTCAGCCGCTCGTCGCGCGCGCCATCGCGCCGCTGCTGCAACTCAACGAAAACGACCTCGCGCAAAAACTCACGCCGCGATTGGCGCGCAACGCGAAAGGCGAAATCGTCACGAACAACCTGCATTATGTCCGGCTGGCGAAAAATATTTCCGACGACACCTGGCGGCAAATCGTGACGGCGATGACGAATCTCAATTTCGGCGTGGACGAAAAAAAATTGCCGCGCTCGCAAAAGGAATTTGTCCGCAATCTCCGCCAGCACGCGATTTTCACCGAACCCGACCAGATGCGCGTTTATCCGAACGGCTCGCTGGCGTCGCAGGTCATCGGTTTTCCGGCGGCGGAAGAAGAAAAAATCAGCGGGCGGCTGGTTTCGCAAATCGTCGGCCGCGACGGCGTGGAACTCGCGATGAACAAGCAATTGGGCGGCGTCGCCGGCTGGAAAGTCACCGAGACCGACCGCGCGCAGCATGAATTGGTGGCGTTGCGCGACGAGGATGTGCATCCGCGCGACGGTTTGAATGTCGTGCTGACGGTGGATTCCGTCGTGCAGCATATCGTCGAGACGGCGCTGGCCGACGCGCTGCAAAAACACACGCCGCGCAGCATCACCGGCATCGTCATGCGCCCGAAGACCGGCGAAATTCTGGCGATGGCATCGCTGCCGAATTACGATCCGAATCAGCCGAACACCATCACGCCGGAAACGCGCAACCGCGTGTTGACCGATGTCGTCGAACCTGGCTCGACTTTCAAAATCGTCGTCGTCTCCGGCGCGCTGAACAACGGCATCGTCAATTTGAACACGCCGGTTTATTGCGAGAACGGCGCATTCGCGTTCGCCGGTCGCGTGTTGCACGACCACGAGCGGCTCGGCAACGAAACGGTGAAAAGCGTCATTACGAAATCCTCCAACATCGGCGCGGCGAAAATCGGCATCCAGCTCGGCGCGGAAAATCTTTACAGCTACGCGTGGAATTACGGTTTCGGCCAGCGCACCGGCATTCCGCTGCCGGGCGAGGCACGCGGATTTTTGTATCCGGTCAAGGACTGGAGTAAGGTTTCCATCGCGCAGATTCCGATGGGCCACGGCGTGGCGGTGACGCGGCTGCAAATGCTTTACGCGATGGCGGCCATAGCCAATCACGGCGTGCTGATGCGGCCGATGATTGTAAAACAATTACAGGAACGCGACGGCTCGGTGGTGCAGCGTTACGCGCCGGAAAGCGTCCGCAAAATCATCGGCGACAAGGCTGTCGAGGACATGATTGAAGCGCTGAAAACCGTGCCGACGAAAGACGGCACCGCGCCGGACGCGGGCATGAAAAATTATGTCGTTGCCGGCAAAACCGGCACGGCGCAAAAAGCAGAGAACGGCGCCTACGCCTCGGGAAAATACATTTCGTCGTTCATCGGATTTTTCCCCGCCGATGATCCGCAGATTTGCATTTCCGTCGTGATGGACGAGCCGAAGGAAGGTTATTACGGCGGCAAAGTTTGCGGCCCGGTCTTTCGCGACATCGCCGAGCGCTGCGCCAGCTACTTGAACATTCCGCCCGATCCCAGCCGCATGACAAATAATCCGTCCGCGCTCGTTGTGGAAAACGGCGCGCGCAAACTTTGAAAATTTTTATGAACGAATCTCGTCCGCAACTTTTTGGCATGCTGGCCGGCCTGTTTTTGGCCGCCGGTTTGGTGTTGTCCGCGATGCTCGGCACGAGCGCTTGGATGAAAATTAAAAATTCGCAGTTCATCACCGTCAAAGGCTCGGTGCAGAAAAACATCGAGTCCGACCTCGCCATCTGGTCCGGCGGCTTTCAGGTCGAAGCCGAAACGCTGCTGGACGCGCAGCATCAGATTCAGGCGAATCGCGCGGTGGTGGCGAAATTTCTCACGGACGCCGGCGTGACGAATTTTTACTTTGGCTCCATCGGCATTGAAGAATTGAAGGCCACGCAAAAATCGGCCGAGGGCTGGGTGACGCAGCGCACGACCGGATTTCATTTGAGCCAGAATGTTTGTGTTGAGTCGCCGGATGTGGATCGGCTTGACCGGTTGGATTCAACGCCGCTCGTGGAGCAGAATGTGATTTTCACCGTCGCGCCGGCGGAATTTATTTACACCAAGGCCGGTGACACCAAAATCGAGATGCTTGCCGACGCGACGAAAGACGCCCGCGCCCGCGCCGAGCAGATTGCGTCGCAGGGCGGACGCACCATCGCGCGGCTGCAAAGCGCGGATCAGGGAATTTTTCAAATCACGCCGGTGCACAGCGTCGCGACGAGCTGGCAGGGCGAAAGCGACACCAGCTCGCGCCAGAAAACCATCACCGCCGTGGTGACCGCGACCTTTTTGCTGAAATAAAATTGTGGAAACGCGCTCTTTGAAATGGATTGCCGAAGCCTGCGGTGCCGAAATCATCGGCGGCGTGGCGGACGCGGAAGTGAAAGCCGTCTGCACCGATTCGCGGGCGGCGAAGGCGGGCGATTTGTTCTTTGCCATCAAGGGCGACAAGTTTGACGGCCACGATTTCGTCGCCGAAGTCGCGGTGAAAAATGTCGCGGCCATCGTCGTCGAGAAGAAAAAAATGCCGGCGTTCGAGTTGAACTGTCCGTTGCTGGCGGTGAAGGATGTTCGCGCGGCGCTGGGAAAACTGGCGTCGGCTTACCGGCGGGAATTTTCGCTGCCGGTGATTGCAGTCGGCGGTTCGAATGGCAAGACGACGGTGAAGGAACTGCTGGCGTCGGTGCTGCGACAAAAATTTTCGACGCTGTGGAGTGAGGCGAGTTTTAACAACGACATCGGCGTGCCGATGACTTTGCTGCGGTTGGGAAAATCGCATGAAGTGGCGGTGTTGGAGGCCGGCACGAATCATCCGGGCGAGCTTGCGCCGTTGGTGAAAATGATCGCGCAGAAGTTCGGCGTCATCACGAGCATCGGGCGCGAGCATCTGGAATTTTTTGGCGATGTCGCCGGCGTGGCGCAGGAAGAAGGCTGGCTCGCGGAGCTGTTGCCGGCCGACGGAAAATTGTTTTTGAACGGCGATAGCGAGTGGTCGGATAAAATCGCGGCGCGGACGAAAGCGCAGGTTGTCCGCGTCGGTCTCGGCGAAAAAAACGACTGGCGCGCGAAGAAAATCCGGTTGGACAAAAACGGCGTCACTTTTCAAGTCGCCGCGCCGGAAGAAAAATTTGCCGGCGAATATCGCGTGAGTTTGCTCGGCAAACATCAGGCGGTGAACGCGCTGTTCGCCGCCGCCATCGGCGCGGAACTGGGGCTGACACGCGACGAGATTCGCGACGGGCTGGTGGCGTGCCAGCCGGCGAAGATGCGGCTGAATTTTTGGGAGGCGAACGGCGTGCGCGTGCTGGACGACAGCTACAACGCCAACGCGGATTCGACCGTCGCGGCGCTGGAAACGCTGTGCGGCCTGCCGTTGCAGGGGCGGCGCGTGGCGGTGCTGGGCGACATGGCGGAACTCGGCGCGCACAGCGCGGCGGCGCACGCGGAGGTCGGGCGGCGCGCGGCGGAGCTGGCGGTCGGGCAGTTGTTCGCGGTGGGCAAGATGGCGGCGGTCACGGCGCAGGCGGCGCGCGACGCGGGGCTGATGCGCGTGTTTGAATTTGCGGAGGTCGAGGCGGCGCTGGGCGTGGTGCGGAGTTTTGTGAAGCCGGGCGATGTGGTGCTGTTGAAGGCGTCGCGCGCGGCGCGGCTGGAGCGGATTGCGGAAATGTTGAAGGCGGAGAAATAAAATAATGAAATTCGTTTTCGGCAATAACAGAAAATAAATATGACGCGCGACGATTTCAAAAAATATGTTGAGGAAACGATTGAAAGCCTCATTCAGGAAGCTGAAAAACAGACTGGTCGTGTATTGCCGCGTCGGTTTTGTTTCGGTTTTATCAAGCCAAGCAGAGTTACTGTTGAGCAAAATCAGGTTGCTGAACATTTGACTGAACAGATTTTTGTTGATGAACAAAACATTTATCCGTGTTTTGATTTGATTCTTGGAGATATTCTTGAGGATGGTCGACTTTTGTTTGTTGGATATCGAGCAGGATTTGCTCCTCGGCCTTGGCAGAAAAATTACACCGGACGAGAAGGACCATTTGTTCGGATGATTTCTGAAGGGTTTTTTGAGAAATTTGGCGTTAAGAAAAATTGAGCGATTGGAAATTTTTTTTCAGCGCGGTTTTTAATTTTGAAAAACTAAAATGCTTTACCTTTTGAGCCAGCACATTTTGGACTGGGCGCACGGCGGCGAATGGGAGTCGCGGCTGGCGTTTTTGCGCCTGTTCAAATACATCACGGTGCGCAGCGCCGGCGCGGCGATCACTTCGCTCGTGCTATGCTGGTGGCTCGGGCCGGGCGTCATCCGCTGGCTGAAGGCGCAGCGGTTCGGCCAGGAATACGCGGACAAGGCGCAGGAAGCCGGCGTGCAGCATGTCGTGGACAAAAAAGGCACGCCGACGATGG
>Ga0316222_1005928_pt1 | contig 10167 bp, 9 predicted proteins | sample TBH18011metaG_FD_206008 | JGI IMG/M metagenome (GOLD analysis project Ga0316222, IMG submission 206008) | Freshwater microbial communities from Trout Bog Lake, Wisconsin, USA - TBH18011 | ecosystem: Environmental > Aquatic > Freshwater > Lake > Hypolimnion/Profundal zone | place: USA: Wisconsin... | reverse complement strand
TGAATATAAACCTTGATCGTTCAAGCGTTCCGAAAAGGTTGGATACCGCTGGAAATTTACTGCCTTTTACATTTTCGAAAAGGATAGCCGGCCCTCCATTTTCGAATACACGCAAATGAATTGCCGCCATTTGCAGATACGGGTCAACTTCTTCCTTAATCCGGATCAAGTGACCATGTTTTTCGAGATCGGTAATGCAGGCTTGTAAACTTTTATAACTCATAACGAAGGTACAAATGTACAAATTGGCAAAGGGTAAACCGCAAAATACTGTTTGCATTTAAAACTGATCTTTTAATCAGTTATTTCCCACCCTTCAGATCAACCGGGATACTATTCTGCTATCTTTATACAATGAAACCATTAATTGTCCTTGTGTTGTCCTTTGGGTTAAGCTGCCTTGTATTTTTTGCTTTCACCCATCACATCCATTTTTTTTTCAGTGGTCGTATAGCCTTGGCGGCCATGCTATTATTTACTTCAGTAGCGCATTTTGTATTTAATAAGGGTATGACGCTGATGCTCCCCGAATTTATCCCCTTCAAAGAAGCTGTAATTTACCTGACAGGTATCATGGAAATAGCTGCTGCTGTCGGGCTGATCATTCACGATACTTATTATATCACTGCAATTTTGCTGATCCTGTTTTTTATCCTCCTTATACCAGCCAATATTATCGCTGCGATGCATCGGATTAACCTCGAAAAAGCCAGCTACGATGGCAAGGGATTATCTTATTTATGGTTCCGGGTACCTTTACAGTTATTATTTATCGGCTGGACATTTTATTTCGCTATTCTTAACTAAATCTATAGACAAACATTAAAGTTAGCCCTTAAAAAAAGTTATTATTACTTTTACGACATCAGCAACCCTGTTATTTTATGTCTGTATTAGTATTTACCCTGATCATACTTATTGGCTCCTATTTTGCGGGTTTATTGGGCTCATTAACAGGTTTGGGGGGTGGTGTAGTCATTATTCCGCTGTTAACTTTATTACTGAAAGTTGATATCCACTATGCCATCGGTGCCTCCCTGGTTTCAGTGATCGCTACCTCTTCCGGCTCTGCTGCTGCGTATGTTAAAGAAGGGATCACCAATATGCGGCTGGGCATGTTTTTGGAGATAGCCACTACTGCGGGCGCCATGTGCGGCGCCATACTTGCGCTGTATATCCCAACCAATTATATCGCCATATTATTTGGCCTGATTTTAGTTTTTTCGGCAATTATATCATTGCAAAAAAAAGCTGAGCATATTACTCATCAAAAAAGCTACCTGGCAAAAAAATTAAAACTCAATAGCAGTTACCCCACGGCCGATGGCGTTGTTGATTATACCGTAACCCGTGTGGGCGGCGGTTTTTTTATGATGCTTTTTGCCGGCGTAATTTCTGGTTTGCTGGGCATCGGTTCGGGTGCACTAAAAGTAATTGCGATGGATAGTATTATGCGGATACCGTTTAAAGTATCAACCACTACCAGCAATTTTATGATCGGTGTTACCGCTTCGGCGAGCGCGGTGGTTTACCTGCAGCGCGGTTATATAAGCCCCGGTATTTCCATGCCGGTTGTTATCGGGGTATTGCTTGGCGCTTTAACCGGCTCAAAAATACTCGTCCGCAGCACTTCGTCGGGGTGGCTGCGCTGGGTATTTGCAGCAGTGGTAACTTTTTTAGCGGGGCAAATGATATATCACGGAATAACTGGGAAAATATAAGTTGGTCCATGGTCGATAGTCCATGGACCATAGTAAAACCGGTTACCCAATAAAAACAAATAAAAAAACCATGGACCATGGACTATCGACCATGGACTTTAAAAATCGACCATGAAAAAATTCAAAGACAGAGATATGGCATTACTGCTTGGTCAGGTATTAAGGGCAGGCACTATCATATCCATTACCGTAGTTTTTTTTGGCGGCATAATTTACCTGTACAGGCATGGCCATGCTACTGCGGGATATAATACGTTTGTTGGCATCCCTGCTTTTGTTCAGCATTTCCGTGGGCTTGTTTTTGGCATATTGAATTTAAAGGGGCAGGCTATCATCCAAACCGGTATTATCCTGCTGATTGCAACCCCTATACTTCGGGTGGTTTTTTCGACTATCGGTTTTGTGCTCGAAAAGGATTACATGTATGTTGGAATCAGCCTGCTGGTATTATTTATTATTTTTATGAGTATGCTGAGCGGGCACGCGGGCTGATTTAGTTTAATCAGGGCAAATTTGAAGAACTTGTCCTTTTTTGTTCATCCTCATTCCCTGTGTGATGCGTTGGATTTTTTACTGATATTTTTCCGAGCCGATAGGTAAACGTTAGTCTCACTATCTGGCTCTCCACTTTATTAGTCGTTGATAAATTCAGATTTTGATAATTGATAGAAAACCTGTCGCGAACGGTGTTAAAAATATCGACCGCACTCAGTTTGAGGCTGCCCCTATTATTAAATAGCTGTTTGGAAATTCCTGCATCCACACCATATGCCGCTTTAAATTGACTGATCCCGTAAAATGTAGGCGTTTCGTAATGCCCGGTTATTGTGGCATTTAAAGTTTTACTAAGGCTAAAGTATTGGTTGGTCGAAAAAATAACATCCTGTGTTCCTTTATTCAGGTTGCCGTTCACTGGATATGATACGTACCGCTGATAAGATGCGTCGAGGTTGAAATCGGCATTCCACCAGCCGGTAAACATAACGGGGGCATAAAACTTTATGCCATAATTATACACAGTACCTAAGTTTGTGCGTATGTTAACACTTACTTTCGAAGTATCATTCTGCTCGAAAAATTTGAATTCCGAAGCATTACCAATAATGCTGCTGTATAATGTTGTTACAAAGGTTTTGTTATATGTATACGACAACTCTATTGAATTGGTGTACTGCGGTTTCAAATTCGGGTTTCCCGAATCGTAATCATACAAATCAATATACCGTAAAAATGGATTTAGTGCTTCATAGTCAGGTCTCAATATACCCCTGTTGTAGCTAAATGAAAAATCGTGCTTATCATCATAATTATAAGTAAGCAACAAGTTTGGAAAAAACCCGGTATAATTACTGTTAGTTACCTGGCCTGATGTTATTGAGTTCCCCTTCGAGATAGTTTGCTCGGCCCGTAAACCGGCGCTGAGATCAAACTTTTCAAATTTACTTTGATAACTTACATAAGCAGCATTCACATTTTCCGTGTAATCAAAGTGGTTACTGAACCTCGGATCACTCTGGTATTGCCCGTTCACAAATGGCCCGAAGATGAGGTCATTGTTAGTCTGTACATTGCTGTACTTAATGCCGGCCTCAAATTTTGACGTTTTTGAAATAGGGTCAACAAAATCTGCCTTTGACACCCATATCCGAATGTTAGCCGGTGATAAATTCTGTAGCAGGGAGTCGCGGTAATAGTTGCCCGCCGGATTATAAAATTTGTTGCCGATGTACTCTGCCGAGGAGCGGTTCACTGTGCTGTAGTTTAAATCAGCTGTCAGGGTTTTTCCCGCTTTATCAAGTTTTCCGGAATAATTTAGGTTGTAATTTAGCCTGGTGATATGCCTGTTCACTCTTGAATTTGCCACCACCGTAGTGTCCAATACCCCCTGGTTCAGGATTTGAAGATTATTGTCTTTCACAATATTTTCATTCCTGACACTCCCGTTTATCAAAAACCCGATGGTGCTATTGGGCGACAAATAGAAATCAGTCCCGAAATTAAAGTTGTTAGTATTAGTTTTCAATACGGCGTTATAGTCAACATTATAATTGCTGAGTACATTGTTAAAATTGACGCTCCTGTCGGTCACAAAATCGTGAAAGTTTTGATCATCCGAATAGCCATAATTTCCGAAAATATTAAACTTTGCCGTACGGTCGTTAAAAACTACGCCGGCATTACTTTTAGGATATTTGCCGTAAGCCAATGAGCCTGTGAGCGTAGCATTGGCCCCTATGTTTTTGCCTTTTTTTAATACAATATTTATTATGCCACCACCAGATGCATCATATTTTGCAGAACCGTTTGTTATCAATTCTATATAATCAATCGTATTGGATTGCATCCCCTTCAGTACACCTGCAAGGTCATCACCGCTCAAGTTAGTTGGTTTGCCATCAATGGTTATCAAAGCTTTTTGCCGCCCAACAATACTTATGTTATTAGCATCATCAACCCTTACGCCTGGCGATTGCCTCAAAATATCAAATACCGAATTACCTGCTGCAAGTATGTTATTCTGGATGTTGAGTATCACTTTACCTGGCCTGACTTCAACATCCGGCCTGTTACTCACTACCGAAACTTCCTTTAATGTTGTGGTTGATGGTTTTAAGGTGATATCGTTAGTGTTAAGGGTTTGGCCCTCCACGGCAGTGTAAGGCCCGGTGTATGATTTATCATAGCCGATCGCACTCACCAACAGGAGATATGCACCCGGCTGAATACCCGTAAATTTAAAGGAACCGGTTTTGTTGCTAATAGTGGAGCTTACGATAGAGGAGTCTTTGAATTTCAATAAAACAATGGTTGAACTTTCGGCAGGGGTTGCATTTTCCTTTAAAACTTTACCCTGCAGGGATGAAGTTACCACCTGTGCAAACAGATTGTTAAAAAAGCATATCAAGAGTAATAGGGTTAGGCACCTGAGCAAAAACTTCATTCGTTTTGTTGTAGAATTTTACTATAAACTTATCTTTTAATTAAAACCGTCACAATGTAGCAATAAAATTAACCAAATAATTAGTAATCCTTAACGAAATATTAATAATAAACATTCCTGATTAAATATATTTTTAAAAAATATTTGTTGCTTATTCCGTTTAATCTAACGTGCAGCGGGTATTTCCAATAATTAAAGAATTTCCAAATAAAAAATTGCTTTCTTTATTGCCGTAAATTTACTGCTTCTAAACTGAACATTTAAATATCTGCTGATGATTTTTAACCGCCCGCAACTCCGTACTGTAAACGTGACAAGGTATGTTACCCCATTACGCGAGGGAGGGTCGTTGCCGGCAATTGCTGCGGCTGATGATGGTTTTTTGTATGTGCTTAAATTCCGCGGTGCAGGGCAGGGTGTAAAAGCGCTGATAGCAGAGCTTATTGGCGGTGAAATTGCAAGGGCAATAGGCTTAAAAGTGCCCGAAATAGTTTTTGCCAATCTTGATGAAGCTTTTGGCCGCACCGAACCCGATGAAGAAATACAGGACCTGCTGAAAGCAAGCGTGGGGCTTAACCTGGCCTTGCATTACCTGTCGGGCGCAATTACTTTCGATCCGGCCATTACCGCGCCGGATGCAACAATCGCTTCGAAAATTGTTTGGCTCGACTGCCTGCTCACCAATGTTGACCGCACACCCAGGAACACCAATATGCTTACCTGGCATAAAGAATTGTGGCTTATTGACCATGGGGCCGCGATGTATTTTCATCATTCCTGGCACAATTGGCGGGAGCAGGCAAAACGTCCCTTTGTACAGGTGAAAGACCATGTTTTATTGCCACGCGCTACGGAGCTTGAAGCGGTTGACACGGAGTTGCGTGCAATATTAACGCCGGAAGTTATTAATGCTATTGTGGAATTAATCCCGGATGCATGGCTCAGCGGCGAAGCAGAATTCAGTTCGCCGGAGGCGCACCGTGAGGCTTATGCCGATTTTTTATTAACGAGGATAGCAAACTCAGACATTTTTGTAAAAGAAGCCCAAAATGCAGCAGAAATACTTATTTGAATACGCAGTTATCCGCGTAGTGCCCAGGGTTGAGCGCGAGGAGTTCCTGAATATCGGGGTGATACTTTATTGCGCCAAACAAAAGTTTTTAAGGGCAAAATACCTGCTGGATGAAACCCGCCTGCATGCTTTTGCGCCGGGCCTGGATATTGCAGAATTAAAAGAACATATCTGTTCGATGGAAAGGATCTGTATTGGCGACAAAGATGCCGGTCCTATCGGCAAACTGGATATCGCTTCCCGTTTCCGCTGGCTAACTGCTACGCGCAGCACCATTGTGCAAACTTCAAAAGTACACCCGGGCTTTTGTGATGATGCTTCGGACACGCTGGAGACTTTGTTTGAGCAATTGGTGGCTTGAGCATGGGTGTTCGGAAGATCAAAAAAGGGTGTCATGCTGAGTGATAAAATTTTGCAAATTCTGAAGCCGGAATAACATATTAAAAAACTATGTCATTGCGAGTGAGGAACGAACGAAGCAACCGCGAACTGTGCATGATGGTTGTGCATAGTCCGCGATTGCTTCGTGCCTCGCAATGACAAGGTGGGGTAAATATGTCATGGGTAGGCACTCGAAGCATGACACCCCATAGAAAATTTGTGGAAAAGAATTCATCTTCCGAATACCTATGGTGGCACTGTGAAGTCTTAAGTCCGGAGTCGATAGTCTTAAGTGCAAACGCCTATTTATTGGACAGGTACAAAAAGCTATTTGATTTTTATTAATTTCGAAGCTGTAAATTTCCATAAAGATTATACCCCAGATGAAAAAAGCTGCTTTTTTTATAATTACCCTGTTAGTTACCTTTAGAGTGCTTGCGCAGGCCGAACCGGCTAATTATACAGCTGCCCTTGCTAAATTTAAACAATACTATAATGAAGGCAAGCCTGATAGCATTTTTGCTATGTTTAGCCCCGAAATGAAAACTGCATTGCCGCTTGATAATTTTAAGCCGACCACCCTGCAGCTAAAATCCCAATACGGCGAGCTTGTTAAGACAGATTTTGTAAAATATGGCGAATCGCTGGCGGTATATAAGGCAACTTTTAAAAACAGCACCTTTTTGCTGAATTTATCGCTGAACGCGCAAAATAAATTAACCGGGCTGCTTTTGAGCCCTTACCAGGAGAGCACCGCCACTAAAACCGTTGTTGATCCTGATATTACAGAATCGCCTATATTGCTAAAGACATTATCGGGGCAGATCTCCGGCACTTTGGCGATGCCCAAAAATGCAAGTGGAAAGATTCCTGTGGTATTGATTGTTGGTGACGCTGGCCCTACAGACCGGGATGGCAATAACGCGAAAGCGGAAATAAAGGCAAATACCTATAAGCTTTTGGCCAACGAATTAGGAAAAAACGGGATAGCCTCTTTACGTTATGATAAACGCATGGTAGGCCAAAGTGTAAGCAGCACTACCGAATCGCAACTGCGTATAGAAGACTATGGCGAAGATGCTGAGGGTTTGATAAAATTACTGGATGATGATCAGCGGTTTTCGAAGATCATTGTTTTCGGGCACGGCGAAGGTGCTTTGGTAGCTATGCTGGCGATGTATGACGAGCCCGTAAAAGGTTACATTTCCGCAGAGGGCGCAGCCGACCCCGCCGACAAGATCCTGACCGACATAATGAAAAAGAAGCCGCAATACCAGGCTGATGAGTTTAAAGCTATTTTAGACAGCATGCGCAAAGGCAAAACCACTCCTAATGTAGACCCCGCCATTTATTATATAGCCAGGCCAAGTATCCAGAATTTCATTATGTCATGGTGCCGGATGATACCTCAAAGAGGGCTGAAAAGACTAAAGTCGCCGGTGCTGCTTATCCAGGGAACCACTGACCTTTCTGTAGCCACCGACAATGGCGAAAGACTAAAAAAAGCCAAATCTGATGCTAACCTACTGGTAATAAAAGGCATGAACCACCTATTAAAAGATGCACCAGCCGATGAAGAACTAAACATGGCCACCTACAGCAACCCCGACCTTCCGCTAAACGCTGCGATGGTAACGGGTATTGTTGATTTTATAAATAAGGTGAAGTAGGCGAAGAGCCGCTGTCTGAACTCGAATTTATCGAATTTATGAATTTTTTGAATTCCGATAATTCCCAAATTCGATAAATTCGAGTTCAGACAATCCTCCGCCTGTCCAGGCGTGCCGCCTGGATACACAAAAATTTAAGCGTTCCGCTTAAATTAAACAGCCGTTTGCTATTTTAAAGATAAATGCTCATATTTATTCGATGTCATCTATAGCCTCAACCTGCAAACTTTATTTTTTAACCTTAACCGTAGTAGATTGAATTTGCAGGGTAGCGCTGAACATTTGGTATAGCATGGCTAATTCTCAGAGTATTTTAAATTATTTATTAATTTAAGCGGGACGCTTAAATCGCTGTGTGTCCAAGCAGCACGCTTGGACAGGCGGGGTCAATATAACAAAAACTACTTGTTTTTACAATCGACGATTTTTATCGGACAGTAATGATTAGATTTACCTTTTCTCAATTAAACTTAGATCACGTGAAAAAAACAATCATTTTAATTTCGGCGTTTTTTGTCTTATCAACCGCAAAAGCGCAATCAATCACTTTAGACAGCATCCCTACCAGGGATAGCTTGATTTTTTATGAAAAAGTTTTTTCCATACCGGAAGGCATGAATAAAGATGCTGTTTTTAATTCAGTTGTTCAATGGTGTGCTTCTGAATTTAAAAACTCAAACGATGTAATAAAACTTTCAGATAGGGGAAATGGGGAAATTGTTGGCAATAGCTCATTTAAAATAAATATAGCTGGATTTGCATCTCTTGATTTTAAATATAATGTAAGATATATGTTTCGCGTTGATATTCGGGATAAAAAATATCGCATTCAGGTAAATAACTTTACAAAAACTTATTTTGGGATTGCTACTTGGGGAAAATACCGGCCAGCCGAAATAGATTATCGCCATGTTCTTGCAAAAAAAGGCAGCAATTATAAAATCGAATTGGCTTTTTTTAATACGATGAACAAATCAACCAATGACGCAATAACATCATTGGCTAATTTTGTAAACAAGTCAAAAAGTAATAATTTCTAATATCCATATTTCCCCGCTGTCCGAAGTCTCTGACTTCGGATGCATTATGCCTGTAGTCTGAGACTACCGGCCCCCCCCCCCCTACCCCCACTCCCCTAAAAACCTTCGCACAGCAATAATTTCACCAATATGATAAGCATTATGATCGGCTATTTGTAGTGCTTCGCGCAAAATACTTTGGCCACTGCCATGGGGTATTTTCTGGTAAATATCGCTATGCTCCATTAAGGCAATAAATTCATCCAGGTCGCTGTTAATTTGGGTGATTGATGCCTCCCATGCACTGCTGTCCACGGGAGCGCTTTCCTTTGGCCAGTATTCTTCGGGCCATTTTGGTGATTTATAGTCAGCATCCTTGCAAAATTGCAGCATATCCCATTGCGCAATGCGGATATGCTCCAGCAATTGCCAGATGCTGTAAGGTGTATGTTCGGGTTTAATGCCACGCAGCCTGGGTTGCTGTCCTGCCAGCGCATCGGCTAAGGACAGGTGGGCACTGCCGCCAAGCAGCAATTTTGTTAATTCATCAATTAATTTTTTATGCTGATCTTCCATAAGGCAAATGTTTTATGCTCAACAAATATCTCCTAAAATGGTTTAAAAACATTGCAAACCGGTAATATTGCGCTAATTAAAACCGGATTTTACAGTTTATGAATAAGAGTTGCTATTCTTTTTATTTATTCCGGCTAAAAGTTTTAAGTTTATCCATCAAATTTAATCAGGCAAACCCCGTGATCAAAAAAATATTATACACAGGCTTTATTATCACTGCCGTACTTACCGCATGTAAAAAAGACGGGAATGTTGGCCCGCAGATGGGTAAGGACGATGCTTCATTTACCATTTACGAAAACGCGTTCCTCGAAAGGCTGTGGAAATTGGATCCGGATTTCGCGACTACTTCCGGTTTTCATAAATACGACAGCCTGCTGGTGATCCCAAACGATAAAAACAGGGACAAAATGCTCGACTTTGCAAAAAAAGAGCTTGATACATTAAGCAGGTTTGAAGTAACTATTTTAAACGATGCCAATAAGATTGATTATCATTTGATGCAAAATCAGATGGAAATGACGGAATGGAAGATCCAGGTATTGAAATCGTACCAGTGGGACCCTACGCAGTATAACGTTACCGGCACTTTTGCCTACATACTGGGTGAACATTACGCCCCTCTTGCCGGTCGTTTGCGGAATTTTTATCAGAAAATGGCCACTGTTGCCGATTATTATAAAGAAGCAGAAAAACAGATCAAAAACCCGGTTGCCGAATTGACGAGCCTGGCTGTTGACCAGCACCTGGGTGGATTGGGTATATTTGAAAAAGACTTTGCCGACTC
>Ga0316222_1005926_pt1 | contig 10170 bp, 14 predicted proteins | sample TBH18011metaG_FD_206008 | JGI IMG/M metagenome (GOLD analysis project Ga0316222, IMG submission 206008) | Freshwater microbial communities from Trout Bog Lake, Wisconsin, USA - TBH18011 | ecosystem: Environmental > Aquatic > Freshwater > Lake > Hypolimnion/Profundal zone | place: USA: Wisconsin... | reverse complement strand
TCACTTATATGAATTTTAAGCACCCCGAGTGGATGCTGGTTCCCTACGCAACATTTACCGTAACATAATTAAAAAAACGTTTGACATCTGTATCCGTATTTGCTATATTGAATCATAGAGATTGAATAGAGCGAGGTAACGAGATATGAGCGATGCACACGAACTAGCTGCGGCAATGCGGACAGTGACTGATTTCCGGCTCACCCGAGTACATCGTAACACGCTTAATTCAGCAATCAAACGGCTTCGTAAGGTGGCGATTGAATGTGACACCCGTTACGGGGATGCAGATCCTGCACAGTGGGCATCTGATTATCTTGTCGCAGTGAGCAGCGGTATGCCCTGGTATGAACGTCATGCCAAGATCGCAGCAGACTTTCGTTTGCACAGCTAAGAGAAACAATGCACTGGTGGCAGATTGGGAATGCGGTGGACTGCAAATCCGTTCCGAAAGGGTAGTAGGTTCGATTCCTACCCAGTGCTCCAGATAAACAAGTCGGTACCGATTGAAGTCACCTGATGACATAGGGCGGATCGGTTAAAAGAATGCATGTGTGACTGCCGATACATTATGGGAGATTAGCTCAGTTGGTTTAGAGCGTTCGGCTGATAACCGGAAGGTCACTGGTTCGAGTCCAGTATCTCCTACCAAAATTACGGGTGCGTAGCTCAGTGGAAGAGCCCCTGACTTTTAATCAGGTGGTCGTCGGTTCAACTCCGACCGCACCCACCAATTTTTGAAAGTGAAGATAACATCGGCAATGATTTGAAGGCACTAAAAACGTTTACTTAATGATGGGATAGCTCAGTGGTAGAGCGTCACGTTGCCAACGTGAATGTCGAGGGTTCGACCCCCTTCATCCGCTCCAAAATTTTAGACGATACTATATGAAAAAATACCGGGGACGGCATATAGTATTATACATGATGAACTGCTGGTAAAACCGATAAATGCTAATCCAGCTGTGCAGGACTCATGTGTCTAGAAGTTAATGCGGAACTGCTTTGATGAGCCGCGCCTAAATAAATGTTACGCAATCAACATTTAGTTTTAAGTAGTAGATGACGTATAAATAACTTTGTAGATTCTAATCTATTAGACATCAAAGGAGACATCAATGTCAGCTATTATAAACTTCTTCAATGCTAACAAGCCATACTTTGTAGCATTACTTACCGCTGTCGCAGCCGGCCTTCAAGCGTTGGGATATTCTATTCCAGCATTTGTATACACACTGCTTGCCGCATTCGGAATCAGCGTTGTACATGCATCAATCCAAGCCGCAGCCACGAACGCTGCATCTAACGCGGCGCCAACTCCGGCAGCAAAGAAGTAATATAACGCGGGATAGAGAAGAGAGTCATCTCACTTGGCTCATAACCAAGAGACCGCCGGTGCGAATCCGGCTCCCGCACCCAATCTAGAAAATAGGGACCCTTAGTCCCTATTTTTTTGCGGCATTAGCATAGTGGTAATGCTCCAGCCTTCCAAGCTGATTAGAAGGGTTCGATTCCCTTATGCCGCTCCAAATTTATAGACAGCACTATATGGAATATATCCGGGGACGGCATATAGTGTGTTACACAGTGAACTGCTGGTAAAACCGATAAATGCCCATCCAGCTTTGCAGGACCCGTGTGTCTATAAGATAAATACAGTATGTTATTAATCGCATACCAAGGAATCTTTAATGGTCAGGACTATGAGCAAGCAAATAGCCCCGCTCAGTTGAGGACTGCCCTGAACAATGGTTTCTCTGTAGCAATTGACGCATGGAGAATAGGCTCCGCCACTTATTCAGGAAATGATCAACCGATATACCCGATTGATGACAAGTTCATACAAGGTAGCAGATTTTGGATAAATGCTAGGAACGCTGATATGGTCACGTTCCTCTCCTCACAACCAGCAAACCTCTATCCAAACTGGTTCTACTATGATGACGCTAATCCACCCGCATATGTAACGACTACGAGCGGTAAACTATGGACTTTCGGAACCGTACCTATAAACAATACGAGCGTAGTCGTCCTACCAGAAATTGATGATAGAGGATTATTCAGTACCGTAAAATTGCATTGCTATGGCATATGCAGCACTTATCTGACTTTTATCAGGAGAATGCGTAACGAAGGCGATTGGTATTAAAAATCTGGTCAATGCCAAATACTCTAAATATTTAAATGAGAATTCTTGTAGCCATACTAACTAATAGATTTCCGGATAAACTTGAACGGTGCATTGATTCTGTGAAAAAACAGACATCTGATGTTGTTGTAGTTTGTAATACACTAGATAGAGATTTTATACCACAATCTAGGTATATTGCTGAATCAAGTGATGTTACTTTTGTCGTCACTGAATCCAACGGAACTCCTGCTAAAGGAAAAAATTCAGTACTAGATTATTTTGCTAAAACTGATTATGATTATTTGTTTATCGTAGACGGTGATGATTTCTTAAATAAAGATGCGATTGGAACTTTACACAAGGTTATAGATCAGAGCCCGTGTGATGTGCTTACATTAGTATATGGTGAGCAAGCTTTAGTCGGAGATCAACAAATGTCTATCCTTGAATGGTCTACTACTGACGATTACAAACGAAAATTCACCACAAAAAAGACTATTCGCAATATAAGACCGTTATTGAAGATGAGGGAAGAATTATATCGTATATTACCGTACAATAGATTTTTGCTCATATCCAAAAAAGCACTACCTTATTTTCGTTTTGACGAGGCATTTATTGGATTATCTGAATATCATCTTTCTATAAAACTTTTACATTACACTAAAGATATCGTCTATAAAGGTTTATCTGCCAATGACATTTACGTATATGATGCTAACGATCCGGGTAACTATCGAAAGTTTATGGAAACAATTGACGGTGAAGAGTTCATTGAAAATCTATTACAATCTTTAGCCGAATATGATACATCTGGAGGAATTGATGTCATTTCAGTTGATTGATAGTAGCGTTTCACTTGATTATCTAGAACCATTCTGCAGGGCAGCAGAGAATGATCCTTCACCTGCAGCACAGAACATGGTTATACTTGATTGGGAAAAGTCTCCTGGATCTTTCCTCTATAAACTCTACGTTGACAAGATATACGACAAGGAAAATAAGGGCGGTTATCTACTTCAGATTAAAGACGGTCAGATAATATCTGGTTCTGGGTTTAGCAAATGGAATGTAGATGAGAATGTATGTCTTTTATATTCTAGGACATATGTATTGACCGAGCATAGAAACAACGGTGCACAACGGGTAGGAAGATATAGCTGGGAACAACTCAAATACATGAGAGCATATCAATATAAAGCAGGGATGATTACCTTCAATGAGTACAACGCACGGATTGTAGAATTGTTGAACGGATATAACTCTGCTGAACGAACTCACACTGTAGTAAACGGAGAATACTATAATCGTCACGGCAGAAAATTTGTACCTAGTATCACCTATCCAAAAAAAGTAAACATAAATCATACGGATCAGATAGTAGTATATTACTGTGATGATGCAAGTTACAAAGAAACTTTGTTAAATACGCTTAAGAAACATGAGATAGATTAAATGCTTTATCTTTTTACGATCTTAGGATGGATTTCTTTATTAGCGTTCGTTCCGATGGTGATATATGCCACGTATTGGCAAATCGCTATTTGTCTAATAATGTATTTCGTGTACCAAATGATCGGTGGTAACATCGGCTATCATCGTATCGCTTCTCATAGGATGTTTAAATACTCACGATGGTTAGAAATTGTTACCGTGACGATTGGCGGTTTGATGTTAAAATTTCCTGCAATTTATTGGGTAGCACAGCATAATGCACATCACGCAAAAGCGGACACCCTAGCTGATCCACATAGCATTGAGAAGAACGGTTTCTTTAAAGCAATCTTTATGATTCCTTTATGCACTAACAGCATACATCCTAAATATAACATTCATCTACTGCGTGATAAATTTTATACCTTTCAGAGAGATTATTATTGGTATATCATAGCAGCATATGCAGCAATTTTATATCTGATTGATCCTTTCTCGTTGATCTATGCATGGCTTGCCCCTTGTGGTCTTGTCCATGTTGCTATGACGATGGCAGCAACGTATTCGCATCGAGGTGGCAAACCGCATGATGATCCAATTTTTGCACTATATAGTTTCGGTGAAGGATGGCATCAGTTCCATCACGAGAATCCTAAGGCTTACAAGTTTCACCCAACGTTAGATATAACTGGAAATGTCATTGATCTAGTACGGGTTAAAAAATAGTTGATTTTTTATACAACAAGAGTATAATCTAAAAATGTATGATCAACCTATTCCAAAAACCTTAAAGTGCGAGAGCGTTATAGAAGCCACTGTGGTCAACTGTGAAAGATGCGGTGGGGTAGGATCATATGAGGTGACGACTGAGACTGACTATCATAAAAGATTTTTTGAAACGGCTCGCCAGACTTGTGATATTTGTGAGGGTGATGGTCGGATGATCATTATCCAAGAATATTTCAAAGTTATTAATCTACCTGAGCGGATTACTAGGAAGATTCCGTATAGAGAAAATGCGTACACGCAGATTGATCCGTTTCTGAAGGAAGTCTATCGGATCGCATATAAAATAGATGAGCGGGACCCTACGCTGGAGCGTAAATATCCTGATCTAAAAGCCCTATCTTATGACAATTATGATAAATTGGTAGAGGAATACCGACTTATAGAAATATTAAAAAAGTAGCATAAAAGACTTGACATCGGGCTAAAAAGTTCTTATCATGTAAAATACAAAGGAGATCGTAATGCCAGCAGTATTTTTAGTGTCGGACACACACTTTGGTCATGCCGGAGTGTGTCGCTTCACACGTAACGATGGTGTTACAAAGCTTCGCCCGTGGGACTCAGCTGAGGAAATGGACGAGTTGAATGAGTAGTTCGGAAATTAAAGGTCTTTACTTTTTTAGACAAAACTATTGGATACCTTATGGTCTTAACATCCGAGATAAACTTTGGTGGAGGTTTATGCCCGGAGTTGTGGTCAATGTCCGTTGGCCAAAAGGACAAGTAAAAGTTGGTCCTAGTCATAGAGACGGATATTCTGGGTATGGTCCCGAGTTTGAGTATGTTGATAGTGCTGATCCAAACGATCACTATCGTCCTTGGTTAGAAGAACATGTTGGCAAGCAAGGATGGGATTGGAACTGGGGTATGGGTGATATGGATGCTACTGAAAATCGCCTGACCATAAAGATTAGACAAAAACATGCCAAGTATGCTACGATAGTGGCAATACAGTGGAGTTGAAGAATACTATTTCTTATTAAGATTTGTAACTTGAAATGATCGATTATTGTGCCCAATCGGGTCGATCATTTTACACCTTTCTCCGTGCCATCTATTGAAGTTGCCCATAGACACAGATGACCCGCAATTTGGACAAGAATATTTAGGTGGTGTGATTCCTTTGTTTGAAGGGGGTTTTCCTTTTCTGGCTCTAGATATTTTAGCACTTTTTTCTGCTGATCCTTTTTTCCCTGTATTAGCAATAGCAATATTTTTTTTATGATTTTCGGATTTGGGACGGCCCTTACCAGCCGCAGACATCTTCTGTCTAGATTCTTTGGTAAGTATATTAACCCTACGGAATATCTCAACACTGGATTCTGGGTTGTGATATTTGCCGTTTAGCAGTAATGGATTACCCCAATCTTGTCTGATTGCTATCTGCTCCTGTTGCCAACACTTGACAGAATCGGAATTTTCATATATAATAGTAGCAGTAAAAGCAGTTTTTCCGTATTTCTTTATGTCATTTTTAATTCTGTTAGATGATGTAAAATAAGTGATCCAGAGATCATCTTTAGGAACAATACCCAAAGTTTGATTTCTGTATCGATACCCGTGGTAAAATTCACCGGTAAGTTTGTTGGTTATTGTATAAACATAAGCGTCAATCATATTTGCCCTTTGTTTAGTTATTTATCATTTAGGAGATGTTTATGCCATCAGTTTTTCTTTATTCAGATCCCCATTTTGGGCATCAAGGAGTTTGTAAGTTTATGCGTAATGACGGCGTAACAAAGTTACGGCCGTGGGACACCGCTGAAGAAATGGACGAACATCTTGTTAAAGTCTATAACGAGCGTGTTAAGCCAAACGACAAAATATATTTTTTAGGAGATGTGGCTATCAATCGTAAGGCTCTGGCTACCGTTCTGCGCCTGAATGGTGACAAGGTCCTGATCCGCGGCAATCACGATATCTTCAAGGATTCAGACTATACCGATATTGGATTCCGATCACTGAGGTCCTATCATGTCATGAATGGCATGATCCTGAGTCATATCCCTGTGCATGAAGCAAGTCTTGGACGTTTTGGTTGCTCAATCCACGGCCATCTCCACGCAAATCGTGTTATGAAGCCACGCGGAGTTGATGCCGAGACCGGCAAAATTCTATACAGCGACGAGATTGATCCACGATACTTCAATGTATCAGTTGAACAACTACCCGACTTTGCTCCAATCTTATTTGAAGATGTATTAAAGAAGATTAAAGAGCAAGGAGGAGAAATTGGATTTAAGAATGGGAATGGCCCCGTAATGTAGTCCTTCCTCGGGTCCATTTCGGACCTGGGCGGTCTTCGGACATTTTAGTTGTAATTCCGTTGGTCCACCATCTTGTTCCGCGAGCGTGATTGGTTTTACCTTTTAATACTGATTCTATTCTTCCTGGAGCATATCCAGTAGGGATAGGGTCAGTCTTAAAGATCATTTGCTCATCTGTTCCGTTGGTAACCCAGTATTTTTGACTGTTGATTTGGGCACCCATTTGGGCACCGCGGTTATTAAATGATAGTCGTCCTCGTTGGTATGAGGTATCGGGTGGTGTTTCGCAGAAGCATTGTTCAGTGCCGTTGTTCCACCATTTATGTTTTTTGTATTGAACGGATTTATTGACTTTTTCTATAGGCGTAAAGACATATCCATAGTTTGGTGCCAAAAATCCGTCGAAGTTTTTGCGAACTCTGATGGATTGATTAGCACAGTTTAACCAATTCATTTTTTCCAATGCTCGGATTCTGCGTAAGACTCGTGACTCCCAAGATTTTGATTCGGCTACGGTGGTAAATGTTCTACGGACTTGTATTATGTCCGGATCGCCGTAGTTTTTTCGTAATCGATTTACATAAGTTGATGAGGTAAAGTAGCGAGTCCATAATTCAGATGGGTCGCACCCAACAGCATATCTAACACCATAATAGTGTAGATCAAGTTCGGCCCAATAAAGGTAGTAGGTAAATGGAGTATTGTTCATAGTATTATTTAGCATTATTCACGGACATTTACACTTTTATACATTCTCACGCAGGATGGAAACTAAATATTACTATGAAAACACTTCGCGAAATGATGGACATTGTATTGAGATGGAATTAAGATACGAAGAGCCTAGACTAGTATTTAGGCCAGTCCAAGGTAAGCCGTTGATTTTGGAATATGCTTTGTCTTATTATCCCGAATGCTTTACTCCAACCGGTCTGAATGATAGCCATCTAGTTGAGATCAGACAATGGTGTGCAGACAATGACTGCGGTCATCTTCTTGACGGGTTTGATCCGTGGTGTCATATCGTTTTTCGTAGCGAAAAGGAATTAGCTTGGTTCTTGTTGAGGTGGGAATAAATTGCAGTAAACACCGTTCTTAAGTATTACCTAAGAACATCATGTTTAAGTATAAATACATACATAATAAAGGAAACGTAATATGAATAAGATTAGAACTACCGTCCTATGGTTAATCCTTACGACCCTTGCTATGCTTAGTCATCCTGCTTTCTCACAGGTGAATAACAAGGTAGATAACTTCATGTTAGTTGATGCCCAACATCTTGAGGCACACGAGTTACATAGATTGTCTTACACAAAGGCTATCGTATTAGTATCAACCGGAGATGGCTGTCCTATCGCACGGGCAATGATCCCTGAATTGAAAGCCCTAAAGGCTAAGTATGCTTCTCAGGGCGTAGAGATCATGATGATCAATTCTAATCTACAAGATAGCCGAGATGATATCGTGACTGAGGCTAAGGAATATAAGATTGATATTCCGATCCTCATGGATCATAATCAGTTGGTTGGAGAACAGTTGGGCGTTACCCGTACCGCAGAGGTCTTCATCATTGATCCTAAGACATGGACTGTAGTCTATCGTGGTCCGCTAGATGATCGTTCTGATTACGGAGTACAGAAGAATGCCAGCAAGAGATTTGCCGATGCTGCCCTCACTGCTCTACTAGCAGGAAAGCCTGTTCCGGCTGCGACTCAGATGTCTAAGGGTTGCTTGATTGATTTTGCATCACGGCATACTCCTAAGCAATATACATATGTCAATGATGTAGCACCTATCCTAGAATCTAAGTGTGTAGTCTGTCACCAGAAGAACGGTATCGGTCCTTTCGCGATGAAGGATTATGCGTCAGTGAAGGGATTCTCTCCTATGATCAGAGAAGTCATTCGTACTAGCCGCATGCCACCTTACAACGCTGATCCACACATCGGCAAGTTCTCAGATGACAAGCGACTATCACCCGACGAGATCACGAAGATTGTTCATTGGGTAGAACAAGGTTCTCCACGTGGCGCTGGTCCCGATCCGTTAGCAGCCAAGACATTCGTGGCTGCTGAATGGCCATTAGGTAAACCAGATGCTATCCTTGACATTCCATCTTTTACTATTCCTGCTAGCGGCGTTGTTGATTATCAACATCCTTGGGTAGTCAATCCTTCTAAAGAGGGCAAGTGGCTCAAGGCGTCAACTATCAATGTAGAGAGCCGTCAGGGCGTACACCATGTGCTGACTGGTTACATGAATGATGTGCCAAAGGCAGGGGAATCTGCTTACGAAAACAAGTGGGGAGTATCAGTAGGTGGATATGCTCCTGGTGCAGAGAGCGAGATTGCTCCTCCTAACTCAGGCTCATATATTCCACCAGGTGGAGCCATTGGTTTCCAGAATCACTACACTCCATATGGTAAGGAAGTAACTGAACACACAAAAATCGGACTCTATTATTATAAGGATAACGAGAAGCCTGATCTGATGATTCGTTCTACCGTGATCGTGAATCCGGCTATTGAGATTCCAGCCGGAGATGCTCACCACCAAGAAATGGCTTATGTGACTTTCCCACGTGATGCGTTGCTCTATGCAGCTTTCCCACACGCACACTATAGGGCAATATCTGCTGATCTATGGATTCAATATCCTAATGGCAAGCTAGAAGAACTGCTGAGCCTACCCAGATATGACTTTAACTGGCAGCGTCACTATACATTCGCGACCCCAATTAAGGTTCCTGCAGGTTCTAAGTTGATCGCACATTTCATCTACGACAACTCTAAGAACAATCCATCTAATCCAGATCCAACGATCAAGGTTACATGGGGAGAGCAATCATTCCAAGAGATGTTGTATATGCCCCTGACATATCGCTGGCTTGACGAGACAACTTCGCATCCTGTGACATATGATCAAGACATGAATAAGACTCGCATGATTGGTATGTTTGACACGAATCTAGATGGCAAGCTAGAAAAGTCTGAACTCAAGGGACAGATGGGACAGCAGCTACTCAAGTACTTTGATGTTCTTGACAAGAATCACGATGGTTATCTAGATGAGAGTGAACTCGCAGCCGCACAGTCCATGATGGGTTTCGGAAGACGCCCGAAAGTTGCTACCAAGTAAAATAACTCTTGATTTCCTTCCTAAAATAGTCTATTATTAAAATAATGAAATGAGTAAAAACACCAGAGAAGTTATATTATTGCTATTCTTCTTGACTGTAGCCTTTATCTGGTGGGTATTCTTTATCATTATATCAGTTGTATCTCACACCCTGTTCGCTATAAACAGGGTGTGTGATACGATCGGGAAACTATTTAAAAGGATCAAACGATGGATAAGAGTTGGACCGTAACAGTAGAAGAAGCATCTGATGGTAGTGGTGATGCTGTGATAGAACTTACTCCTGAGATGCTTGGACGATTCGGGTGGAAAGAAGGGGATGAACTTGTCTGGACAGACAATGAAGACGGAACCTTCACACTGAATAAGATTGAAGAGACTGAATGGGTCCTAGTAGAAACCCTCTCA
>Ga0316222_1005923_pt1 | contig 10173 bp, 9 predicted proteins | sample TBH18011metaG_FD_206008 | JGI IMG/M metagenome (GOLD analysis project Ga0316222, IMG submission 206008) | Freshwater microbial communities from Trout Bog Lake, Wisconsin, USA - TBH18011 | ecosystem: Environmental > Aquatic > Freshwater > Lake > Hypolimnion/Profundal zone | place: USA: Wisconsin... | reverse complement strand
AGCGACGAGCTTACGGCTTCCGAAACTTCCAGAACTATCGACTAAGAGTCATCGTCTTGTGTGGGCATCTCCCACAAGGCGGGCTATAGTGAAACCGCCCAGTGCCCCCATCTTTGGGGCAGACCCAAGAGTCATCGTCTTGTGTGGGCATCTCCCACAAGGCGGGCTATAGTGAAACCGCCCAGTGCCCCCATCTTTGGGGCAGACCCGATATTTGGAGCGGGCGAAGGGATTCGAACCCTCGACATCAACCTTGGCAAGGTTGCGCTCTACCCCTGAGCTACGCCCGCATCCGCCGCCAAAGGATAATCCCTTGGGAAGGCCCCGGATAATACGCATTGCCGCCTCGCGCGCAAGCATTTTTTCAACTGAGGCCTTTCGCGGTGGCGGGTTTTTTGAAAGTTCGTCCATTACCGCTTGCCAGTCCGGGCATTCCGGTCCATCTATCTTGTCAGCAATCAACAGCCCGTGGAGAAGCAAGGGTCATGGACAGTCTGATCGGTTCTTCCGCCAACCAGTCCCATCTAGGGGCGAGCGCCGCCGATTTGATCAAGGACGGGTCGACCGAAAGTTTTGTCGCCGACGTCATGGAAGCTTCGGCGTCGGTTCCGGTGATCGTCGATTTCTGGGCCCCGTGGTGCGGGCCGTGCAAGCAGCTTACGCCCTTGCTGGAGAGAATAGTGCGCGAGGCCAGGGGCACCGTCCGCATGGTCAAGATCAATGTTGACGAAAACCAGAATCTGGCTGCTCAACTGCGGGTGCAATCGGTGCCCACGGTTTACGCCTTCAAGGACGGCCGTCCGTTCGACGCCTTTACCGGCGCTTTGCCCGAAAGCCAAATTCGCGGATTCGTTCAACGCTTGACGGCGGGCGCGGATGCGCCGCCTTCGATCGCCGATATGGTCGCCGCCGCCAATCAGGCTTTGACCGAGGGCGACGCCCAAGCCGCCGCCGATCTGTTTCAGCAAATTCTGAGCGAAGAGCCGGACAACCCCGCCGCCATGGGCGGACTGATCCGCACTCTGGTCGCCGTCGGCCAAGTGGATACCGCCAAGGCCTTTTTGGACCGTGTTCCCGGCAATTTGACCAACAACGCCGACATCGCCGCCGCCCGTACCGCCGTCGAACTGGCCCTGTCGTCGCAGGCGGTCGGTCCTCTGGACGATTTGAAGCGCAAGGCCGATGCCGCGCCCAACGATCCTCAAGCTCGGTTCGATCTGGCGCTGGGTCTTTACGCCGCCGGACAGACCGAGGACGCCATCGACGTTCTGCTGGATCTGTTTCAAAGTCATCGCGCCTGGAACGAACAGGCCGCCAAGACGCAATTGCTGCAAATCTTCGAGGCGCTGGGTCACGAACATCCTTTGACTCTGGCGGGTCGGCGAAGATTGTCGTCGTTGTTGTTCGCATAAGGGTTTTTCATGGCTATCGGTTCCGTCGGCGAAATCGTCCTGCCTCGAATTCTTCCGGTGTTCGTCGTGCCGGGCGCCGTGGTTCTGCCTCATGGCCGCATTCCCCTGATCGTGTTCGAACCCCGCTATTTGGCCTTGATCGACGATTGTTTGGGAAATGGCCGGACGTTCGCCCTGGCGCAACCCGATCCGCCCCGTCCCGGGCCGGTCGCGGATTTGCATTCCGTGGGCACCTTGGTGCGCGTGGTCGCTTTCGGCGAAACCGGCGACGGGCGCTATTTGATTACCGCTCACGGCGTCAGCCGGTTCCAAATGATCGGCGAACATCCCGGCACCAAGGGCTATCGGCTGGTCGAAGTGGATTATGCCCCGTACCGGAGCGACCTGGACGAACCCAGCGTTCTGCTGCCCGAGCGAGCCAAACTGATCGATCTGGTCCGCGCTCAGTTGGGTGCTTTGGACCTTAGCGGCGATTGGGACGCCCTGGACAATCTGTCGGACGATCAGCTGATCGACCGGCTGGCCATGGCCTGTCCCTTCAGCGCCGAGGAACGGCAGGCCCTTTTGGAAGCAAACGATCATCAAACCCGCTGCGCGCTGATGATCGCCCTGTTGCAACGGGACTTGATCAACGAAAGCGGTTCGTCGACACTTCACTGAAGCATGACGATTTCGTAGAGAATCGACACGCTTATGCGGCCATCGAGGCTGCGGCCAAGCGGACAGAAGTCGGCGCCCGGCTAGGGCTTGTATAAAACTAGTGTCCTTATCGATTCGGAAATTCGAAAGACGCTGGATTTTGGTATAACGAATTTCCGAATCGGGACACTAGAGTATGCTGATTTTATCCATAATCAGCATACGAATGGAGAATTTCGACCATGACCACGCCGGATCGCATTCCGGGCATCAGCCCTAAATTGTTGGATTTGCTGGTATGCCCGATCACCAAGGAACCGCTGCGCTACGACGCCGCGCGGCAGGAACTGATCAGCGACAAGGCCGGTTTGGCCTTTCCGATCCGCGACGGCATCCCGGTAATGCTGCCCGACGAGGCTCGCCCGCTGTCAGAGGGGTAAACCCATCAGCGGCCGGGGCAGGTCGCCCACCACGCCCATGGCGTGCCGGGTAAACAGCCTTTTGGCGGGCGGACAGTTCTGCACCGCCCATAAACCGACGTCGCGCGCGGCGGCAAGCAGCGGATTGCGGTTGGAAAACAGGTGATTCAGACCATCGGTGACCCCCATCATCAGCGCCGTGTCGAAACGTCGCCAACGTCGATAGCGGGAAAGAACCGCGTCGCCGCCCGCGTCCTGGCCCAACCGGACCCCCTCAACCACCACCTGCGCCAATGCCGCGGCGTCGCGGATGCCCAAATTCAGGCCTTGTCCTGCGATCGGATGCATGCCGTGAGCGGCATCGCCCACCAATGCCAGTCGGGAACCAATCAGGCTTTGAGCCATCTGGAAGGTTAAAGGATAGGCGAAACGGGGTCCGGCCAGGGAAAGTCGGCCAAGGATTCCGCCCATTTTTTCCGACAGCTCGCCTAAAAAATAGGCATCTTCCTGCGCCATGATCGCGGCGACCAAGCTTCGCCGTTCGGACCATACGATTCCCGATCGGTTTCGGGTCATGGGAAGGACGGCGAACGGACCCGACGGCAAGAAATGCTCGTAGGCCGTATTGTTGTGCGGATTTTCGTGAGCGATGGCGCAGACGATGGCGCTTTGTCCGTAATCCCAGCCGGTGACGCCGATACCGGCCGCTTTGCGGGTGGGCGACGAACGCCCGTCGGCGGCAACCGCCAGCCGGGCTTCCACGCGCGTTCCGTCGGACAGGGTCGCGACCGCGGCGGCGGCGGTGAAATCCCACCGCTCCACGACCGTGGACGTTCGAACCGCGATGCCCAATTCTCGCAGCCGCGACATGGAAGCGCTTTTGATTTCCTCGTTTTCGACGATCCAGCCGAACGGGTCCGAGCCTACGTCGCGGTGATCGTAACGAAGCATGACCGGCGCTTTGCCGTCGGTGACGCGAATATCCAAAATAGGTTCCGCGTAGGGCGCGAGAAACGGCCAGAAGCCCCCGACATCCAGGGCGCGCTTGGCCGACAGGGACACGGCAATGGCGCGGCCGTCGCTGGCCGGAGCCGATAGAATTCTGGGCTCCCCGGCTTCGACCACCAGAACGTCGACCCCCGCCTGCGACAACAGCACCGCCGTCAGGGCGCCGACCGGACCGGCTCCGACCACCAGCACATCCACCCGTTTCATGGCATCCTCCTCTTCACGCGATCCGTTTGCGCCAGCGTGCAAGTCCGAAGATTAAAATACAGGCGCTTCGGCCAAAATCCACCCAATGTTAAGGCATATCCCATTCCGGTCCGGGTCCGATCTGCTCGTTTTCCAAGGGCTTTAATGTTGGCACGGTATTTGTATTAGGTAGGGCAGTGGCCGGGATTCGCTTGGCCGTATACAACGACATGAAGGTTAGGGACAAAAGATGAAGCTGATAACCGCCATCATCAAACCCTTCAAATTGGACGAAGTCCGCGAGGCGCTGATTCCTTTGGGCGTCCAAGGGCTGACCGTTAGCGAAGTCAAGGGTTTCGGTCGCCAAAAGGGTCAAACCGAAATTTATCGCGGCGCCGAATACGTGGTGAACTTCCTGCCCAAGATAAAGATTGAAATCGCCGTCAACGACGACATTTCCGATCGGGTGCTGGAAGCGATCCAGATCGCGGCGCGCACCGGTAAAATCGGCGACGGAAAGATATTCGTCACCGAAATCTCCCAAGCCCTTCGCATCCGTACCGGCGAAACCAACGGCGAGGCCCTCTAGGCGCTTCGATCCGTTGTGACATCCACGACCTCTTTCCGACCACCACGGGGGAATATTTGATATGAAAATTCGTTTGAAACCTGTTCTCTTGGGGCTTGGCATGGCCTGCGCCCTGATGTTCGCGGCATCCGCCGGCTTTGCCGAGGAAGCCGCCGCTCCGGCCGCCGCCGCCGCTGATGCCGCCGCCGCCGCTCCGGCGGCGCCCGCGCCCGCGCCCGCCCCGGTTCTGGATACCGGAGCGACGGCGTGGATGCTGACCTCGACCGCCCTGGTGCTGCTGATGACCGTTCCCGGTCTGGCGCTGTTCTATGCCGGCATGGTCCGCAAGAAGAACGTGCTGGCCACCGCCATGCAATCCTTCGCGATTACCTGTCTGGTAACGGTGATCTGGGCCGTCGTCGGCTATTCCCTGGCCTTCACCGGCGACGGGCCTTATATCGGCGGCCTGGATCGCTTTTTGTGCGCGGGCATCGAAAAGACCACCCTGTCGGGCGTCATTCCCGAGACCGTGTTCATGTGCTTCCAGATGACCTTCGCCATCATCACCCCGGCTTTGATCACCGGCGCTTTCGCCGACCGCATGAAGTTTTCGGCGCTGCTGCTGTTCATCGGTCTGTGGAGTCTGGTGGTTTATTCCCCCATCGCCCACTGGGTTTGGGCCACGGATGCGTCCGGCGCCGCCGTGGGCTGGCTGGGCAAGCTGGGCGTTCTGGATTTCGCGGGCGGCACCGTGGTGCACATCAATGCCGGTGTCGCCGGTTTGGTGGCGGCCATCGTCCTGGGCCCCCGCAAAGGTTTCGGCAGCGAAAACATGTCGCCCCATAATTTGACCCTGTCGCTGATCGGCGCCTCGCTGTTGTGGGTCGGCTGGTTCGGCTTCAACGCCGGTTCCGCCGTGGCCGCCGACGGCCGTGCCGGTTTCGCCATGGCCGTGACCCAAGTCGCCACCGCCACCGCCGGTTTGTCGTGGATGGCGGCCGAATGGATCGCCCGCGGCAAGCCTTCGGTTCTGGGCATCATCTCGGGCGCGGTCGCGGGCCTTGTCGCCATCACCCCGGCTTCCGGTTTCGTCGGCATCGGCGGATCGCTGGTCATCGGCTTGGCGGCCGGCGTGATTTGTTTCTGGGGCGCCACCAGCCTTAAGCAGGCTTTGGGCTACGACGATTCGCTGGACGCGTTCGGCGTGCACGGCATCGGCGGCATCGTCGGCGCGCTGCTGACCGGCGTGTTCGCGGTCGAAGGCATCGGCGGAACCAAAGGCGTATTGGAAGGCAATGCCGGACAATTCCTGATCCAGGCCGAAGGCGTTGCCGCCACCTTGATCTACACCGCCGTGGTGACCTTCATTTTGTTGAAGATCGTCGACGCGGTGGTCGGTCTGCGCGTCGCGCCCGAGGAAGAAGTGGAAGGTTTGGACCTTGCCCTTCACGGCGAAACCGTACACTGATCTTTCAAAGTACCGCATTGTTTGCGTAAGATGCCCACCCCGGAATACCGGGGTGGGTTTTCTTTTGCCGTTTTGGATTCCAATGCTCAATCCCCGTCTCGATCTGCTGACCGATTATCCGTTTCAACGCCTTGCCGATTTGCTGGGCGCACCGCCCGGACCGCAATCCATCGTCATGTCGATCGGCGAGCCGCAGCACCAGCCGCCGCCGATGCTGGCGGAAATCCTGGAAAAATCCGCCGCCGATTGGGGCAAATATCCGCCCGCCAACGGCACCCAGGGCTTTCGCGACTCGATAAAGGCGTGGCTGACCCGCCGTTTCCAATTGTCGCCGGATTTGATCGACACCGAAACCTGCCTTTTGCCTGCCGCGGGCACGCGCGAGGCCTTGTACATGACCGGTCAACTGACCCCGGCGGAAAAAAACGGACAGCCCGCCTTGGCGTTGCTGCCCAATCCGTTCTATCAAGTGTATCAGGGCGCGGCGGTCATGGCCGGAGCCGAACCCTATTTCGTGGCGGGAGCCAACGATCCGGTCGCCCAGCCGGATTACGGATCGCTTGCGCCGGACATCCTGGATCGCGTCACCCTGGCATTTTTGTGCTCTCCCGCCAATCCGCAAGGATCGGTTGCCAGCCTCGACCAATTGAAGCGCGCCGTGCAATTGGCGCGTAGGCACGATTTCATCCTGGCGGTGGACGAATGCTATTCGGAAATCTGGGACCGCGAGAAACCCAGCGGCGTCCTAACCGCGTGCGAGGAATTGGGTCAAGGCCTGGGCAACGTTCTGGCCTTTCATTCCCTGTCGAAACGATCCAGCGCGCCGGGCTTGCGTTCGGGCTTCGTGGTCGGCGATCCAAATCTGATCAAGAAGTTCGCCCGCATCCGCTCGTATGGCGGAGCGGCGGTCCCGTTGCCGGTGATCCATGCCTCCGCCGCGCTGTGGCGGGACGAGGCCCATGTGGAGCAAAACCGCATTCTGTACCGACGCAAACTGGATCTGGCCGAAAAGTACTTGGGAGGGAGGCCCGATTTCCGCCGTCCCGAGGGCGGTTTTTTCCTGTGGCTGAAGGTCGGCGACGGCGAGGCCGCCGCCGTGGCCCTGTGGAAACGGGCGGGCATCCGGGTTCTGCCCGGCGCGTATCTGGCCCGGGACGGTTCGGACGGCGTCAATCCGGGAAAAGCCTATATCCGCATAGCCCTGGTCCACGATCTGGAAACCACCGAGCGGGCGTTAACGCAAATACGCGACGTCCTTAACACTCTTTAAATCCCGCCTTGCGACAATGTCGTCGTATGTAAGTCAAGCGGGGGCATATGGCTGTTCAACAAAAAGGCGATCGTAAGCGGGCGTTCCTGCCGCAAGGATCAATCGAAGCGTTTCACCGCACCGGTTTAAGGACCGGCGGTTTGGGACTGGCCATGATCGGCGGTTCGATTTTGACCGCGTTGATGACCTCCGACCCTCACGATCCCAGCGCCAACGCCACCGGATTGGGTCCGGTTCGAAACGCCTTGGGCCACGGCGGCGCTTGGGCGGCGGATTGGCTGTGGCAAATGTTCGGCTGGGCGGGATTGTTCATGTTCCTGGTGCCCACCGTGTGGGGCTTGAAAATCCTGATCGGCGGGACCGTTCCCTCGTTGTGGCGGCTGCGCATGGCGGCTTTGCCGGTAACGCTGGGCGTCTGGAGCATCGCCTTGTCCGCTTTGCCGGGGCAGGGATCGGCGGCGGCCGTTTGGTCGGACGATCATCTCGGCGGCGCCTTGGGAATGCTGCTTTACCGGGCTCTGGCCGATTTGCTTCCCGGCGAATTAACCCTTATCGTGCCGGTTGCGGCGTTGATTCCCGCCATCGGACTGGCCGTGTTCAGTCTAAGCCTTAGCCCCCGCGAATGGGCCGTGGTCGGCAAAAGATCGTTGGCCGTCGGCGCCAAAGCCGGACAAATGGCCCAGGCCTTGCGCACCTTGTCGGTGGAAACCACCTTCCGTCTTCCCGTCCTGGACAGGCGCTCCGAGCCGTCGCTCGACGCTTCCGGGCACGATCATTCCCATGTGGTGGTCGAGCGCCGCCAGCCTCCGGTCGCTCCCGGCAAACGGGAGCAGGCGGCCCGGCAGCCGTCGCTGGATTTGGGCGTCGCCGCTCCCGACCAGAACGGTTATGCGTTGCCGCCGCTGGAAATGCTGTCCATGCCGCCCGCCGCGCCGGTGGCGCACTTGAATCAGGATGCGCTGTCGCAAAACGCCCGCATGCTGGAAACCATTCTCGACGATTTCGGGGTCAGCGGCCAAGTGGTCAAGGTCCGGCCCGGCCCGGTGGTGACGCTGTACGAATTGGAACCGGCGCCCGGTACCAAGACCAGCCGGGTGATCGGGTTGGCGGACGACATCGCCCGCTCGATGAGCGCCCTGGCGGTTCGCATCGCCACCGTTCCCGGCCGCAACGTAATCGGCATCGAGCTGCCCAACGCCAACCGCGAAACCGTGTTCCTGCGCGAATTGCTGGCCTCGGAGCAATTCGAAAAGGCCCAGCAGCGCCTGACCCTGGTGCTGGGCAAGGATATCGGCGGTCTGCCGGTGATGGTCGATCTGGCGCGCATGCCCCATCTGTTGATCGCGGGCACTACCGGGTCGGGCAAATCGGTAGCGGTCAACACCATGATCCTGTCGTTGCTGTACCGACTGAAACCGGAAGAGTGCCGCCTGATCATGATCGATCCCAAGATGCTGGAACTGTCGGTATACGACGGCATCCCCCACTTGCTGGCACCGGTGGTGACCGAGCCCGGCAAGGCCATCGTGGCGTTGAAATGGGCGGTTCGCGAGATGGAAGACCGCTATCGCGCCATGAGCCAAGTGGGTGTGCGCAATATTCAAGGCTATAACCAGCGTTTGGCCGAAGCGGCGGCCAAGGGCGAAACCCTGACCAGAACCGTGCAGACCGGATTCGATCCCGAAACCGGCAAACCCATCTACGAAGAACAGGTCCTGGCCCTGGCGCCGCTGCCGTTTATCGTGGTCATCGTCGACGAAATGGCCGATCTGATGCTGGTGGCGGGCAAGGACGTGGAAGCGGCCATTCAGCGTTTGGCGCAGATGGCCCGCGCCGCCGGAATTCATTTGATCATGGCCACGCAAAGACCGTCCGTGGATGTGATCACCGGCACCATCAAGGCCAATTTCCCCACCCGCATCTCGTTCCAGGTGACCTCGAAAATCGACAGCCGCACCATCCTGGGCGAACAGGGCGCCGAACAATTGCTGGGTCAGGGCGACATGCTGTACATGGCGCCGGGCGGCCGCATCACCCGCATTCACGGTCCGTTCGTTTCCGACCGCGAGGTCGAGCAAGTGGTCGAACATTTGCGCTCTCAAGGCCAGCCCGATTACGTCGAGGCCGTGACCGAAGAGGAAAGCGAAACGTTCGGCGGCGGCGAAGCGGGGCCGGAATCAGGCGGCGGCGGCTACGACGAATTCTACGATCAGGCGGTGGCGCTGGTGGCCCGGGAAGGCAAGGCTTCGACCAGCTTCGTCCAGCGCCATTTCCAGATCGGCTACAACCGCGCCGCCCGCATCATCGAAAAGATGGAGGCCGAAGGCGTGGTCAGCAAACCCAATCGCGTCGGCAAACGCGAGGTGCTGATTGGCGGGGGAGAGTAGTCAAATATTGACGCATCGGTCCCTGCTGCCTAGATTACGCCCATGTACCGATCCATCCTATTTCTTGTCCTGTGCGCCTTCTGCGTCCGCGCCGAAGCCGCCGCGTTGTCCGACCGGGACAAGGCCGACATCGCCCAGGCCGAAGCCTATCTGAACGGATTTTCCACTCTGAAGGCGCATTTTCTGCAAGTGTCCGACGATGGTGGACAGGCTGAGGGCACCGCCTATCTGTCCCGGCCGGGACGGCTGCGGCTGCAATACGATCCCCCCGCCAAAATGGTGCTGATCGCCGACGGAACCTTTTTGATCGTCGACGACAAGCGTTATGACAATCCCAGCTATTTGCCGCTGGGTTCCACACCGGCCGGGGTGCTGGTGCGAGAAAAGATCGACTTGCTCGGCGGCGATTTATCGGTGTCCAAGGTCCTGCGCCAGCCCGGCGTGGTCGCCGTCACCATGACGGAAAAAGACGATCCCGGCCAAGGCGAACTGACCTTGGTGTTTTCCGACAAACCCTTTCAATTGCGGCAGTGGCGCATTGTCGACGCGCAGAATCAAGTTACCACCGTTTCGCTGTTCGACATTCAAACCGGCATTCCGCTTGACCGCAAACTATTCGTTTATAATTCCCCTCAGAATTTTTAGCGTTATTTGCCACAATATGCATTGTGCACATGGCTGATATTTGATTTTGGCGCTTCTTTTATGGAAATTCCTCCATCATAATCCCATCTATGTAGAGTGGGTTGCAATAGCCCATCTCAGTGAGATATGGTTTCCCCTGCCATACTCACCTCCCTAATACGGAGCCGGGCG
>Ga0316222_1005911_pt1 | contig 10205 bp, 8 predicted proteins | sample TBH18011metaG_FD_206008 | JGI IMG/M metagenome (GOLD analysis project Ga0316222, IMG submission 206008) | Freshwater microbial communities from Trout Bog Lake, Wisconsin, USA - TBH18011 | ecosystem: Environmental > Aquatic > Freshwater > Lake > Hypolimnion/Profundal zone | place: USA: Wisconsin... | reverse complement strand
CAATGCCCCGACCCGCAGCCGCGCCCGACGGCTGCTCCGTGAAAGTTTCCGGCAGCATCAGCATGAATTCGCGGCACCGGTGGAACTCGTTTTGGTCGCGCGCAATTCGATTGCCCAAAAGGATTTTGCCGGAGTGGAAAAGGACTTTCTCGCCGCGCTGCACCGCGCGAAGCTGCTCAAAAACTAAACCGTGAACGTGTTCCAACACATCCTGATCTTCGCGGTTCGCGCCTATCGGCTGACCCTTTCCCCGGCGCAGGCTTTTCTGTTTGGCGCCACTGGCGGTTGCCGTTTTACGCCGACGTGTTCGGTTTACGCGATGGATTCAGTGCGGGAACACGGCGCAATGACGGGAACCATTTTATCGGCCAAACGCCTTTGCCGCTGCCATCCGTGGGGCGGTTGCGGTCACGATCCGGTGCCGAAAAAAACATTCGGCATCCGGCATTCACAATTCGGCATTTAATTAATTTTCATGGATAAAACAGGCATCATCGTGGTTTCACTTTGCGGCGCACTGCTCGTCTGGTGGTTTGTCGAGCAGAACAAGGTCGCCCAGCAACAGGCACAATACGCCAAGACCCATCCCGTCGCCGTGCAGACGGCCACTTCCAATAACCCGGCGACCATGCCCGCCACGGCGACCGAGGCGGCCCCCGTTGCGGTGTTCGATACAAACGCGCCGGAGCAGACGCTGGTGCTGACGAATGGCCGGGCGCGCTACACGTTCACTTCGCGCGGCGGCGGTTTGAAGCTGGTGGAACTGCTGGATTATCCGCAGACGGTTTCGGCGCGGTGGAAAAATCAGGTCACCAATTCAGCGGCGGCGGTGGCGGCTTTGAATGCGCGGACGACCGTGCCGGCATTGGCGATTCTCGGCGGCGAAAGTTTGATTGGCGACGGCAATTTTGCTTTGACCAAGACCGCGACCGGCGTGCGCGCGGAAAAAACTTTTCCCGACGGTTTGCGGCTCGTGAAAAATTTTCAGTTCAGCTCCAACTTTCTCCTGAACGCCAGCGTCCGCATCGAGAACACATCGAGCCAGCCGCTGAATTTGCCCGCGCAGGAATTCGTGGTCGGCACGGCGACGCCGATGGACGTGGACGACAACGGCCAGGTGGAGGGCGCGATGTGGTTCAACGGCGAAACGGCGGTGAGCCAGCCGCTGGCGTGGTTCGCGGGCGGCGGCATGGGCTGCACGCGCGGCGCGCCGCGAACGGAGTTTCGCGCCGGCAGCGGCAACGTTCTTTGGGCGGCGGCGCACAATCAGTTTTTCGCACTGGTGGCGATGACGCGGACCAACGAGCCGGCGCAGCAGATGGTGGCGCGGCCGGTGACGCTGCCGCGTTTCCAGAATGTCGGCGTGGTGACGAACCTGCCCGCGCCGCGCGGCATCCAGACGGCGCTGGTGTATCCGGCGATGACGTTGTCGGCTAATTCGGCGGTGGATCGCGAACTGGTCATTTTCGCCGGCCCGAAGGAATACCGCACGCTGGCACGCGTCGGCGAGGACTTGAACAACCACGCGGATCAGGTGATGAATTTTGGCAGCGGGTTCGGCAGCTTCTGGGGCGTCGGCACATTTTTCGCAAAGCTGTTGTTGTCCGCGATGAATGCGGTGCATGATTTGACCACGCTGGGTTACGGCTGGACGATTGTGCTGATCACGTTCCTGATTAAAGCGCTGTTCTGGCCGTTGACGGCGGCAAGCACGCGCTCGATGAAGCGAATGCAGGCGCTCGCGCCGGAACTGGCTGTGCTCAAGGAAAAATACAAGGACGACGTGCAGAAGCTGACCTCGAAGCAGTGGGAACTTTACAAGCAGCACAAGGTGAACCCGATGAGTGGCTGTTTGCCGATGGTTATCCAGATGCCTGTGTTCATTGGGTTTTTCACGATGATCCGCAGCGCGATTGAACTGCGCGGCGCGCATTTCCTGTGGGTGGCGGATTTGTCGAAGTCGGACACGCTGTTCATGATTCCGGGCGTGACGTTCCTGCCGTTCATCAGCACGCCGGAAGGGTTGCCGTTCAATTTGCTGCCGTTGCTCATGGGCGGCGCGATGCTGTGGCAATCGCACCTCACGCCCGCGTCGCCGGGCATGGATCCCGCGCAGCAAAAGATGATGCGCTGGCTGCCGGCGATTTTCATCCTGTTCCTTTACAATTATTCCTCCGGCCTCGCGCTTTACTGGACGGTCAACAACGTGCTCACCATCGTGCAGACGAAGCTGACCAAGGCCAGTGCCTCGGCGGTGGCGACCGGCCCGGTGGGGCCGGCGACCAATCCGGCATTGACTCCGGCGTCAAAAAAGAAAAAATAATTCCATGCCTGTGCAACCCAAAGAAATCGCGGAAAAAATCCTCGGCACACTCGGCTTTGCCGCGACCGTGGAGGAACAAAAAATCGGTGACGACCTGATGCTCGACGTGAAAACGGAAGAGTCCGGCCGGCTCATTGGCCGCCAGGGCCAGACGCTTGCCGACCTGCAATACATCGTGAACCGCATCGTGTTCCAGCAGGACCAAAGCGCGCCGAAGGTGATGCTCGACGTGGGTGGCTACCGTTCGCAGGCGCGCGAGGCGCTGGTGCAGAAGGCCAAGGCCGCCGCCGAAAAAGTCCGCCGCTGGGGCGACGCCGTAGAACTGGAACCGCTCAACGCTTTTGACCGCCGCATCGTGCATCACGCCTTGCGCGACGATCCCGACGTGGAATCACACAGTGTGGAAGTCGAAGGCACGGAAAAAAAGGTGTTGATTCTCCGGCCCAAGAAACATTGAATTTTATCGTTGGGTGGAAATAAAAAAAGCGCGGACATCGCTGTCCGCGCTTTCGTTTTTGGGACGAGCTTATTGGTCAACAATCTTCAGCGTGTAGGTCGGCGACAAGGAACTGTCGGGCTGCGGATCCTTGCCGAAGCTGTTGCAAAGGTAGTCAAATTTGAAGCGGTAGGTCACCGCGTTCGCGGTCGGCGGCACGCGGACGATGCCTTCCCAGCGGTTGTTCACGACCGGCACTGGCCGCAGGGGAAACGTCTGGCCTTGGACAAGCACATACGGATGAATGCTGTCCCAGCGGAGCGCCTGTTTTTTGGAATTGAACGCGATTTCGACGGGATAAAGATTGTCGGCGTTGCGGGGCTGCAAACTGGGCGTCATGCGCGTGAACGTGGCGGTGGTGCTACAACCCGCGAGCAGCAGAACCGGCAATAACGGCAGAAATTTTTTCAAATTCATCCCTAGAACCTGCCGAAAACCCCCCGTTTTGTAAAGTTGATTTCCACGCTTGAACGGCGGTTCACTTTCAGTAATCCTCGCCCGCATGAATTCCCCTAATCCGTCGCGCCCGGCGGCCAGCAACTTTCGGTGGGTTATTTGTGCGCTGCTGTTTTTTGCCACCACGTTCAATTACTTGGATCGGCAGGTTATCAGCTATCTCAAGGAATACTTTTGCACGCCGGCGGAACAAGGCGGCTTCGGCTGGTCCAACACCGACTTTGCGAATCTGACCTCCTTCTTCACCGCGTTTTACGCCGGCATGACGATCATCGCCGGCTGGGTCATTGACAAAATTGGCACCAAAATGGGGCTGGCCCTCTCGCTGATCGTCTGGTCCATCTTTGGTATCTGCAACGCCTTCGTGGGCCGGCTGGTGATGATGCATGTGCTGATCCGCAGCGCGTTCGGTATCGGCGAAGCCGGCAACTTTCCGGCGTCCATCAAAACCGTCGCCGAATGGTTTCCCAAACGCGAACGCGCGCTGGCCACCGGCATTTTCAACAGCGGCTCCAATTTCGGCGCGATGGTCGCCGCGCTGTTTGTGCCGTGGTGCATGATTTATTTCGGCGACCAGCTCGGCTGGAAGATGGCGTTCATCCTCACGGGCGCGGTGGGTTTTCTGTGGCTGTTTTTCTGGTTTTGGCTGTATGACTCGCCGGCGAAAAGCAAGCGGCTGTCCCAGGCGGAATACGATCTCATCCACAGCGACCAGGACGAAGCGGCCAGCAGCGGCAACAGTGCTGAAAAGCCGGCCAAGGCGTCGTTTGGCAAATTGTTTTCCAGCGCCGGCCGGGCGCCGTGCGCCAGTTTCTGGGGCACGATGCTGCTGGTCGGCATTTTGACGGCCTTCGTTTTTCTGATGACCACCTTGATTGTGGTGCCCAACGGGAGAATTTATGTTTCCGGGGAGAGCGCCCGCCAGATTGCGACGAAAATATTTATCGCCCCGAACGCCTCGGTGCCCATTCTGGTGTTCCGCTTGGCTTGGCTGGCCCTGATGGGCTGGGTCTGTGTCGCCTTGCAAATCAAACGCTGGCATGACCTGGGCAAAACCGGCTGGCTGGTGCTGATCAACCTCGTGCCCGGCGTCGGCAGCCTGATCTCGCTCGTGGTTTTAGGCTTTTTCAAAAGCACGGCCAGCGCGGCAAAATTCGGCAATGAATCCAGCACCGGCGTGCTGGGCTATCGCCAGACGTGGGCGTTTTTCTGGGGAAAATTTCTGACGGACGGGGTCTGGTGGTTTTATCTGTTCTGGCTGCCGGACTATCTCAAAAAACAGTTTGGCATGGACAAACATCAAGTCATGCTGCCGACGTTCATCGTGTATGGCGTCGCCATCGTGGGCAGCGTTTATGGCGGCAGCATTCCCATGACCCTCATCAAAAAAGGCATGGCCGTTTACAAGGCGCGGATGCTGGCCATGTTCCTCATCGCCCTCGCGCCGCTGACCGTTTTGAGCACGCAATACTTCGGCAATGTGGAACATTTTGGCGCCACCTGGGCCGCCGTGCTGGCCGTGGCCACCATTTGCGTGGGGGCGGCGGCGCATCAAGCCTGGTCGGCCAATCTGTTCACCACCGTTTCCGACATGTTCCCGAAACGAACGGTGGGATCGGTCACAGGCATTGGCGCCATGGCGGGCGGTCTCGGCGGCGTGCTGGTCCAGCAACTCGCCGGCGGCCTGACCGATGCCTATAAAGCCACGCCAAAAACGGCTTACCTCATCATGTTCATCATGTGTGCCGGGAGCTATCTGGTCGCGTGGGGCATTATGAAAACTCTGGTGCCGCGCCACAAACCGATCACGGACATCTAAAAAATTCACAAACCAAAAGCCCGTTGAAGCTTCGGCTCCAACGGGCTTTTTTGTGATTCTTGGATTTCGCGGTTGAAAATCGGGATCAAATGCTCATCGCATCAAAGCCGCCGTCCACGACGATTTCCGCGCCGGTGATGAAGCTGCCCGCGTCCGACGCCAGCAGCAGCGTCGCGCCGACCAGTTCATGCGCCTCGCCGAAACGTTTCATTGGCGTCTTGCCCATGATCTGCGCTACGCGTTCGGGATTGAGCACCTTGCGATTTTGTTCCGCCGGAAAAAATCCCGGAACCAAAATATTCACACGCACACCGCTCGGCGCCCATTCGCGCGCGAGGTTTTTGGAAAGGTTGTGCACCGCCGCCTTCGACGCCGAGTAGGTGAACACGCGCGACAACGGCGTCAGCCCCGACGCCGAGCCGAGGTTGATGATGCTGCCGGATTTTTGCTCCACCAGATGTTTGCCGAAAACCTGGCAGGCCAGCACCACGCCCTTCAAATTCACTGTGATGATGCGGTCGAATTCATCCTCGGGAATATCAAAAAACGGCGTGGGTGAGTTGATGCCCGCGCCATTCACCAAAATGTCGACGCGGCCAAATTTCTTCAATACATCGGCCAGCAGTTGCTGCAAAGCGGATTTGGAAGTCGCCTCGCACGGAAAAAATTCCGCCTTGCCGCCGCCTTTAGAAATTGAATCAAGCCGTGCCTGCGCTTTGGCCGCATCGCGGCCGACGAGTGCCACGGTTGCGCCGGCGATGGCCAAACCTTCGGCCATCTCGCCGCACAGCACGCCCGTGCCGCCGATGACGACCGCCACTTTGCCTTTGAGAGAGAACAGTTCTGCTGGTGTTTTCATAAATCTTTCAACGGTAGGGCTGACCTGCTGGTCAGCCAAAACGGCGGCGCAGCAGCGCCGCCCTACCTTGGTTTTAGTTTACCGCTGCACGCGGGCGCTGCCGCCACCGAAAGTTTTTTCCACTTCCTTGCGCGTCGCCATGCTCGTGTCGCCGGGCGTCGTCGAAGCCAAAGCTCCGTGCGCCGCACCATATTCCACGGCTTTCTGCGCATCGTTGAATTCGAGAAAACCGAATTGCAAACCGCTGGCGAAACTGTCGCCGCCGCCGACGCGATCCAAAATTTCCAGTTCCGAATATTTCCGGCTTTCGTGAAATTTCCCGTCGTGCCAGAGAATCGCGCTCCAGTCGTTCTTCGTCGCGGTGATAACGCGGCGCAACGTCGTCGCGGCCACTTTGAAATTCGGATACGCCTTCACGGCGGTTTCGATCATCGCCTTGAACGCGTCCGTCTCAATCGTGCTCAAATTGTGGTCCGCACCTTTCACCTCGAAGCCGAGCGACGCGGTAAAATCTTCCTCGTTGCCAATCATCACGTCCACGTATTTGGCGATCTCGCGGTTCACTTCCTGCGCTTTTTTGAGGCCGCCGATGGATTTCCAGAGTGACGGACGGTAATTCAAATCGTAGCTGACAATGACACCGTGTTTCTTCGCGGCCTTCACCGCTTCGATGGTCAGGGCCGCCGTAGTTTCAGATAACGCGGCAAATATGCCGCCGGTGTGCAACCAGCGCGTGCCGATTTTTCCAAAAATATTATCCCAATCAAAATCGCCCGGCTTGAGCTGCGACGCGGCGGAATTTCCGCGATCCGAAACACCTACCGCACCGCGAATGCCAAAGCCGCGTTCGGTGATATTCAAACCGTTGCGGATGCTGCGGCCAATACCATCGTCCGCGCGCCACTGGATGAAGTCTGTGCAGACACCGCCCTGCATGATGAAATCCTCGACGAGATGGCCGACTTCGTTATCCACGAACGCCGTGCAGACGGCGGTTTTGAGGCCGAAACATTTGCGCAAACCGCGCGAGGTGTTGTATTCGCCGCCGCCTTCCCAAGCGGTGAAATGCCGCGCCGTGCGGATGCGGCCTTCGCCGGGATCAAGCCGCAACATGACTTCGCCTAGAGAAATTTGGTCGTATTGGCAGGCGGATTTGTCACGCAACTGGATAGACATAAAGTGTTTTGGATTCTAACGGAAAAGAATGAATGACTTCAAACATAATTGCCCGCCGCCGGTTGAAACCAATAAAATGCCCGCGCCGGCCCGAAATTGTTTTCCACCGGGCGCGCTTGATAGCCGCGCCGTTTCTTGCGATAGTCTGGGCATGAATGTCATTGCAGCAGCGGCGGTATTTTACCACCGCGTTCAAATCGTCCCAACCGGTTTAATTTTTCCAGCCAGCACTGGAACTGGCCGGCCAGCGATCTGACGCAAAGGCATAAAGTTTTTTTTGAAAAATTATCGGGTGCGAATCTTCGCCCAACAGGCCTAACGCCTGTCCCACACAAAATGCTTACCGTAGCCGGACTTTCCAAATCATTTGGCGGACGCGAACTGTTTGACGACGTTTCGTTGAACATCATGGCGGGCGACCGCATTGCCATCACCGGGCCGAACGGCGCGGGCAAATCCACGCTCATCAAAATCATTCTGGGCAAGGAAGAGCCGGACGCGGGCAGCGTGTCGTTTATTCGCGGCACGCGCGTCGGCTATCTGCCGCAGGAAAGCGAGCCGGCGGGCAACGAAACCGTCATGGAAATCACCGTGCCGCACGAGCACGAGCACGACGGCCAGTTCGTCGCCAAGGCGAAACAAATTCTCGCCAGCCTCGGCTTCAAGCAGACGGATCACGACCGCCCGGCGCGGGAAATGTCCGGCGGCTGGATCATGCGCGCGCACCTCGCGCGCCTGCTCGCGGAGGAACCAGATCTGCTGATGCTCGACGAGCCGACGAACCATCTCGACCTGGAAACGCTCATCTGGTTTCAGGATTATCTGAAATATTATCCCGGCGCGATTCTGCTGATTTCGCATGACCGCGAATTTTTGAACAATCTTTGCACGCACATTGCGGAGTTGCGGTCGTCGCGCATCATGCGTTATACGGGCAACTACGACAGCTATCTCGAACAGCGCGCGGCGATGGAGGTAACGCTCATCGCCACCGCGCAGGCGCAACAGCGGAAAATCGACCAGCTCCAGACCTTTGCCGACCGTTTTGGTGCGAAAGCCAGCAAAGCCTCGCAGGCGCAAAGCAAACGCAAGCAGATTGAGCGCATCAAGGAGGAAATGGTCGAGGTGCCGGACGGCGACGGGCCGACGGTCGGCTTTCGGTTTCCGCAGCCGCAGCGCAGCGGCCAGCGCGTGATCACGCTGGAGAAAATCAAATTTGGCTACGGCGAAAGGCTGATTTACGACGGCATTGATTTCGAGGTGGAACGCGACCAGCGCATCGTGCTCGTCGGGCCGAACGGCGCGGGCAAATCCACGCTGCTGAAATTGCTCGCGCAAGTGCTCACGCCGCAATCGGGCGTCCACAAGCTCGGTCACAATGCGAAGTTCGGCTACTTCGCGCAGCATCGCGCGGCGATGTTGAATCCCAAGCACACGGTTTTCCAGGAAGCGCTGGACACGCCGCAGCGCATTACTGAGCAGGCCATCCGCACGGTGCTGGGCAGCTTTCTATTTCGCGGCGATGACATTTACAAACCCGTCAGCGTGTTGAGCGGCGGAGAAAAAAGCCGGCTCGCGCTGGTGAAGTTGTTGCTTGATCCGCCCAATCTTTTGCTGATGGACGAGCCGACCACGCACCTCGATTTGGCCAGTGTGGACGCACTGATCGAGGCGTTGAAGCAATATCAAGGCACGCTGGTTTTCATCAGCCACGATGTGCATTTCATCCGCGCCTTGTCCACGCACGTCGTCCGCGTCGAGGCGGGACAGCTCCGGCATTTCGGCGGCGGCTACCAATATTATTTGGACAAGACCGCGCAGTCGGCGCGCTCGGCGTTGACCAGTTCCAGCTTCAGCAAAAATCTGACCGCGCCCAGAAGCGTCGTGCCGCAAGCCGACCGCAAGGAGCAGAAACGCCTTGAGGCCGCGCAGCGGCAGGCGCGCTCGAATAAAAAATCGGAAATCCAGAAGCGCATCGCCGCGCTGGAAAAAGAAATCGCCGATCTGGAGGCGAAGGAACGCGACTATGCGGCGGAACTGGAAAAGCCGGAGACTTACCATTCCGGCGGCCGCGCCACGCAGATCAACCGCGAGCTGGTGCATGTGTCCGACCGGTTGGAAGCGGCCAATGCGGAGTGGGAAAAGGCCGGCGCGGAACTGGCGCAGCTTGAAGCGGCGGCGGAATAAATTTCAGAGCCAGTTTTTCAGCCGCTCGCGCAAAATCTGCCGGGCGCGATAAAGCCTCGATTCCACGGCCTTCGGCGTGGATTCCAAAATCGTCGCGGCTTCGGCCACGCTGCGTTCTTCCCACTCGCACAGCACGATCGCTTCGCGCAAATCTTCGGGCAGATTTTTCACGGCGGCGCGCACCGCTGCCGCGCGTTCGCCGGCGAGCGCGGCTTCTTTGGGCGTGGGCGTATTTGCCGGCAGCGTGCTGCCGAGCGTCTGTTCGGTCTCGGCATTTTCCGCGTCGAGGGAAAGATTCGGATGCCGCGAGCGCCAACGGAAATGGTTTCGCGCCAGGTTCGCGGCGATGGTGAAGAGCCAGGTGGAAAATCTTTCGTTGCCGCGAAAACTTTTTGCCGATTTGAAAACGCGGACGAAAGTCTCCTGCGCGAGATCGTTCGCGTCGTCCTCGTTGCCGGTCATGCGGCAGAGAAAATGAAAAATCGGCGTCGCGTGGCGCGCCATCAAATCATTCAGCACGGCATCGTGGCCGGCTTGTAATTTTTCCATGTCCGCGCGGTCGCGGTCGTCGGCGTCAGTGGTGATGCTCATGGCCGGTGTCGCCCGACATGGATTGTTCCATCAGCTCATTGGTGCCAAGCGTGAGTTGCTTCATTTCGGCGAGATAGCGGCGGCCCGGTTCCGGCGGCATCACCTGGCTGACGGCGAGAAAATGCTGGAGCATCTGCGCCTGGCATTGCGCGCGCAACGTGGAGATTTCCTTCAATTTTTCTTGGGCCTCGGCAGTGAGATTGGTGCCGGTGCCGAACAGGGAAGCCAGTTCGCCTTTTTTCGCGGCGATCTTCGCGCACAGCTCGGCGCACTTGGGCAGATAACCTTCATGCAGTTC
>Ga0316222_1005900_pt1 | contig 10217 bp, 6 predicted proteins | sample TBH18011metaG_FD_206008 | JGI IMG/M metagenome (GOLD analysis project Ga0316222, IMG submission 206008) | Freshwater microbial communities from Trout Bog Lake, Wisconsin, USA - TBH18011 | ecosystem: Environmental > Aquatic > Freshwater > Lake > Hypolimnion/Profundal zone | place: USA: Wisconsin... | reverse complement strand
GACCGACGGTTAAACACAGCTTAATTCCCAACCGACCGGCCTCCTTGGCCGCGAAACGGACCATCTCGCGAAAGCGCGGTGACCAGGATTCCATCGCCGGGCGCGGAATGGGATCAATCTCACCGCCGGCGTAATCCGAGGTTTTCACCGGATAAAACCCCTTGTCCCCCAAAACCATTTTCGAGGAAATCTCCAACCTGCCGCCGACGCCTGAGTCGTAGAGAATCGCCCCTTCGATGCCTTTGGCGTGCATGCCTTCCAAATCTCGGATGATGGCCTCGGGCGAGGTGTCCACGCGCAGCCACATCCAGAAAACCCAAGGTCGCGCTAACGGCGGCGGTTGGGCAAAGCCTTTTTCCAAATTGACTGTTTCGCCGGCGTTGGCGTTGGCGCTGGCCAGCAAGGCAGCGGCTATGATGGCAATCAACATATTTCGACAGGTCATCGCTTAGTGGAACTGGGTTGGTGTGCCGCCCAACCAGCCGCCGCCGAAGAAGACGATGGCCGGGCGTTGGTCGGTGGCGTTCCACGCCGCCGGCTTTTCAATGTAGAGCTGCAGTTCGTGGTGGGCTGGCCCAAATCGTCGTCGAGCTTGTCGAACTGTTCCGCCGGCGCGCCGGGCTTGATCTGCCCGTTCTCGTCCGCGTCGCTGTTTTGAACTTTCATGGTCCGATAGCTCAGGCTCCAGGGTTTTTCCGGCTCAGGCACGGTCTTTCCCCCGGAGCCTTGCACCGGAGTATAGAACCACGAACCCCGACGCCGCGCAAGACTGCTGGTGCCGGTGGAACTCCCGCGTTGTGTCCGACTTGGTGGTGAGGACTGCCAAGAAATAAGCTGACCAGGCGTTGCCAAACAAAACACTTAATGCCATCATCGGCCAATGCAGGAAACCGCCAGTCCATTCTGGCATCGTCCGCCAGTTCGAATCGCCCGCCCCGGGAGAGCGGGGCACCCTCGGCTCCCTCGTGGGTTGGGGTTCCACCGCGTGCGAGCGTGGGCCATGAAGGCGTTCGTTTCGTGCGGCGCCCATGGTCGAGGCGCGGCACGAACAAAACACACACTGCAACTCATTCCCGGATTCCTGGTGGCCGCGTGGCTCGCAGTCCCCGGTGCCATGGCGGCACAGAAACCGCTGCAAGTCTTCATCCTCGCCGGGCAGTCGAACATGCACGGCCAGGCCAAGGTCAGCACCTTTGAGCACATCGGCATGGACCCGGCTACGCAGCCGATGCTGGCGGAAATGCAAATGGTTGCAATCCACGGTCGCAAAGAGTCGCCAGGACTTGGCCCTTCCTTCGCTGAAATCGTATGTGAGCCAAGAACTCCCCACCGATGCGAAGGAGCTTAATGCCATCGATATCACCGCGAACCTGGCTGCGATTGCCGCGTCAGACCCCGCTTTCATTCACCTCAAGGCATTCCATCTGCCCCCACAGGAAGAGAAACTGGTCATCACCACGGCGGGCATTGTTCAATTGGGGGAATTGCTTGCCCAAAGCTACCTCGAACACCGGTAGTCTGGCGCCTTTGGGGGTCAAAATGCCACGTTCACAAAAGCCACTAGTGCCATCAAGATCAGCCTTGCGACCAGTCAGAGTTGAAAGCGCGCGCTTGGCGGGACTTTATGAGAACCACGTTTCCCCGAGGCTCACGGTTTCAAGGACTCTGGAAGCGATCGCCCAAACCGCAGCCGTGCTGCTCCTGACCGCATGCCAAACCGTGTCCCCAGGGGCGAACCAGCGCGAGCCCTCGGACCGGCCACCCGTCAGCCCGGTTTCCGCCTCGGTGCCCTTCTCCGAGGCGACCAACCCTCCACCGGCACTCAGGATCGTGAGTCCGGGCATATTAGCGCTTGGGAACGTCAGGCTGAACCAGGCGGAACAGACGGTCACATTTCCGGCGGTGCTCAATCGCGCGTCGGGCGGGATGGAGTACTTCCTGGTTACCCCCTACGGCAAGGTCCACGAGAGCATTCTGCGCACGCAGGTCACCCCGATGCAGATTCATCTTGCCATGCTTCTCCTGAGTGCCAAAGGCACTACGGGGGACCCACCCGCAAGCCGGCCCAACCAGTACGGCGGCACTCCCGGCAGCTTAATTTCGGGGGAATTTGTCTCCATCGAGGTTGCCTGGCGGAACGATGGACAAGAGAGAAGTTACTCCGCCGAGGAAATGTTGGCCAACCCGGGCGACGCTTTGCCGTCGGCGAAGCGCCGCTGGGTCTTCAACGGTTCGATGGTATGGAAAGGCGCCTTTCTCGCCCAGGAGTCCGGCTCGGTGATCTCGCTCATCCCCGACCCGATTGCCCTGATCAATCTTATTGCGCCAGCACCCGGCGGGGGCGGGGTTTGGATGGCCGTGGCGGACAAGGTACCACCCGAAAATGTGCCCGTCCAAGTCACCATCCGACTAACCGGCGTCAGAACTGACAGATGAACTGGACTGGGGCGGGCAGTTGATGGCACCGCTTCTTTAGTCGGTGATCCAAAGGCGGGGAAAAACCGGCGGATCGGGGCTCAGAGCGCAGCGTCAATCATCTTCAACGCCAGCACGCAGTACGCGCTCACCAGCACCGGGTCTTTTTCAAACCAGCGGCCGTTCTCATTGGCCCAGGATCCGTCCGTGTGCTGGAGGTTGATCAATTTCAAGGTTAGTTGCTCGCGCCAATTGATATTCTGGCCGTTTCTGGTCGCCAGCGTACCCGCGCCAGAGACGGTCAGCGCCTTGGTCATAGTGTGGTAATAGTAGTAGAGACCTTCCTGGCCCATGCCGGGGTTTTCGTCGACGGAGTAGTTATCGGCCAGCCACTCCATGACGGCCTTGACCCGTGGGTCGTCGCCTTTGACCTGAGCGTAGATATAGCTCATGAGGCCGGCGTAGCTCATGCTGCCGTAGGAGCGGAGTGCCACGCGGCCGGACGCAAGCTGGGTTTCGCCCGCCTTGCTGGCACCGGGGGCATAGATGAAGCCGCCTTGGTTCCGAGGATCATCCGATGTCCTGGGGGCGCGATTCTGGCTCGGGAGGTTCTGGCAGCTTTGGATGAACTCAACGGCGGCCTTCCAATTGAGATCGGCAGTCCCGGGCGGGATTTCTCCCCCGAGCCAGCTCCGGCTGAGGGCCAGCGCTTCGATAGCCCATGAGGTGTTGGAGAGATCAGGCGCCTGCTCCGTTTTGCCGTAACCGATCCCGCCGGAACCGGTTTGTAGGCTGACGACAAATTTCCGGGCGTTCTCGATGACCGGGCGCCACTCACGGCGATCGGCGAGCACGAGAGCCGTCAACGAAATCGAAGTGTTGTAGCCGGGCAATTCCTTCTGATAGATGCCGCCGTCAGGCTTGACACAACCCAACAAAAAGTCGAAACCTCGTTTGACCGCAGCGGGCTGCGATTCCGGTGCGCCGGGTTTGGCCTTCAATCCGGTCAACGCCAGCGCCGTAATCGCCGGATAGTCGGGGCTGGACCAGAACCCATTGCTGCTCTGCTGCTGCACCAACCATGCCTGCCCTTTTTCAAGCGCCCGTCGCACTTCGTGCCGGAGCGAGGGGTCTTGGGAAGACCGTAGGGTGACTGTCACCGCATCCGGCTCGGCGCCCAGCGCAAGGGGCGATGCGACGGCCAAAGCGCCCGCTAGCAGCCAGTGCTCCAGCGCGTGTCTTGCTCTCCCTGGATGACCGGACTTTCGATGCGATGCCATACGCGAATGTCGTGGTTTGGCAGGTGAAGTCAAGACTGGAGATTGGCTTGGAGTGCCGTAGCCCAACGCTCCGGTATAGTGTGGCGTGGAAACTTATCCAGGCGGAAGTAATCGCCGCTTCCGGTCACATCGCGTGGCGGAAGTGTTCGTTCGAAGGGCGAGCCTCGCTACCAGGCGAAGGGCGCATACCCGGCGTAATTGCCAGGCCAACCAATCTCACTGGAAACGCCGGATGAAAGCGCTGAACGAATGGAAATCAATTAAGACGTCGCTGTAGTGCTAGGCGGAGGATATGTGGGCAATTTCATCGACACTCTGGATGAGGTTGTGGTGTACGGGCCGGAATTGTCGGGTGCAGAGCTGGGGAGCCTTTTTAATGTTGGATTGTCCGGGATGGCCTCGCCTTCCATCGTTGCTCAGCCACAAGGTCAGACGCTTTGTGAAGCGGGTCGGCGACTTCACAATCCCGGTGGACTTTCTCACCGAACGCCGCCCAGCAACCCAGGGAGCTTCCGTGGTCCACGACGTGCCCGCCAACATCCTGCCGGGCACCGGCCTTTTTGCTTGCCGGCCTGGATTCAAACTGGGCGAGTTATTTCTGTGTTTCCTTCAAGAGCGACATGGCGAGGGCGATTCGCCGTTCCAGATCGGCCGCGCGAAGGGCCTTGCTGAGTTGACTTTGCTCGTTGCGATTCAGCATGCCGGCAGCGGTGCATTGCTTGCCCGTGTAGATTTCATACATGTCGGCGCGGGTCCAGTTGTCGCTGCGCTGGGTGGCAAAAGGAATGTCCGTATGGTCTGAGCTTTTTAGGTTGGCCAACGGATTCCGGCCCCAAGCATATCGGAAATGAACCGGTTCGGAAACCAGCGGGCTGGTCAGAACGATGATGTGCTTGTCAGATTGCGGCCGGTTACGTCCATCCGTCCCCTTTTCCAGGAAGTTGGCACTAGCCGGTTGGAACTTGCCGTCCTTGCCCGCGATGGCGAATCCCAGAATCGGGCCGTCATTGTAGGGGGCGGTATCGTCATCCAACGTGAGCACGATCCTGCCGTTCTCGACCCGCATCTCCGTGAGGGTCGGGGGCATCCACCGGATCTGTTTCATCCCGTATTGCGTGGCCAAGGCCCAGCGGGCAATTCGCTCGCCCACCGGGATCTTGATCTGGGGATGGAACCAATTACGGCGCTGATCGAAGCTGCTGGCATAGCCGATGTTCTTGTCGCCAGCGTTCCGCAGTTCAATGAAGGTCTTGTGATGTGCCTCCCGGATATAGATGCCTTCATCAACCATCTTCTCAAGATAGTTCTCCAGATCCTGCGGCTCACCGTCGGTACATAACGAGATGATGCCGAAGGGCATGTCCGGATCGTTGAAGGCCGCCCGCCAAGCCTGGATCATCGGGGCAAAGACTTGGTGATACAGGACGTGCCCGTTAGGCTCCAGGGCATTGTTATACCCTTGGTGCCAGAGGACGCCCTTGACAGCCAGTCCGGCAGTCGCCGCGATCGTGCTGGCGTAGCAGTTGCCGGGACGGTTCATGTCGAGGACTGGTCCGGGTCGAAAGTCGGAGGGAGGGGTGCGACCGGAGACATCCTGCCCTTCCTTCTTCATCTGCGCTGTGCGCTCATTGAATCTTCGGATTCTCTCTGCCAGGTCATTCTGCGGATTGAACTCGGCGATCTTCTGGTCCCAATCGGCAAGTTTGGCTTTGACCTCAGGCGTATTGATGGATTTGAGCACATCCAAAGGCAGCCAGGTCTCAATACAGGTTCCGCCTCGGGAGGCATTGATGACTCCGATGGGAATCTGCGTCGCCATCTGGATGCGCCGGGCGAAGACATAGCCGATGGCCGACATGTTGCGCACGGTTTCCGGCGAGCAGACATCCCAGTAACCCTGGCGGTAGTGGGTGCCGAACCAGTCGCTCCACTGATACCAGCGAGGAAAAGACAACCTATTGTCCGGACCGTTTTGCTGGGGGACGGTCAGGAGGCGGATATTCGGGAAATTCGCCGAAACCACTTCCAGATCGCCGTTATCGGCCCTGTCAATCGGGAACTCCATGTTGCTCTGCCCACCCAGCACCCAGACGTCGCCAATCAGGATGTTTTTCAGGGTCAGGGTCTTGTCCTCGTCCTTGACCACCATTTCCTGAGGCGCGGCCTTGGCAGGCATGGCGGGAAAGGTGACTTTCCACGACCGGTCTTTGGCGGCCTTCGCCGTCTGCGTCTGGCCGGCGAAGGAGACGGCCACCGTCTCGTCCGGCGCCGCCCAGCCCCAGATCCGGATCGGCTTGTCACGTTGCAGCACCATGTCCGATTGAAACAGGTTGTGCAGGCACAACCCGCTGCCTATCGCCGGCACCTCGGTGAAATCCTCCCCGCTTACCAGCTTGGGTTGCGGCACGGCTGGCAATGCGGTCTGCAATGCCGTCAGCAAGGTTGCTAATGCGATGGTCAGTGGCTTCATAGGGTTATTCGCGGAGTGTCGTGGCTGATCCAGGTGTATCGTGCCAAATCCTCTATTCTCAATTGATGCGGATGAGCTCTTGGTGGTCGTTGGAGGCTTCGATTTCCCGAATCGCCTCGCGGAGGGTAGCCGCCTTTTGACGGCTCAGGTTCTGGGGAAAATCTGGCTCGCCGGCGTCAAAGTTGTCAGCCAGGCGCTTGAGGTCGGGCACGACGCTCTTGGCGTTCGCGCCGTAGCTGACCAGTATCTTCGTCAATTCCGGCGTGCGGTGCTCGCTGGCCCATGGATTTTGGTTGCGGAGGTAGTCAACGCAGGCGCGAATCCCTTCCTCGACGTGGTGCTTGGCCAGGACGCGAAGCCCCTCGACGCGAATCCCGTCAGCGAACATTTCCCCGCTCGGCGCGGACTCGACGACTGCCTGCAGGACGGCGGGCAACAAGGGTTTGATCTCCTGAGGGGAAAGGGTGCGATAAACAGAGCCGAAGTCGCTCCGGGCGCGACCGTCGTCGTTTTTCAATCCAGCCCGCACGGCCAGGTAAAGTTGCTGCCGGTCCACGCCTTCAAGCGAGCGGCCAAGCAGCCCGTTGCGGGAATCAAACAGGCCAAAAGTAAGATAGCGCTGCTGCATGCCGCGCGGGTCCCTTTCTGGGTCAACCCGGGTCAGCAACTCAAGCATTTCCGGGACCGCTACCATCGCGGGCTGGTCGATGGCAGCGAGGGCGTCGGCAGATTTGATGCGCAGCCAGAGGTCGTCGGAGTGAAGCGTCTTGCGCAGCGCCGGAACCGCCGAGGCGGCCCGGCCCTTGAGATGGGCGAGGGCCTGGCAAGCCCCGAGGCGCGCATCGAGCGACGGAGAGTCGAGCAACGCGAGCACGCGGGAGATCGGAGGCTCTTGGCGGCGACCGAGCGCAATCCCGGCGCGTTCGCGCACAATGGGCGACCAACTGCCGAGATCGGCAAGCAGTTCGTCATCGCTCCCCTTGTCATAGAAGCTGTAGCGATCCTTGTTGTTCCAGCCGCGGCCGCTGCGGATGAACTGCTCCGCGGCGGCATCGTCGAGCTGCGGGACCTTGCCGGGCCGCCGGCCGGTGAGCCAAAGACTTTTCAGCGGCACCGCGTAAGCCAGCAGGCAGGCACCAGTGGCGTCCCAGCCGGAATAACTGTCATTATCCGGCTCCGGCGGCCCTAGATGGTCGAAACCGCCATCCCACTGGCGGGAAAGGTCGTAATACCACTCGCCGAATTCTTTCATCCAAGCACCCGTGGCGTGCGGACCGGACAGCGCGACGCTTGGCATGGCCCAGAGGATGTTGAAATAATTTCCCGTATGGCCGCAATCGCGTTCCGCCCCGTGCGAGCATAGGCTCATGTGCGCGAAGAACTCGGCGCCCTGGGGTTCGCCCAACAAGTTGAACAGCACGGCGGCCATCCCGCACTTGCCGTTGTCTTCGTGCGTCTCCATCCACGGCGCGTGGTCACCGTAGGGAACGCATCCCTTGCCGACATAGAACCTCAGCAGCCGTGCGCTGCGCTCGGTGGCAAGGGAAACCTTGGGGTCGTTGACTCCGGCGGCGCGCGCCATCACGAGCGAGATGGTCAAGGGCACACCCGGTGAATTCATCATGCCGTAGCCGCTCAACCGGCCGTCGGGACGGGCGAACTTGTGCCCCCAGGAGCCGACCATGCTTTGACCATTGGCCGCCTCCAGTGCGAGCCGCCGCAACCCGGGCATCACAGAATCATCGCCGGTGGCCATTTTGTATTCGGCCAGGAACATGGTGACGTAGCCGTAATACCAGGTTGCCATGCTCTCGACTGAGAAGCGGGAAGCCCACTGCGCTTCCTTCCGCACTATAGGAACATATTCCGGCTTGCCGCTGGCCAGTAGCGCGAGCGCATTCAACGAACGGAGGATCGGGTCGGGATCATAAGACGGAGCGGCGACGCGTTTCGCCAGCATCGCGCAGCCCTGCTCGAAGATGCGCTTGGATTTCGGGCAGTCGAACGGAGCGGTGGCGCTGTAGGTGCCGAGGACCGGCAACTTGATTGTCACTTCTTCCGAACGACCAGCGCGCCAGCGGGTCAACACCAGTTTGCCCCCGCCGGCTTCGGATTCCGCAACGGTGAGCGCCTTGCCAAACTCCGGGCGTGGGTCGTAGGAAAAAGGCTTGCCGCCGACGCCAAGGATCACGTCGCCCACCGCGAGTGTGCCAGCGGCGGGAGCACCCTTGCCGACGTTGGTGATTTTGATCTGGCGCGCATCAGTGGTCACCAGCTTGTCGGAAAACATCCAGCCACGGGCACCGGTGGCTCCGAGATTCCAGTCGTGCTTGAAACCCTCCGGGATGGATTCTCCTTTGGTGAAATCAGGGTTGATCACGTCGCCCTTTGGCTTTGCGGTGGAGACGCTGGCCGGGACTGTGAGCAGGATGGCGGCACCGACAAAGGCAAGTGTGGTGGAGCGGTTCATAGGCATGAGTTCAAGGGATGGTTGAATGATCGCTGCAGCACAGTCAGTTTCTTCGTCTTCCGCTTCATTGTGGCCAGGATATTGGCCTCCAGGATATTCATTTGTCCACCTCTATCCGTAGTTCGGGGCACCCCTGCTGGATGAACGCCTGTTCGTCCGTCAGCCGCGAAAAAGGCACGGGCTGGTCAACCGGACGACGTCCCTTCTGGTTCCGCGGGTTCATCAGGCTCCAGAACGCAGCGACCGTGCCCAGCAAAGCCAGCCAGCCCCAACGTTGACCGCGTCGAACTGCTCTGTGTCGTTGTAGCCGCTATCGCAGGCATCGACCGTCACTCTATCCCCGCAATCCTCGGACGCCAAGCAATCTATGCCTTGGCTCAGTCCAAGTGCTGGAAGGGGCGTCTCCCCCGCGGGCCTATCCACTTTGCCGCCCGTCTCTGCAGCGCTGCGTCCTACATGAACAGGTTGGCCGCAAAGGCCCTTCGCCCAAGACTCCAAGTTCTACTTTCCTGAGGGGAGCGACCTGGCTATGATTCCGATATGAAGGCTGTCGAGAAATCTCAGGCGCAAGGCCCTGCCGGGAGGGACCGCCGTGTGCGGGCGTTCCTCGCGAGGAAGTGGTCCATCCGGCCCTTATGACGAACAAGACCATGAACCAATTCTGGATTCTCCCGGCAGGATGCGCATTAGCATTCTCCGCTTCCGCCATCGCTGCCGAAAAGCATATATTCGAGGCGGAGACCGCCGGGCTCTTCGGCGGGGCGTCCAAGGTCGCAGACAGTGCGGGCTCGAAAGGCTGTCTGGTCGGTTTGACCAGACCTGGTGAGGGGGGCAGGTTCGCCGGCCTGCCGCCTGCCGGCAAACTGGCCATTCGCTATGCATCGGTGTCGGCGGGCACGATCAGTGTTGCGGTCGACGACCAGCCGGCGCGCAAGGTGAATGTCCATCCCTCGGGGGCCCTCACCAATTCCTTCCTCCATTCCATCATTGAAATGGCGATCCCCGTGAGTGCGGCGGTGACCATCAGTCTGGCTGCCAGTGACGTCGCGGTGAACGGATGGGTCCGCCGCTGCAACCTGGGCACCGGCGACTTCAACAATGACCTCACTACCAGCGACACGCCCGGTGATGTCTGGAGCAGTTCGTTTACCGGTAGCAGCGTCTCCGGGATCGCCCCGATAGAAGCCGGAGCCGGGAAGATCGAGGTCCAGATTGACGGCCAAAGCCGTGCGACGGCGGATCTGTCTACCACGGGCGCCCGCCAGGCCCAGCAGGCGGTTTGTGAGGTGACCGGCCTGGTTCCCGGCAACCACGCGACGAGCATTGTCAATCGAAGCCCCGGACCGGTGGCCGTGGATGCGCTGCTCGTCCGGTGACGGACACGAGCCTTAGTGAAAGCACCGTGCCAGCAGCCGCAATGATCCCATGAACTCCAAACAAACTCCTACGATAACTACCTATCACCCCATGAAAATGAACCCGAATCCCACTCACGCAGCGCTAGGCACATCTGGCCGTCGGAAGAAACTTCTGTCCTCCAGCTTCAGGTCTGCCCTGCTGGCGCTCCTGGCCTCCTCCACCT
>Ga0316222_1005887_pt1 | contig 10231 bp, 11 predicted proteins | sample TBH18011metaG_FD_206008 | JGI IMG/M metagenome (GOLD analysis project Ga0316222, IMG submission 206008) | Freshwater microbial communities from Trout Bog Lake, Wisconsin, USA - TBH18011 | ecosystem: Environmental > Aquatic > Freshwater > Lake > Hypolimnion/Profundal zone | place: USA: Wisconsin... | reverse complement strand
TGTTTTATCGAGCAATTTTATCGCACGGTTGGTCAACCTCAGGCGATATTGCTCTAAACTGACAAGAACCCCGGGTCGGTGTTGGAGCCGCACAGCACCACGCCGACCCGCGCCCCCGGCGGTGGCACGAACGCGCCGCACAGCAAGGCTGCCAGGGCCGTGGCGCCGCCGGGCTCGGCGACCAGCCGCAGCCGGTCCCACAGCAGGCGCTGCGCCACCGCGATCGCCGCATCCGGCACCAGCACCGCCAAACCAATGAAACGCTGCGCCAGCGGGAACATCACCGCCCCGGCCTGTCGCGCGCCCAGCGCATCGGCGGCCAGGCCGCCCACGGCTGATGGCACCGGATGGCCCGCCGCCAACGCGTCATGCAGGCAGGGGCAGCCTTCGGGCTCCACCGAGATCACCTGGGTGCGGCCACCATACCAGGCGGCGATGCCACCGATGAAGCCGCCGCCGCCGGTGGCGACCAGGATATGGGTGAGGTCAGGTGCTGCCGCCTCGAACTCCCGCGCCACGGTGCCTTGGCCGGCCAGCACCGCTGGATGGTCATAGGCGTGCACCTCCAGCGCGCCGGTTTCGGCCTGACGCTCACGGCTGGCCGCCAGCGCCTCGGCGTAGGTGGCCCCGCCACGCACCAGCACGGCGCCGAAGCTCTCGATGCGGGCCCGCTTGGCCGGCGGCGTCAGCTCAGGCACGAAAATCTCAGCGGTGATCCCCAGGGTGTGCGCGGCATAGGCGACGGCGGCGCCATGGTTGCCGCCGGATGCCGCGATCACGCCGGCTTGCGGCACGGTTTCGGCCGACAGGATGCGGTTGAAGGCGCCGCGCGGCTTGAAGCTGCCGGCGTGCTGCAAAAGCTCCAGCTTGAGGGTAACGGCAAAGCCCAGCCCCAGCTCGTCGGCCGCCAGCGCCAGCACAGGTGTGTGACGAATGCGGCCGGCAATCCGCGCGGCGGCAGCGTCGATGTCAAAGGGCGTGATCATGACACTGGTGTGGCAATATCGCCTCGGTACCGCAAGCGCCGCATTACCCCCTTTTCATCTTCGCGGGAAAACCGCATGTTCCAAAACTATGCAGATACATGCGAGCTGCGTCTGTCGTGACGGTGCCGGCATCCTGCTGCTGGGCCCTTCCGGCTGTGGAAAATCTGATCTCGTGCTGCGGCTCCTGGAGTGCGGCTTCGTGCTGGTGGCGGATGACAGGGTGAACATCTCAGACGGTATTGCCTCGGCTCCCAAGCCGCTCGCCGGGCTGTTGGAGGTGCGTGGGCTCGGCATCGTGCGCCTGGCCTATGCCGCCGAAGCCAGGCTGGTGCTGGCGGTGGATCTTGCAGCCACCGCCGCGCGGCTGCCGGAGCCGCGCGTGCATCCCGAATTCGGCATTCCGCTGGTTTGCATCGATCCGGCCGCCGCCTCGGCCACCGCCCGGGTGTCGATGGCGCTGTCGTGTGCGCTCGGCACCACCGAGCAGATCGTCGGAGCCTTTCACGCATGACCGCGCGCCAACCGGTTGTGCTGGTCACCGGGCTGTCCGGCGCCGGCAAGGCCTCGGTGCTGCGCGCGCTGGAAGACCTCGGCTTTGAGGCGATCGACAACCCGCCGCTCACCTTCATCGAGGAACTGGTGGGTCGTGCCGCCCCAGTGGCGGGGGCGCTGCCTTCCAGCGGCAAGAAGATCGCCGTCGGCGTCGATGCCCGCTCGCGCGGCTTCAATGCCGAGGATGTGCTGGCAACGCTGGCCCGGCTGCGTGCCAATCCGGATCTGCGCACCGAGCTGATCTATGCCGTGGCCGACGAGCAGGTGCTGATGCGCCGCTACACCGAAACCCGCCGGCGCCATCCACTGTCGCCGGCCGGCCGGGTGGCGGACGGCATAGCCGCCGAGCAGGCGCTGACGGCCCGGCTGCGCGATGCCGCCGATCTGGTGATCGACACCTCCGAACTGCCGCTGGCCGCGCTGCGCCAGATCATCGACACCCGCTACGGTAACGCACACGAGGACGGCGGTGAGCCGCGCCTGGGGCTATCGGTCACGCTGGTTTCGTTTGCGTACCCCGCAGGCCTGCCACGCGAGGCCGACGTGGTGATGGATGCCCGCTTCCTGCGCAATCCGCACTATGATATCGCCCTGCGTCCGCAGACCGGGCTTGATCCAGCAGTGGGTGCCTACATTGAAGCGGACCCGGACTTCGGCGAGTTTTTTCAGCGCCTTTCCGGAATGATTCTATTGCTATTGCCGCGCTTCCAGCAAGAGGGCAAGAAATATGCGACGATCGCCATTGGATGCACTGGCGGACGTCACAGATCCGTGCACATCGTTGAGAAATTGGCTGCGACCCTCTCCCAGACAGGCTGGCGCGTGACAACCACCCATCGCGAACTCGCCCGAGAGGGCATCGTCGGCCGAAAGCCGCAAGATCTTATTCCCCCAGGCGGCGCCGACGCCGTTCCTGCTTCGAAAGCCACGTCATGATCGGGCTTGTGCTCGTCACCCACGGCCGTCTGGCCGAGGAACTTCGCTCGGCCATGGAGCACGTCGTCGGTGCACAGCGCAATGTGTGCACGGTGTGCGTTGGGCCGGACGACGACATCGAGGGCCGCCGCGCTGAAATCAGCCGCTGCATCCGCGAGGTCGACACCGGAGACGGCGTGGTGCTGCTGACCGACATGTTCGGCGGCACCCCCAGCAATCTCGCCATTTCGCAGATGGACCGCGCCGGGGTGGAAGTGATCGCCGGTGTCAACCTGCCCATGCTGGTCAAGCTGGCCAAGGTGCGCTCCGCCCAGCCGCTGGCCGAGGTGGTCGATTGTGCGCAAAGTGCCGGGCGGAAATACATCGCCGCCGCTTCCCACGTGCTGCCTCACTGCAAGATCAACGGGACCTGTGGGTGAGCGGCAGCGACGCAGACCAACCCCCACCGGCCCCGACAGACGATAGTCCCGCGGCCACTGTGATCACCCGCCAGGTGGTGATCTGCAATCGGCGCGGCCTGCATGCCCGCGCCGCCGCCAAGTTCGTCACCCTCGCCGAGCGCTTCGGCGCTTCCGTCGATGTGATCAAGGACGGCCAGGACGTATCGGCCCGCTCGATCATGGGCCTGATGATGCTGGGCGCCGGCATGGGCAGCACCGTCGAACTGCGCGCCGAGGGCTGGGACGCCAAGGAGGCGATGGACGCGCTGGCAGCCCTGGTGGAAGCAGGGTTCGATGAACGCGACTGAGGCACCCGGGCCGCCCCGCCGCATCACAACGCGCGGCCCCCGCCAGGAACGCCGGCTGCTGGGCATTCCGGTTTCTCCCGGCATCGCCATCGGCCCGGTGTTCGGCGCCCACGAGGCGCCCGCCGCCGTCGTCCGCCAGAAGATCCTGGCCGCCGACGCCCAGGCCGAAACCTCCCGCCTCGACACCGCCATCGCCCAATCGCGCAAGCAACTTCTCAAGCTGAAGGCCCGTCTGGGCAATCTGCCCGAAGACAGCCAGGCCGAAATCGCTCCGCTGCTGGATGCCTATCTGCAAATGATCGGCCCTTCGCGCCTGGTGCGCGGCGCGCGGCGGCGGATTGGTGAGACCCTGGTCTCCGCCGAAACAGCCGTGACGGACGAAACCGACGCGATCGCCGCCGCCATCATGGCGCTGCCCGCCGACGACGACGCCGCCGGGCGCAAGCGCCGGGCCGATGAGGTGCGCGAGGTCGGTCGTCGCCTGGTGCGCAACCTCACCCACGCGCCGTTCCGCAGCTTCAACGGCCTGCCGCCCGGCGCCGTGCTGGTCTGCGAAAGCCTGCGCCCGGCCGATGCCGCCCTGCTCGATCCCGCAAGGCTCGCGGGCGTGGCCACGGACGAAGGTGGCTCGGATGGCCACACCGCCATCATGCTGCGCGCCCTCGGCGTGCCAGCGGTGCTCGGCGTCGCCGGTCTCGGCCAGGCCGCCAGGCCCGGCGAGACCGTGGTGATCGACGGTGTCGCCGGCACTGTGGTGATCAACCCCACCGAGGAAACCCTGGCCGCCGCACGCCGGGCCGTGACCGCCTTCGCCCGCGCCCAGCAAAAGCTGGCGCTGCTGCGCCGGCTGCCGGCGGTGACCACCGACCGCGAGAGCATCGAGCTGCAGGCCAATCTGGAAATCCCCGCCGAACTGCCGCTGATCGCCCAGGCCGGTGCTGCGGGGATCGGACTGCTGCGCTCCGAGTTCCTGTTCATGAACCGCGAGACGCTGCCCAACGAGAGCGAGCAGACCGAGACCTATCGCTCGGTGATCGAGGCGATGGGCGGCGATCCCGTCACCATCCGAGTGCTCGACTGGGGCGGCGAGAAGGATATCGAGGCGCTGCAAAGCGAGGGCGTGGTGCCCGAGGTCACCGACGACAATCCCGCGCTCGGCCTGCGCGGCATCCGCCTGCTGCTGCGCGAGACCGAGCTGTTCGAAACCCAGCTCGCCGCCATCCTGCGCGCCTCCAACGCCGGGCCGACGCGGGTGCTGCTGCCGATGGTCACCAACATCAGCGAAGTGCGGACCGCGCGGGAGATCTATGAGCGCGTGGCCCGCCGCCTGCGCCGGCGCGGCGAAAAACTGCCGGACCCGCTGCCGCCGCTCGGCATCATGATCGAAACCCCCGGTGCGGCGCTGTCGGCGGACGCGTTGGCCCTGGAAGCCGATTTCTTCGCCATCGGCACCAACGACCTGACGATGTACACCCTCGCCGTCGATCGCGGCGAAAGCGATGTGGCCGACCTCTACGACCCGCTGCACCCCGGCGTGCTGCGCCTGGTGCAGTTTGCCACGGAAGCGGCGTTGCGGATGCGCATGCCGGTGTCGGTCTGCGGCGAAATGGCCGCCAATCCGAAGCTGACGCCGTTGCTGCTCGGCCTGGGGCTGCGCAGCTTCAGCATGAACGCCGCCGCTGTGCCGCGGGTGAAACAGGCCGTGCGCGCCGCCAGCATTGCCGACTGCGTGCGCTTCGCCCGCAAGGTGATGGAACTCACCGACCCCGCGCAAATCCGCGAAATGGTGCTTGGCCCCGCCGTCGGCGGGTAGCTTGCGCCTTACCGCGACGGCTTGTGCCAGGGCAGATGATCGGCGGTTTCAGCTTTGGTCGGGTCCAGCGTGTCGATGATCGACTGGCCGCGCTCCAGCATGAAATTCAGCAAGAGCTGATGGATCGGCAGCAGCGGCATGCCGCGGCGATGCGCCACATACCACGATCGCCGCAGCGGCAGTCCCTCCACCGGCAGCTCCTTCAGCAGCCCCAGCCGCAGTTCCAGCCCCACCGTGTGACGCGACACCAGCGCCAGCCCCATGCCGGCCATCACGGCCTGCTTGATGGTTTCGTTGCTGCTGCTGGTCATGGAAATCCGCGGCGACAGGCCGGCCGCCTGGAAGAACGCGTTCATCAACTGCCTGGTGCCGGACCCCGGCTCACGCGCGATGAACGGCTCGCCGACCACTGACGTGACCGGCAGATGGGCGTAGCTGGACAGCTTGTGGTTCGGTGCGGCGACAATGATCGAGGGGTTGTCGATAAAGGCGGCCGCGGTGATCGCCAGTTCCGGCGGCGGCAGGCCGGTGACCGCGAGATCGACGGTGCCGGCGACCAGGGCATCGAACATCTCCTGGCGGTTGCCGTCACGCAGGGTGATGCCGGTGCCGGGGTAGCTTGCCTGAAAGCGGGCGAGGATGTGCGGGACGATGTATTTTGCCGTTGAGATCAGCCCGATCGTGACCCGCCCGCCGCTGAGCCCCTTCATCGCCCGCAACGCCTGGTCGGCGTCCTGCAATGCCCGCAGCACCGTTTGCGCGTATCCGAGCAGCGTGTGGCCAGGTGCTGTCAACACCGGCTTCTTGCCGACCCGCTCGAACAGCGAGAAGCCGACCATGCTTTCCAACTGCTTGATCTGAAACGATACCGCCGCAGGTGTGATGTGCAGCCGTTCGGCGGCCACGGCGAACGAGCCGAGCCTGGTGGCTTGGACGAAGATCTGCAGTTGGCGAATGGTAACGTTGCGCATGGCGATAGTTAAGGGATTACTTGTCATTTAGGCAAATTCTTTCGGCTTTCCATGTGGTGCGGCCGCGTCTAATCCTGAGGTCGCCAGAAACGACAGCCGGTTAACAACACCAGGCATCAGAGCGAGGAACACAATGAACAAGCCGGTCGACGTCAAAATCACCGACATGAAGGAACGCTATAAATCTGGCGTTCTGAAATACCGGCAGATGGGTTATTGGGAGCCGGACTATGAGCCGAAGGACACCGATATTCTCGCGGTGTTCCGCATCACCCCGCAGGATGGCGTCGATCCCGAGGAAGCCGCCGCCGCCGTCGCCGGTGAAAGCTCCACCGCCACCTGGACCGTGGTGTGGACCGATCGTCTCACCGACAGCGAGTATTATCGCGCAAAGGCCTACAAGGTGGAGCCGGTTCCCGGCACGCCCGGCCAATGGTTCGCCTATATCGCCTATGATCTCGATCTGTTCGAGGAGGGCTCTATTGCCAACCTCACCGCCTCGATCATCGGCAATGTGTTCGGTTTCAAGCCGCTGAAGGCGCTACGGCTGGAGGACATGCGAATTTCGTCGCATTACCTGAAAACCTTCCAGGGTCCGGCCACCGGCATCGTCGTCGAGCGCGAGCGGATGAACGTCTATGGCCGCCCGCTGCTGGGCGCCACCATGAAGCCGAAGCTCGGCCTGTCCGGCCGCAACTATGGGCGTGTGGTGTATGAGGCGCTGAAGGGCGGGCTGGATTTCACCAAGGACGACGAGAACATCAACTCGCAGCCCTTCATGCATTGGCGCGACCGGTTTCTGTATTGCATGGAGGCGGTCAACAAGGCGCAGGCCGAGACCGGCGAGATCAAGGGCACCTACCTCAACGTGACGGCCGCGACGATGGAGGACATGTACGAGCGCGCCGAATTCGCCAAGGCGCTCGGCAGCGTGGTGATCATGATCGACCTGGTGATCGGCTACACCGCCATCCAGTCGATGGCGAAATGGGCGCGGCGCAACGACATGATCCTCCACCTGCACCGCGCCGGGCATTCCACCTACACGCGGCAGAAGAATCACGGCGTGTCGTTTCGGGTGATTGCCAAGTGGATGCGGATGGCGGGGGTGGATCACATCCACGCCGGCACCGTGGTGGGCAAGCTGGAGGGCGATCCGAACGTCATTCGCGGCATCTACGACATCTGCCGCGAGAACAGCGTGCCGAAGAATCTGCAGCACGGCATCTTCTTCGACCAGCCCTGGGCCAGCCTGAAGAAGCTGATGCCGGTGGCGTCCGGCGGCATTCATGCCGGGCAGATGCACCAGTTGCTCAGCTACCTCGGCGACGACGTGGTGATGCAGTTCGGCGGCGGCACCATCGGCCATCCGATGGGCATCCAGGCCGGCGCCATCGCCAACCGGGTGGCGTTGGAGACCATGGTGAAGGCGCGCAACGAAGGCCGTGACATCTGGAACGAAGGCCCGACCATTCTCAGCGAGGCCGCTCGCTGGTGCCAGCCGCTGCGGGCCGCGCTGGATACCTGGAAGGACGTCACCTTCGACTACGCCTCCACCGATTCGGTCGACTACGTCCCCACCCCCAGCGTGTCCTGAACCAGGAGCAGCACATCATGAAGATCACCCAGGGGCAGTTCTCCTTCCTGCCAGAACTTTCCGACGCCGAAATCAAGCTGCAGGTGCAGTATGCCCTGCAGAACGGCTGGGCGGTGGCGCTGGAATTCACCAACGATCCGCATCCGCGCAATGTGTACTGGTCGATGTGGGGCCACCCGATGTTCGACCTCGCCGATCCCGCCGGGCTGATGCTCGAACTCGCCGCCTGCCGCAAGGAACATGGCGATTGCTACATCCGGCTGTTGGCGTTCGAGAGCGTCAAGGGCTGGGAGTCGATCCGCATGTCCTTCATTGTCAATCGTCCCGAGGTGGAGCACGGCTTCGAACTGATCCGCGCCGAGGGTGAGGGGCGCCAGGTGCACTATACCATGCGCCGGGCGCAATCTTCCGGCACGCAGTATTGACCGCCATGGACACGCAGGGCGAACCCACTGTCGATCTGCAGGCGCTCTACGAGCAATCGCATATCGGCGACACCATCGCGGCATTGGACCGCGATCTCGTGGGGTTGCGGCCGGTGAAGACCCGGATCCGCGAAATATCAGCCCTCCTGCTGGTGGAATCGGCCCGGCGCAGCATGGGTCTGCAGGCCGAGCCACCGTCGCTGCATATGAGCTTCACCGGCAATCCCGGCACCGGCAAGACCACGGTGGGCCAGCGCATCGCCAACATGCTGCACCAGCTTGGCTACATCCGGCGCAACCATGTTGTCAGCGTCACCCGTGACGATCTGGTGGGCCAGTACATCGGTCACACCGCGCCAAAGACGAAGGAGATCCTGAAGAAGGCGATGGGTGGGGTGCTGTTCATCGACGAGGCCTACTATCTGTATCGCCCGGAGAACGAACGTGACTACGGCCAGGAAGCCATCGAGATCCTGCTGCAGGTGATGGAGGATCACCGCGACGACCTGGTTGTGGTGCTGGCTGGCTACAAGGACCGGATGGAGACGTTCTTTCGCAGCAATCCCGGCATGGCCTCACGCGTGGCCCACCATATCGACTTTCCGGATTATACCGCCGACGAGTTGTATGAAATCGCCACGCTGATGCTGCAGAAGATGCACTATTCGTTGGCACCGGAGGCTGAACAGGCGCTGCGCGACTACATCAGTTTGCGCATGTTGCAGCCACGTTTCTCCAACGCGCGTTCGATCCGCAATGCGCTGGACCGCGCGCGGCTGCGCCAGGCCAACCGGCTGTTCTCCAACCGCGGCGGACCAATCGACCGCGCCGCGCTGTCCACCCTCGCCGAAGAGGACATCCGGGCGAGCCGGGTGTTTCTCGAATAACGGCCCAACAAGACTTCAGGGAGGCACAAATGCCGCACCGGCGCACGACATTCAGCAAGTTCATCATCGAGGACCAGCGCCGCCGCGTGGCGCATGGGCCAGACCTGACGGCCTTGCTCAACGATATCCAGACGGCCTGCAAATACATCGCCGCCGCCGTCTCGCGCGGGGCGCTGGAGCCGTCTCGCACAGCGCAACCTGCCGCCATCAACGTGCAGGGCGAGGTGCAAAAGCCGCTGGATGTGCTGTCCAACGACATCATGATCGGCGCCTGCGAATGGGGCGGCCAGCTCTGCGGCATGGTGTCCGAGGAATTGGAGCAGCCCTACCAGTTGCCGCAGCCGTTCCCGCGCGGCCGCTATCTGCTGGTGTTCGACCCGCTCGACGGTTCGTCCAACATCGACATCAACATGACCGTCGGCACCATCTTTTCGGTGCTGGTGGCACCGGAAGGTGTCAGCGAGCCGGCGACTGCGGATTTTCTGCAACCCGGCACCGCGCAGGTCGCCGCCGGATATGCGTTGTATGGGCCGGCATCGATGCTGATCATAACGCTCGGCGACGGCGTGCAGGGCTTCACGCTGGACCGCGAGATCGGCGCCTATACCCTGACCCATCCGAACATGCAGATCCCCGAGGCAACAGCCGAGTTCGCCATCAACGCATCCAACGAGCGGTTCTGGGAACCACCGGTGCGGCGCTATGTGGAGGAGTGCATCGCGGGCAAGGCCGGCCCGCGCGGCAAGGATTTCAACATGCGCTGGATCGCCTCGATGGTGGCCGAGGTTCATCGCGTGCTGCTGCGCGGTGGGCTCTACATGTATCCGCGCGACACCCGCGACCCCAGCAAGCCTGGCCGGCTGCGGCTGCTGTATGAGGCGAGCCCGATGGCAATGATCGTGGAGAATGCCGGCGGCCTTGCCAGCACCGGGCGCGAGCGGCTGCTGGATATCCTGCCCACCGACATCCACCAGCGCGTGCCGGTGATCCTCGGCTCACGCGAGGAGGTTGAGCGTTTGCAGCGCTACCACCAGCAGGCCGATGCCGGCGAAGACGTTGTTTTCGAAAATCCCCTTTTCAACACGCGCTCGCTGTTTCGCGCGTCCTGAGGTCGGCACCGTCCATGTCCACAAAACACCCCATTGTCGCCATCACCGGCTCCTCCGGCGCTGGCACCACCACCGTCATGACCACCTTTCGCCAGATCTTCCGCCGCGAGGGAGTGACGGCCGGCATGATCGAGGGCGACGCGTTTCATCGCTACGACCGCACCGAGATGCGCCGGGAGGTCGCCGAACGCCAGGCCAAGGGCGAGC
>Ga0316222_1005885_pt1 | contig 10234 bp, 7 predicted proteins | sample TBH18011metaG_FD_206008 | JGI IMG/M metagenome (GOLD analysis project Ga0316222, IMG submission 206008) | Freshwater microbial communities from Trout Bog Lake, Wisconsin, USA - TBH18011 | ecosystem: Environmental > Aquatic > Freshwater > Lake > Hypolimnion/Profundal zone | place: USA: Wisconsin... | reverse complement strand
CCAGATCCAGATGCCTGATGGATCCAAGGTGAACGTCATCGACGTCGCCCAGTTTAAGTACACCTCCAAGGGAGGTATCGACCTTGGGCGATTCACACCGGCCGTCTCCAGTATCGCATTCGAAGCCGACGAAACCACCAAATTCGTGTTCATCTCATCCAGCACAAGTGATGCTGATGCCGACAAATGGCGGACGGGGCTTGCCGACACGCTCTGCGGCGCAATGACCAGAAGAGCTAAGACTATTCCAGCCCTCAGGACAACTAAACAGCGCGAGGACTATGTCGAGCGGAATTCTCAAGGGCGCATCGTTTTCCTGACCGGGCGGAACCTCGCCAATATCCTGACGCCTGGGAGCTTGTCAGGGTTCTCGTCATGGCTGTCCAATGCCTATCCACATCACCGCCGAGCCGTTGAAGATAAACGCATCAAGGCCGAGTGCGAGAGCCTGCTTGCCGAGCCAGACATCGCTGCCGTGAGCAAGCTCAAGCTCGCTGGTTTCAGGGCGATGGTCGACAAATGGTGCGGCAAAGACCCAGGTGTGCGCGAACTGCTGGCGATGGTAGCCACCAAAGGCATTCCTGTTACAACCTTCGAAGCACGGATCGCCGACTTGGAGGCGCGAACTGGATTCAGTCTAATCGAAGAGATGAAGGTGTTCCATCGCTCCTTTGGTACATATGACATTCCAATGACAACCGATGAAGATACTTGGCGCTATCCGTTCCATCTCAGCGATGTCCCATTGGTTCTTTCTGATGATTACAATAATTTGCGGCTGCGTTATCTGTCTGCGCATTGGCACCAGATGAAAGCCGCCGTGAAAAATGGTGAAATATACGATTCTAGGATTGTTGAATTCGTAAAAATGGCAGAAAATAGCGACGACGGCGTGGAAATGAAGAATGCAATATCTGAACTTGTAATGGAAGCAGGCGTGTCGCGTCGGCGTGCAGAATGGATATCTCTCGGCGAGATGCACTGGCAGGTAATAGCTGAACGCATTGGATATGACCCAACCACAACCTCCGCTTATAACCTTGCATTTCCATATAATGAGTATATTGAGTGTGGTCGGCACAGTGTTAGCGTAAACACGAATGAAGCATACATAAAAATCGCGAACTCAATATCAATAGATAGCAGAATGTATGTTATGGCCGCCTTCAAATATGATTTCCATAGTTTTTCAAAAGAATGCACGCTACGCAAAGGCGCTGATGCTGGTGTGTATGACGCAATAGGCTCAAAAATAAATTGCTGGCCATTTAACGCAGCAGACACACCTGCTTGTGCGCACGGATGGCGGCATCCTAAATACGCCAAAACAGACGAAGGATTCGAGCGCATCGATCAGCCTCGCCTAGATACTGTGTTGCGTGCTACATTGGAGGGTGTCGTTGCCGATATAGAAATCGTATTACAATCTGATGGCTTTGATTTAGAAGCATCAGAGCGCGCGCATCTGGCAAAGGTTGCGGCCGATTTGCAGACGGCCTTAGACGTTGGCGTGGCCAAGGCGCTGACCGTCGCCTATCATTATCGTGACCTGGTTGAAGAGTACGTCGTCGATGGCGACCGACTCCTCGATGAATTGAAGGCCATCGACGAGATGGATGCTACTCAGCAGGAGGAGCTTGTCGCGCAGGCCACGCTCCGAGCCACCACCAGAAATCTTGGTGGCGTCCAGATTCGCTGGACGGATACGACGTTCAGCGTCCACATGCCCGATGGACGGACGTTGGAAGCCGAGGGCAGGGTGCGTGACGGCATAAACGTTGCCGTCATAGAGCCAGGCGAGAAAGGAAAAATCATGTTCACCATCAAGGCGAACGGGACACTGAGAATGCCCAGAGGTCGTTCGGAGGACGAACTCCAATGGAGCGCTCCGTCGACTGGTCCGGGCGGGGGAACCCAGCGGCGTCGGTAGGCGGCGTGGTCATCGTGTGTCAGGCGGTTCAGACGTCGGCGTAGGGTCGTTGTCCTGACCGTCGTTGTAGCCATATTCTGAAAAGTGGCTACAACGACCCTGATGGCGGAGGGTGCGATTCCACGCGGTTTATCTTTTTCTGTGTCGATCCAAAAATTGCGGCGGCGGAGCGATTCCACACTGGAGGCATGGCGGATCGATGGTTGCCTGTGCTGCCGTCGGCGCTTCAAGAGCAGGAAATCTTGATCTGATTCCACGCGGTGGGGGTCATTTTCAGATGGCGGCTAGATGGGCGGAATCCACGCGGTTTGCCGCATAGCCGTCCTGGGCCTGCCGACGGACGGGTTCCCCAGCACGCACATTTTGAAGCCGCGCCACCCCACGCTTCACGGCACCGTCGAGAACGAGGCATTCTGCCTGAAGCTGGCCAGCCGCCTGAAGCTCAACGCCGCCCCCTGCTCCATCGGGTATGCCGAGGACGTCGAGTACCTGCTGGTCAAGCGCTACGACCGCGCCGTCGGCGTCGACGGCAAGACCGTCCGCCTGCACCAGGAAGACCTGTGCCAGGCCTCCGGATTTCCGCCGTACCTGAAGTACGAATGGGACGAGGACTTGGCGGCGGCCGGTCCAACCCTGAAGGATTGCTTCGACGCGGCTCGGCGCACAACGGTTCCGGCCTCGGGAGCACTGCGGTTGCTCGATGGCCTGATTTTCAATGTCCTGGTCGGAAACGTCGATTCGCATTCGAAGAACTACTCACTGCTGATCCGCCCAAAGGAAGTCAGCATGGCGCCGCTCTACGACATCCTGAATGGGGCCATCTACGAGAACATCACCAAGGACCTGGCGATGACAATCGGCGGGCAGACCAGAGGCGACGAGCTGCTGGGCGATCACTGGGCGACGATGGCCAAGGAGAATGGCCTGTCGCCGTCCCAGGTGAAGCGGCGGGTGAAACAGCTCGCCGAGGCCGCGCTGAAGGAGGCCCCCAAGCTCGCCGACGAGATGGCGACTTCAGGCGGCGAGCAACCATTCTTCTTCCACATGCTGACGGGACGCGTCACCGACCGCTGCCGAAAGGTGCTGGCCAACCTGGAGCGGCACGCTCCACGTCCGCCGAATGCCACCGTCCAAGCGCCTCCGTATCCTGAGGAGACGCACGACGCCGTTTATTCCGATGACGGCGAGCTGGTGCGGATCTACCGCAAGGCCGGTGGTGGGCGACGGCGGCGTCTCGACAACCCGCTTGGCCCAGCGGTCGTCGGGCCGAAATTGGTCACGTACGCCCTGGATGGCGAAAAGCTCTCCGAGGACGAATGGCGCCGCCGCGTGGAAGCTGGGCTGCCGCCGCCAAGCAGCGGGTGACCGAGCGGCCAGCGGCCGCGGCAACATTCACCGCCCCGCAAGCCGAGCTGGGCGGTTACCGCTCGGTGATGTAGCCATCGCGCTCTCCCGCCGCGATCAGTGTGTCCAGCATGGTCACCTCAGCCAGCCCCAGTCCGATGCAGAGCACTCCGTCGGCATTCCGCCTGGCGTACGGATAATGGTAATGGCCGTGGACGATGACCTTGGCCCCCAGGCTGCGGGCCAGGTCGTCGTAGACCTGCCAGCCATGGACGTCCCCGTGCTGGTATGTCGAGGGCGCATCGTGCGCCACCAGCACGTCAGCGTGTTGCAGCTGGAGCGGCAGCAGGTCGCTGGGATAGATGGTCGAGCAGTGCCTCACCGGCAGGCAGCCCTTATAGCGTTCGCACTTCTTGATCGTCCGCAGATGCTCGTCACGGCTGGCAAAAATTGGTTCCGCCGGCGGCCGCCACACCCGCCCGCGGAACACACCGCCCAGGCCAGCGACCTTGACGCCGTCCAGTTCGACGACGCGCCCGCTGATATTCTCGTCAGGCATCGAGCCGAACGTGGCCTCCAGCAGCTCGGCCCTATCGCTGTCGTGATTGCCGGGGATCCAGCGGACATCGATGCCCGCCTCCAGCACCGGGCGCAGGCACTCCCTGAGCGGCCGATAGGGCGGGCCGCCACGACCAGCCATGTCGCCGACGATGACGGCCGCCGTGGGCATCAGTTCAAGTAGCCTACCATTGACGACGTCCCAGTTTCCGTGGGGGTCTCCGACGAAAGCGACGCCCATTTCAATGCACCGGGCCGACGGCGGCGATCGGCATGTCGAGGGCCTCGGCGCGCAGGATGCCGTAAGCCTTCGCGAGTTGCCGGATGCTCCCCGACTTCTGGAGGATGCCGCGCAACCACTCGACATCACCCTCGGCCAGCGGGGGCAATTCCTCCACCCGCACCCGTTGCTTCGCGGCCTGGCGCAGGCGCATCGTCCCCAAGATGGCCTCCAGGTGGTCGCCGTTGGGGCACGGAACCTCAACGATGTCGAAGCGGTCAAGCAACGGCGCGGGTAGCCGGGTGCTGTTTGCTGTGGCGGCGAACATGACGTGGGTCGCATCGACGGCCCCGAGAAGGCAGGGGTCGAACAGCGACTTCCCGGTCGAGCCTTCGAGCAACGGAAGGACGGCGTCGATGGGGCTGCCGTTGACGCTGGATGCGCAGGCCTTCTCGATCTCGTCGAAAGCGATCAGGGGGTTCGCCGTCCCGAACTGGTGGCAGACGGCGGGGACCAGGCCAGGCGTCGCCGTTACGTAACCCCTTGCCGTCCCTTCGATGGTCATCGAATTCGCCATGCCCGCGAAGGACAGCACGCGCGACCTCACGCCCAGCGCCGCCGCCAGCGTGGGCAGGAAGTCGGACTTCCCGCAGCCAGGTTTCCCAACCAACAGCAGCGGGCTGAAATAGGCACCAGCGCGGCCCTCGGCGCGCGCCAGGCGGAGGCCGCGGACCACGTGCTTGATGGTCGCCGTCATCCAGGGGTACGTGGCCAGCAACGAGCGCTCGACCGCCATCAAATCCGCCACGCCGCCCAGGAGCGGCATCGGCTCCGTCAGGCTGGCGTAGCGCTTCATGTCCATGCCCTTGTGGTCGGGGTCGCCGATGGCGTCCAGGATGACAGCGCCCGGCACGACAGGCTCCGGCTCGTCGAGGAAGCGCGCGACATCCTCGGCGGTGAGCTGCTCCACCTTCCGCTCGCGCTCGGCCTTCGCGGCCACCAACGCTCGTTGCCAGCTGATGGCCAGCTTGCGGCAGGCGTCGGGCGTGATCCGAGGCTCGTCGGCGATTTTCTCGCTCAGGAGGGCGTTGGACAGCACCACCATACTTTGATGGTCGCCCAGGCAGGCGGCCACCCACGTCCAGCTGAGGCTCCAGTCGCGGTCGTAGGGAGCGGTCAGCACCACCAGGTTCTCTGCAATATCGGCGGCCGAGGTGGCGGGATAATCCCAGAGCAGGGCCAACGTGTCGGTGTTGATCACGTCAAGCTGCGCCTCCGACAGGCAGGCTTCCAGCTGGCGCAGGATCGGGCGCACCTCGAACTCATCGGCTTTCGGCCTCAACCACACGAGGCGCAGTTGATCGGTGCGCAAAACGGCCCTGCTGACCTTCTTCATGATGATGACCTCCCAAATACCTCCGCCGACAGCAGGTGCTGCACGGCGCGCTCTGGCGACTTATCGACGGCTGAGCGGTATGAGGCGGGTCTGGGTCATGTCGAGGAGCCTACGCCCGCCCAAATCCGTTGTCAACTGCCGAATCAGGCGCGCCACTTGCCGCCGCGCATCGTGATGATGCTGCGCTTGCCGTTCTTGTAGTGGAGGACGTGGCTATGTGACCAGGAGCTGGGGCCGCAGTTATATCCCATATCGAGGTCGCCCGTGACGCCGCAGGCGTAAACGCCGTCGGTGATGGCGGCGCTGTGGCCGTGGGCAACAGTGCAGCGATGCCCGAGGTTTCTGAACGACTTAGGCGTCCCCCGCGACCCGTTGGGCCCCAGGTCGCCGTGCATCCCGACCTCGATGCCGCCATGCTCCTCGCAGATGACGTAGCTCTCGTCGGCGCCAAGGAAGACGACCCGGGGAAGCTCCGCCATCTCCCGAACGACCACCTCGAATAGATTGAAGCTGTCATCGCCGCGGTCGATGGCATCAAGGCACAGATAGTTGTACCGGAACCAGTGCTTGGCGTTCGCCGGATCCTGCCGGACGTCGGCCTCCTTCACCCACCGGGTCAGCGCGCGGTCATGGTTACTGTCCACGATGACGGTAGTGCACCAGGGCCGATCCACCCTCCTTAGGAACTCGGCGACCGTCTTGATGCCCGCTTCCACCTTGTCGGTGCCGCGTGCATACATCTTGGCCAGAAAGTGTGGATCGTGGCGGTTATGGTGATTTCGGGCACTGAAATCGAGGGAATCGTGCAGAATCTGCTTCTCGGGCCGCAGGATGTCGATGATCGACTGCCTGGCGAACCAGCAGGCGGTCGATATCTCGTCGACCGCCTTCTCGATGTGCAGGTCGCCCCAAGCGATCGCCTCCAGCTCGGCGCTGTGGGTGCCGTCTGGGGTGTAGACGGTCGTCAAGTCCTGGAAGCAGCCGTCATCGCCGGCGACCAGCTGGCGAACGAACCACTCGCCATCGCGGTCAACCTCGACGACCAGCGCCGAGAATGTATGCCTGAATTCGCCTTTTAGGCCTGCTTTGCGTTGGATGTAGTTCCTCATCGTACAGGCGCCGGTGGTGTACAGATGGCGGAATGGCTTGCCTTTCAGCCTGGGCATAGCCTTCAGCGCCACCTGTGTGTGAGCGAAGATACCAGAGGCCGTCTTGGTGTAGTTGTCCAAGCCGCTAAGGGCATCACAGCTGGTCGGCAGGATGTCCATCTCGCCGCAGAAGATCAGGCCTGGTGCCAGCTCAACGCGCTCATTGCACACGAACGCGCGAATTTCTTCGGCATACCACAAGTCATCGTCATTTTTGGTTATCTTCTGGTTACCCCAGCCACTCTTATTGTACGAGATCCGGCCCACCAGCAGCTTCGCGCTATTATGGCGGCAGAAAACCTGAAGCGCCTTCCAGAACTCCGGGTGGACGGGGGTATTGTTCTGTGCCGCAGTGACAACGAACTTGCGGCCAGACAGGCGCTTGGCCGTCGGTTCCTCGACCTGGCCGCCGCAGATCGGGCGCTCCTCGGCGGGCGCGGCCTTCGGCTTGGTCTTGCCGGACACCAGGGAGGCAATCAGCTCGCTCTGTTGGGCCTGTGCCGCCACCAGCCGCGCTATCGTCGCCTGAAGCTCCGCCACCTCGTTGACGGGCGCCGGAGCGGTCGCAGGCGCCTCGACGGCGGCGACGGCTCCACGGGGGCGTCTGGCGGGCTTGGCGACGGTCGGCGCCTCGACGGCCGGAGCACACCGGCGCGAGGCCAGCAGGGTCTTCGCCAGGTCGGCCCGTGGGAGGCCCATCTCGACCGCTTGCCCGATCCAGCGGTGAACCGTGGTGGCGCCGACCCCCAGCTTGGCGGCCGCTTCCCTGATGGTGTCCGTCGTCAGCACGGCGGCAACGGCTTCGGCGCAGCGCGCGTTCTCCATGGGTTGAGCTGTTCGCATTGGTATTCCCCCGCCGTTACCCCTAACGGCCAAGTAGCCCCAAGATTTGTGAAATCAAGATGAGTTGCCAGCTTACATGGGTAATTGCGGTTGCCGGGCCACTTGGCGTTGTTCCGTCTGGGCCTGGTGGACGGTGCTGCGCACCTGGTCGGCGGGGAATTGGTGGCATCGAGCGGCCAGCGGCCGCGACGGAGACTTACAGCCGAGCGAGGCCGAGCGCCCCGTTCACCTGGACATGACGAAGGCCGCCCCTTCTCAGGGACGGCCTCAATCATGCCAGCGATCTGCTTGGATTAGCGGCGGGCCTTCAACTCACGCACCTCGGCCAGGGCGTCTTCCAGCTCGGCCTCCAGCGAACGGATCGTCTGCTGGGCGGCGCGCAGCGTGGCGGTGCTGCTGTCGAGCTGGGCGGCGGACTGTTCGGCCACATCGGTCAAAGTCCGCACGGCGGCGCGCAGGTCGGCTTCATTCTTCGCGGCCCGGGCGGCAAGCACAGCCACCATCAGCGCGGCGCCCAGGCCACCGACGATGGCGGTGGTGGCTCCGATCGTCGCGTTCGCACCGTTGTTGTAGCTCATGTTGCTCTCCGTCTGCTGGCTTGCGGCCCGTCGCCCTCAAGCGACTTAAACATAGGCCTGTAGCCTTCTGTTGTCAACATATTATCTTCAGAGCCACGCACTAGCCTTGCTTGCGCGCCCCTGTCCGCCTATCTCGATGGTGTACCCACATCGGAGGACAGCAACATGCGTAAGTTCATCGCTTCCCACTTCCGGCGCGACGACGTCGGCGCCACGGCCATCGAATACGGCCTGATCGCCGCCCTGGTCGCGGTCGCCATCATCGGTGGCGTCACCTCGGTCGGCACCAAGCTGTCGAGCACCTTCGCCACCATTTCCAATTCCATCTAACGGGTGGAATTGGCTGGCAACGGGGCGGCGGCGCATCAGCGTTCGCCGCCTCATTTGCATTTGGAGGTGAGCATGCTGGATGACGAACGGGGAGCGGTGACCGTACTCACCGCCGTCAGCCTGATGATGATGGTGGGCCTGGGCGCCATGGCCATTGAGATCGGGCATAGCCTCGCCGCCCATAATGCGCTGAGCCGGGCGGCGGTGGCGGCGGCCTGGACGGCGGCGACAGAGAACGGTCAGCCCTCAGCGGTCGCCGATGGCAACACAGTTTTCGCGCTCAACTTCCCAGCTGGCACCTACGGCGTGACGCCGACGCTTTCGCTATCACTGAACACTACCACCGGCGTCGCGACGGCCCAGGCAGGCGGGAGCTTCTCATCGATGTTCGGGAATTTGCTCACGTCGTCCCTGCTGAGCGTCGGCGGCCAGGCCACTGTTCAGAACACTGGCGGCGTTGTCACCATCCTGTCCAGTGGCTGACCATCGCTGCCTTTGCCTACCCTCCGATTCCGCGCCCGGCGGGGTTGAATAGCCAGAATTGCCAGGCTACTTCGACCTCGTCGGAGCTTTCGAGGGGGGTGGGCTATGAGGTTCGCACGTCAACTTGCCGCTGTTTCCGCGGTTGTGCTGCTCGCCGGGTGCGCCAGCGGCGTCCCCAAGACCAAGATGGCCGTCCCCACAAATCAGCCGCAGCTCGTCAAGCAGCTGAAGGCTGAGGCCGAGTTGTCGCCGGCGGAGACCTTCGTCGAAGTCGACGAGAATTTTCTGGTGCCTCGCCCTGCCGAAGACGATGGCGACCCACTCCCAGTGACCCTGGTCGGTGGCAACGGCACGCTATTTAGTGAATCCGCCAAGGTCAGCGTCGCGGACGGCATCGCCATGCTGGCGGCGCCACTCGGTATCGAGGTGGCGCCCGACGCCACCGCCACGTCGACCACGCTTCGGCTTTCGCTGTCCCAGCCGCGTCCCTTCGCCGATGTCCTCGCGATCATCCGTGAGCAGACGGGCGTGGACTGGATCTATAAGCACGGCTTCCTGCGCCTGGTCAGCAATAAGGCATACAGCGTCATCACATCGGGGCAACCAGGCCTGGGCGAGGACCTGGTGAAGCAGTTGCCGTTGCTCGGCGCCGAGGACAAGAGCGTCGCCTACAACAAGAGCAGTGGCGAGGTAACGTACCGTGCCAGCGCTCAAGCTCAACAGCGCATCACCAGAACGCTGTCTTTGCTTCGTTCTGATTCCGCCAACGTGACCTTGGAAGCGACTTTTTTCCAGGTCGATCTCACCAGAAATGCTGGCACCGGCGTGACATTCGGCAACGGCGTAAGCACCGCGTCGAGCAACGTCCAGACCGCCGTTGTCGCGGGGATGGGGCTGGCGGGAAGCACCAGCATTGCTGGCGCCGTCGTGCCGCTGGTGACAAATCTGGTTATGGATAAAATGATGCAAAGCATGTTGCAGTCAGGCGACGTTCGTACACTCCAGAAGCCGTCGCTGACCGTTAGAAGTGGCGATGGGGGCGAGCTATCAAATACTTCCGTTACCCCATTTGTAAGCAATATTACAAGCGGGGCCGCGACTACTACTGGGCTGATGACGAATGGTGGCGTGAACTTCGATAAGGTCGAGACTGGCCTGAAGCTCAAGGTGAACTCTGCTGCATACCATGGCGGCGCGGTTTCGCTCGACATCGAAATGTCAGACAAAGAAATCACGGGGGAGCAGACCATGCAGATCCCCGGAGCAACGTCGAGCACCACACCGACCGCGACGCCGACGACCAGCTCCAGCGGCACATCGGTCGCGGTCAGCACCCCGACCAGCACAGCGTCCACGATCCAACAGCCGATCACAAGCGAGCCGAAGACCAGCACCAAGGTGACG
>Ga0316222_1005882_pt1 | contig 10240 bp, 9 predicted proteins | sample TBH18011metaG_FD_206008 | JGI IMG/M metagenome (GOLD analysis project Ga0316222, IMG submission 206008) | Freshwater microbial communities from Trout Bog Lake, Wisconsin, USA - TBH18011 | ecosystem: Environmental > Aquatic > Freshwater > Lake > Hypolimnion/Profundal zone | place: USA: Wisconsin... | reverse complement strand
GGGAACGTTTGAGGGCGGTGGCCAGGGCGTGGGCAAAGGCGTCCGGGGCGTCACTGGAGGGGGACGCCGGGGCCGGGGGAACGGTCGGAACACTGTCAATCACGCCATTACTTTGGAAATTCGGGCCCCGACTGTAAAGAATTTTGCGGCCGGATATGCAATTCAACGGTTTACTATGTTAAGATTTTGTGAATTTTTTTATGGACAAATGACGACTTCTCATTTACTAGTTTAATGTTAGATGTTTCGGTAAGACGTTGGCAAAACGTCTTATACGCCGCCAAGGTTGGCAGCAGGGGTCTCAGGGGTATTTTGCCTTGGGGTCATACTGGCTTGCCGTTTTGGTGGTCGAAGCTCAACAGCTGTAATCAGAAGCAGCGAAATCGGAAACCAAAAAGCAGTAAACCATACATAACTATGACCCTGACAAAACGTGACCTCGTGGTTCGCATCAGCGAAGAATCCGGACTGGTGCAAGCCCAAGTATTTGAGGTTGTGCAAAAAACCCTGGACTACATTGCCGAGGCTTTGGCGATAAGGTGGAACTTCGCAACTTCGGCGTCTTTGACGTGAAGATCCGCAAAGCCCGCGTGGGCCGCAATCCGAACCGTCCGGAGAAGGACGTGCCGATTCCGCCCCGTGCGACGGTGAAGTTCAAGGCGGGCAAGGAAATGCGCGCCCAAGTGCTGAAACTCACCCCGACGGCCAAAGCCGTGGCGAAGTAACCGGCCAAACAGACTCTCCTTTCATTCGCCCGGGCCGCCTAAACGGCCGGGTGACATCCAGCCAGATCCTTGTGATTTGGCTGGATTTTTGCTTTTCAGACCGGTTCTCAGGCGGCGGCTTTTTCCCGGCTTTTGATCACCACAGGCTGGGCCGCATTCGCCGGGGCGGGGGGCAGGATGGGCGGTTTGGCGAGGGTGGCTTCGATGGCTTCACCCTTTTTCAGGGTGATTTCGTAATTGTCCCCGGTTTTGACAATGCCGCGGCGATTCCACTGCGGGGTGCGGCCGCCGAAGTTGTCGCGGAGGCGCACCACGCCGTCCCGTCCGGCGGTCACGCGGAACCAAGTGGTGGCGTTGTTCTCCCGCTTTGCGGATACCCGGCTGCCGCCCTCGGCCCGCAGATCGGTGTAGGCGGCTTCGTGCCAGCGCCAGGGCATGGCGGGGAAGAGGCGGAGGACCTCGGTATCGCGCCGGCCGGGGGTGGGGCTCCAGCTTTGCAGCAGCATCTCATGGACGGCCTGCATCGCAATGAAATTACCCTCCAGCGTGAACGGCCGGTAGGTGAAGCCGGAGAAGCCGGACTTCGTCTGGTCGCCGTTCGCGTGAAAGCCGTTCCGCAGGACGAACGCATGGGTGAACACATCCAGGTCGCGCAGGGCGGTTTCGGCATCGCCGGTGCGGGAGCGGAGGCAGCTCATCCACGCCCAGGTGTAGCCGCACCAGCCGCCGGTGCCGAGGCTGTCCCATTGCGCGAGCGAGGCCTGGATGCGGCGGGCGGCGGTCTCATCGCCTTCGCGGGTGATGAGGTTGAAGGGATAGAGCCCGATGATGTTCGAGAGATGCCGGTGGGTGTAGGGGAGGGGAGTCTGGGCATCGAGCAGGAGCATGTCTTTGGCATCGGTATGAAAATCACCCAGACCGGCGGCAAGCCGGGCCCATTTTTGGGCGTCGGCAGACTTATCCTGGGCGTCGGCCATCTCTTCGAGTGCGAGGAAGAGCATTTTCAGACAGGCAGTGTCGAAATTGCTGTTGGGGATGAGCCAGGCGCGGTCGCTGTTGTCGAAGACTTCGGGCGAGGAGGAACGGAGGAGTTTCAGCACGCCGTTGGTATCCGGCTTCAGCAAACCTGCCATGCATTCGCCGGCATCGCGGCACCAAGGGTAGGCGCGGTCGCGCAGGAAGGTGTCATCCATGGTATAACGCCAGTGGAGGTAGAAGAGGTGGGCGTTCCATGCGGTCATGGAGGGGGAGAGGCTGTATTGCCCCCAGCCGCCGAGGGGTTGGCCGGCCAGCGACATCACGCCGGGCGTGGCGAGGCCATCGGTGCCATAAAAGTCCTTCGCGAAGGTGCGGAAGGAGGGCGCGAGATTCCAGAGGTAATCGAGGTAAGAGAGCCCTGCCTCAAAGCTTCCGGCCTCCTGATAACCGATGTAAGTCATCTGCGTGTTCAGGTCGTTGTGATAATCGCCTTTCCACGGGGGCAGGCTGCCGTTGTTCGCGGTCCAGACGCCTTGCAAGGGCATGGGCGGCGCGCCCTGACGGGAGCCGGCTCCGTAGAGATAGCGGTTAAAGAGATATTCCTTCGCGATGGCCGGTTCGGGCAGGGTGACGGTGGATTGGTCCCAGAATTTGCTCCACCATTCGGCGTGGGGTTTCAATCCGGCATCGTAGCCGGCCGCCAGCGCGGCATCGCAGCGTTGGCGCGCAAGGGCGAGCGGGTCAGCAGCGTCCTTGGTGGAAGTGATGGCGATGGCGAGAATGGTTTCATCGGCGAGGCGTTGGGATTCCACGCAGACGCAATATTTCAGCCCTTCGGCGGCTTCCTGCACATACCATTGCGTGGTGCTGTCGGAACCGGTCTTGGCTTCGGGATAGCCGAGGGCATCCACCGAATGGCTGTCAGGTCCGGCCGCACCGCCGTGGCGCTGGCGGCAGACGTCGAGCGGGCTGAGCACGGCAATGGCCTGGGGAGCCCCGCCGGGGATGCGCAGGAGCGCGACGGGTTCCATGGCGCTGAAGAAGGCGCGCAAGGGGTCGCCATTTGCGCGCCGCACGAGGCCCTCGGCCGTGGCGTAGTTCAATTCAAAGCCGGTGATGACCTGGCCATCGGCCAGGGTGATTTCCAGGTGGCCGGCGGGGAGTATGGTGGGGCTGGCGCCATTATAGGGTTCATCCCAATCACCACCCTTGATCCAGGTCCGCTGTTTCCACCAACCCGGGGCGGCGGCGGGACGTTCGTCCCAGAGATCGCCGCGGTCGAGGCCGATAATGACCTTGTTTTTGCCGCCGTAGAGCAGGCCGCCGAGGAGGCCATTGCCGAGCGGCACGGCTTCATCCCAGGAATTGATAGGTGCGGTAAGGACCAGATTTTGAGCGGTGGATGGCGCGGCTTGGGCCGGGGCAAAGCTGGCGAGTGCGAGCGAGGCCAACAGCAACGAGAATAAATTCCTTATCACGATGCGGGCGAGGCTAGGGATTTGGACGGCGGGTGTCCATACCACATCAGGGGGAAGGAAAGGGCAGGGAAACGGCTGCCACCGGGCCGCCACTGTTTTCAGCCCGGTCTCCGCAGGCCTATTCGGTCCTGCCGGCCGGGTGGACTGGCGCGGTGAAGACCACGCCGTGGATGGGAGTTGGATACGGCGAATCCGGCCCTTTCGCCGCCGCCCACAGGATGCGGTTGAGGGCGTCCTCGGGGGCGAGGTCGTAATCGTGAAAGTCCATGCGGGCAGATTCCTTGGCGCCGGGGGATTGGGCGGTGTTCTTGGCGAGCACATCCACCTGAGGCACGAGTGATCGGTAGGGGGTGGCCTGGGCGGTCTGGCCGAAGCTGTTGAACATCGGGGTGGCCCCGGCATCGTATTGTGTCAGCGGCGGCAGGCCGAGGATCAGCTCCATGGTGCGCACCATGCTGGCAGTGGTATAGAGCGTGCTGTCCACGGCGCCGCGTTTGCAATAGGGGCTGATGACCAGTCCGGCGGTGCGGTGGGCGTCCACGTGGTCGGGGCCGTTCTGCGCGTCGTCTTCGATCACGAAGATGGCCATCCGGTTCCAGAACCGGCTGTGGCTGGCGGCTTCCACGATCCGGCCCAGGCCGATGTCGTTGCTGGCCACGGAGGCATCGGGGGTGAAGGCACCGGGCTTGGTGCCGCGGGTGTGATCCTCACCCAGGGACATGATGGTGAATTGCGGCAGTTCGCCGGTCTGCTCCGCCGCGTGCAAATCCCCGATCCATGAAGCAACCTTGTCCATGTCGCGAAGCTTGCCCAGCGCGGAACCCCAGCGGCCGCGGTTGGCGGAGGGGACGCGCACGGAGCCTTCGCCATAATTTTTGAAACTGATGCCGTGCCGCCGGCAGAGGTCCCAGAGGTAGCCGGCCGAGGGGGTTTCCATCTCGTCATCGCCCGGCAGGGTGCCGTGGCCGGAATAGGAGATCATCCAGGAACGCTCGTTGTAATCGGTGGCGATGGCGGCGTCGCACCAGCTGTGGCCGTCCACGCTGACTTCCCCGTTGCAATAAAGATTGTCCAGCAGGACGTAATCCCGGGCGAGCTGGTGATGGTTGGGGGTCACATTTTCGCCGTACATGGTGAGGCGCGGATCACCGTTGCCGGCCGGCCGGCCGTTGGCATCGTGGAAGTCGCCGAACACCTGGTCGTACGTGCGGTTTTCCTTGATGATATAGAGGATGTATTTGATGGGGCAGGGCGCGCCGACGGTATCCGGGATGACGGAGTCGCTGGCGACGGGGGCGTGCTGGAATTGCGCCGGCACATACGGTGAATTCAGGCGGACCTGCGCGGTGTAAGCCGCCATCTGTGCGGCATCCGGGCGGGCGATGAAGGAAATGGAACCTTGCAGGGTGTGGGGAATGTAATCAAATGCGGTTGGTTTTTTGCCGCCAACCGGCTTGGGCAGGAGTGGCGGGACATTGGCGCGTGAGCCAGGGCCTTTGCCGTTGGCGACGAACAGGGTGCTGTTATCCGGGCTGACGGCGAGGGCGCTGGGATACCAACCGACGGGGATGAAACCGTCCACCACGGAAACGGATTCGCCGGGTGAGGCGTTGGCATCGCCCACGCCGGAGTTGGAGATATCGGCGACCATGACATCGTCATTGTCCGCATTGGCGACAAAGAGCGTGCGGCCATCGGGCGAGACGGCCAGGGCGTCGGGCGTGCTGCCCTCGGGCGCGGCGGGATAGAGCGAGGTGGTGATGATTTCGCGGGTGCCTTCCGGCGGGCGGCGGTCCGGGCTGGCGGCGGCCTCGGGTGTTTCCACTGCGCGGGTTTGGATGACGTGGACGGTATTGTCGCCGGCGCAAGCCACGAAAAGGCGGCCGTCCGGGCTCAGCGCCAGGTCATTCGGCCGCGTGCCCACGGCGATGTCCCGGACCTTCCGGCCGGTATGGGTGTCCACCACGGAGACGCTGCGGCTGCCCCAGTTGCTGACGTACAGGTGCCGGCGGTCGGCACCGAGAACGCAAGTGTGCGGATGCAAGCCGACGGGAATCCGGTTTTGCACGGCCAGCGACTGCGGGTCCAGCACCCAGATTTCCGCATTGGCCTCGTTGCAGGCGTAAATGCGACCATTGGCCGGGTCCACGGCCAAACCGGCCAGGAAGACGTCCGCGCCGGCGGCGGCGGGAGTGACGGATTGTTCAAAGGCCGCCGCGCCATTGGTGTAACCGAAGATGTGGATTTTCCCCGAGTCGCCGCCGGAAACGTAGAAGTGATGGCCGTTGCGGCTGAAGGCGAGACCGTTCCAGGCTTCTTTCAAGGCCAGAAACTGGGACTGCTTCCGGGTGGCAAGGTCGATCACCGAGACCCCGTGATCATTGAAACCGCCATGCACGGCGAGCACGGCCTTGCCATCCGGGGCGACCACCATTTTGAGGGCCAGGTCGCTGACCGTCACCGGCTCGCCGGCCGGGGTGATGCCCCAGCCGTTGAAGAGGAAGTTGGTGCCGGGGTGCAGGCCGGGCTGTTCCCGCAGGGCGGGGTCATTGACAGATTGGCCGGATTGGCGGACTGGCGGAGCATCCGCCCGGGCCTGACTGGTGCCGCCGGTGCCGAACGCCAGCAGCCCGATGAAAACAAAGGACGAAACGCGCATCCCTACCTGGCCGGCCGAATTTAAAATCCTCATGCCGCCAATCTAGCCGGGATGGGGCGGGCCTCCAAGTTTTTCATGCGTCCGGATGATGTCCCCAAACCGATCTTCGCCGTGCGGCCGGAAATGACGCGGCTGATTCGCCTCCCCGTGGCGGTCACGCAGTGGCAAATATCCGTATTCCCTCCGCGCCCGTCTGGGGCTAACATTCCCCCCGCCACAATGACACGCCTTGACCAAGCCCTTGTTGACCGCGGCCTCTGCGACAGCCGTGAGCGCGCCAAGCGTTCCGTCCTCGCCGGCCAGGTGCGCGTCAACGGCCACCCCGCCCGCAAGGCCAGCGATGCCGTCAAGGACGCCGACGCCATCACCTTGGACGCCCCCGAGAAATTCGTCAGCCGCGGCGGCCATAAACTCGAACACGCCCTCACTCATTTCAAATTGGACGTCACCGGCCTCACCGCCTTTGACCTGGGTGCCTCCACCGGGGGATTCACCGATTGTCTGCTTCAGCACGGCGCTGCCCGTGTTTACGCCGTGGATGTGGGCCACGGCCAGCTCGCTTGGAAACTCCGCCAGGACCCCCGCGTGACCGTCATGGAAAAGACCAACGCCCGCTACCTCGATCCCGCCCGGTTCCCCGCCCCGGCCGATCTCGCCGTGGTCGATTGTTCCTTCATCTCGCTCAAGATGATCCTTCCGCCGGCGGTCCCGCTGCTCCGCCCCGGCGCGCTGATCGTGGCGCTCATCAAACCCCAGTTCGAGGCCGGCAAAGCCGAGGCGGACAAGGGCCGCGGCGTGATCCGCGACGATGCCATCCACCAGCGCGTCCTTGCCGAGCTTGAACAATTTGTTTCCACCCAGACTGGCCTTTTCTGGCGCGGTGTGGTTGAATCCCCCTTGCTCGGCCCGGCCGGCAACAAAGAATTCCTGGCATTGATTGAAAAAACTCGCTGACAGTTTCAAACGGATCGGCCTCATCGGCAACGTGGAGAAAGCCGCGTGCGCGGATGCCGTGCGCACCGCCGCCGCCGCCATCCGCCGGGCCGGCCGCGAAGTCTGCAGTGATGCCGTGACCGCCCAGCTCGCCGGCCTCCGCTGCCAGATCAAGCCCAATACCGCCGCCCTTGCCCGCAGCGTGGACCTGCTCCTTGTTTTCGGCGGCGACGGCACCATGCTCCACGCCGCCAGCCAAAGCGCGGGCTCGAACACCCCCATTCTCGGCGTCAACATCGGCGGCCTCGGCTTTCTCACCGCCATTCCCTCCGCCGACCTCATCGCCGGTCTGAAGCTCGTCTGGCGCGGAGAATTCCGCTATGAGAAGCGCGCTCTTATTGAAGCCGAGGGCACCGGCCACGGTCACGCCATCCGTACCACCGCCCTGAACGATATCGTCATCAACCGCGGTCCCGTCTCCCGGCTGATTGCCCTCGACGTGACGGTGAATGACATGCTCGTGACCCGCTACCGGTGCGACGGCCTTATCATCAGCTCCCCCACCGGTTCCACCGCCTATTCCCTCGCGGCCGGCGGCGCCATCGTCATGCCTTCGGCGGACGTCTTTGCGCTCACGCCCATCTGCCCGCACGCGCTCTCGAACCGTTCCATCATCATGCCGCTGTCGGCCACCATCCGCGTGAAAGCCGTGAGTTCCGCCGCCGAGACCGTGGTGAATGCCGACGGCCAGATGGTCGGCGAATTGTCTGCGGATGATGAAATTGTCGTCCGCCGCAGCCGCCACAGCGTCCGCATCGTTCACCTGGCTGGCAGCACCTTTTTCGAGGCGCTCAGCCGCAAATTACACTGGCGTGGCACCTATTTGTGAACCAGAATGGCGCGCCATGAATCGTGACGCCCTGGAAACCTGCAACTTCGCCCCCTGAATTTTTCAAAAATGACCCGCCTCAAAGATATTGCCCTCGCGGCCGGCGTCTCCCTGATGACCGTTTCCAAAGCCTTGCGCGGTGAGCCGGATGTTTCCGCTGCCACCCGCGCCAAGGTCAAGTCCCTCGCCCTCCAGCTCGGCTACGTGCCGAACTCCAGCGCGCAGGGGCTTCGCACCAAGACCACCCGCCTTTTCGGCCTCCTCATTCCCGCGACCACCAACCCGGTCTACGCCCGCATGGTTTTTGCCATCGAGGAACGCGCCCACGACCTGGGCTATGATGTCATCATCGCCCAGTCGCTGAACCAGCCTGAGCGCGAGGACGCCTGCCTTCGTCGCATGCTCTCCCGCCGGGTGGACGGCCTGCTCATCACCCCCGTCTACCGCTTTGAAGCCGAAGCCCGCATCTATCAGGAGATCATTGCCCGCAAGGTGCCGGCCGTGATCCTCGGTTCGCCCGCGCCTTTCTGTAAAAACTTCGTGGCCATCGATGTCGAGAACCAGGTTGCCAGCCACAACGCCACCAAGCATCTCCTTGACCTCGGCCATAAGCAGATCGCCTACCTCACCGGTCCGCCGGCCGCGCCTTGGGCTCATGAACGTTTTGAAGGTTACCGCCGCGCCTTGCGCGATGCCGGATTGGAACCGGATGACAAGCTTGTCTTCCAGGCCGGCAACACCATCGAGGATGGCACCAAGGCCGCCCTCCAGATGCTCAATGAAGGCTGCCAGCCCACCGCCATCCTGACCGCCAGTGACCTTGTCGCCATCGGGTGTGCCGAGACCCTGCTTTCGCAGGGCATCAAGATTCCGGAAGATATCTCCATCGTTGGTTTTGGGAACGTTCTGGCCGCGGAATACTTCCGCGTTCCTCTCACCACCATCCGGCAGCCCAAGCACCGTCTTGGCATCTCCGCTGTGGAAGCCCTCACCGCCCTGATGAGCGGCGAGACCGTCCAGCCCAAGCGTCTCGCCGCCGAACTCGTCATCCGCAAAAGCACCGCCCCGCCCCGGACCGCGTAACGAATGGCTGGTCCCCCAAAAAATACGCGCGGTCATGGCCGACCGCGCGTATATCGTAAATCCCGTTAAACCCCCGATTCCGGAAACCGCTCCCGAATCTGCCGCCGCAGCAATTCTTCGTCAGCGGGCTGGTAGCGCCGCCGCGTGACCAGCCGTTGCACCGCGTCCAGCAATTCCATCCAGTCCTCAATCGGCGGCTCCGGCACAGGCTGCCACTGATCAAACCGCTTGCTGCGGTGGAAAAACTTCCATTCGCGGCCGATGTGTTGCGCGTAAGCCTGCAGTTTTTCCCCGTCGTCGGTCGTCCGTTTCCAGGCAATTTCAGCTTTGGGCATGATAAATTGATTTAAAGGTCCAGGCTGGCCACCGCCATCGCGGCGATGCCCTCTTCGCGCCCGATGAAACCCATCGTTTCGTTCGTGGTCGCCTTCACCCCCACCTGCCGGGGCGTGATCCCCAGCGCGGCGGCGATGCGTTGTTTCATTTCCGCGATGTGCGGGTAAATCTTCGGTGCCTGGGCGATCACCGTGGAATCAATGTTCACAATCCGCCCCCCGCGAAGCGCCACCTGCCGTGCCGCTTCCTGCAGAAAAACACTGCTGGCCACCCCGTGCCAGCGCGGGTCCGTGTTCGGGAAAAAATGCCCGATATCCTCCTCGCCCAGCGCGCCAAGCACGGCATCGCAGATCGCGTGCATCAGCGCATCCGCGTCGGAGTGGCCGTCCAGCCCTTTCGTGTGCGGGATTTCCACGCCACCCAAAACCAGCTTCCGTCCGGGGACGAGCTGGTGAACATCATAACCTGTGCCAATGTGAACCATGCCCGGACTATAAGTTCACCGGCCCCCGGGGACAACGGAATTGTTTCATTTCGCCCCCGGATTTTTCAGCCGCCATTCGATGTCACCCCGGGCCGGATAGTCCGGCTGCTCAAGCAATATCTGGCGGAGATCGGTGAGCGCCTCGTCTTTGCGGCCGGCCGCCAGCAGCCGGTTGGCCAGCTCCAGCCGCAGCCGGAGGCGCTGGTTGGGGGAGAGGGCCACGCTGATAGCCTTTTGGGTCAATTCGATGCTGGAGGCCGGCTTGCCCAGACTTTCGTAGAGATCGGCCTGTTTTTCCGCAAGCACCGGGCTGAGCTGGGCCTGATTGAGCCGGTCCAGCAACTCCACCGCCTTTTCTTCCGGTACCCCGCGGACCAGCTGGATGTCAATGATCCGCAAGACCGCCCACTCGATCAGCGGACTTTTCCGCAACGCCAGGTCGCGGCGCTGCTTGAGCAGATCGCGCCCGAACGGCCGGTACAGCGGATCGCCTACCACGGTGCTTTGCCAGGATAGCGAGGGCTGGGCCACCCACGCCGCTTCGCCAAAGGTGAAACCGTTGCCGAATGCTTCGAGAAAAAACGCCACGTTCGGCGTCTCGATCAGGTAAGGCTCATACACGCATCCCATCGAGCACGTCGCCCCCTTGCCAATCAGGGGCCCCACCCAGTTGTG
>Ga0316222_1005881_pt1 | contig 10241 bp, 7 predicted proteins | sample TBH18011metaG_FD_206008 | JGI IMG/M metagenome (GOLD analysis project Ga0316222, IMG submission 206008) | Freshwater microbial communities from Trout Bog Lake, Wisconsin, USA - TBH18011 | ecosystem: Environmental > Aquatic > Freshwater > Lake > Hypolimnion/Profundal zone | place: USA: Wisconsin... | reverse complement strand
TGTTCTGGGTGAAGCCCAGCCGGCTCGACAGCGCGGTGACGTCACCGCGCTGTTCCGGCCCAAATGGCGGGGTTCCTTCGGCCGGCGAGGACAGCGAGTCGCTCAGCAGATACATGGCCTGATTGATGCGGCTCTGGTTCTGGTCCAGGCCGCCGGCCGTGCCATAAGTCCCCTCGGCGATCAATCCCAGGGCGCGGAACGCCTTCTCGAACGCAGTATCCGAGGCATAGATGCCCACATCCACCTGATCATTCTGATCGGCCCGATGCTGAATCTGCAGCGAATCGCCCTTGTACCACGAGGAAACGCTGAGATCGGCGGTGGTGGTTCCGGCCTCGGCGGTGATCTGGACGCTTTGCACCTCGATATTGCCGCCGTTATTGGCGGTGACGGTATAGACCCCGTCATTGACGCCGCTGGTGCTGGTCAGATGGATGACCGCACCCACCGCCGGATAAGGGTTGCCGGAGTTGTCCTTGAACGAAGTGGCGCCATTGCTGCCGGTGATCCGCTCGCCGGTGGTTCCGACCGGGCTGAAGGTCAGCGTGCCATAGCCGGGGCTGGTGGTGTTGGCGGCGGCGGTAACGGTATTGGCGGGAATGCCGGTGGAACCGCCGAACGATACGGTCACATCGGCGCGGCCGGTCTGGGGCAGGAACTTGCTGACCCGCAGCGCGTCGGAATTGATGGTGAAGGTCACGCTATTGGCGGTCTTCGCCGTTACCGTGAAGGTGCCGTTATGGTCGGCGGACCCGCCGATGGTGACGGTGTTGCCGACGGCGACGGCGGCGAAGTCGGCGGCGCCGGCACCGGTGACGGTGACCGAGGTATTGCCGGCAGCCGCCGATGGGGTCGCGGTCATGGTCACCGTCCCCGTGGTCAGGGGCAGGGCGGTGGTGACACCGGCCGCCGTGAAGGACATGCTTAGCGGCGCGGCGGCGGCGGTCTGAGCGACACTCTCGGACAGGGCCTGATTGGTATCGGTGGCGATCTCGACCACGTTGTTGAGATTGCTGACCACCTTATAGGCCCCATCCCAGGCGTTGCCGGTGGTCCCGTTGAGAGTGAAGGTGGTCCCCGCCGTCATGGCGGCCATGGCATTGGCGTTGGTCGGGCTGATCGTCATATTGCCGTCGGGCGCGAAGGCGAAGGTCAGCGGGCCGGTACCGGGAGCGCCGGCGGCCGTGGTCAGGTTGGTCGGCGTGCTGCCATAGCTGATGGTCGAGGTCAGCGATGCGGAAGTGCCTTCCGCCAGGGCGGTACCGCCCACATTCATGGCTGCGTGGCTATGGACCTGATAGTCCTGATTGTTGGCGACGCTGTTGCTGACGGTGACGACGGCGCCGGTGGCCAGCGGCGTCAGGGCGGCGGCGCTGGCCGAGGTGATGATGCCGCTGGCCGGAACGAAGCTTAGCGATGTGCTTGCCTGCCGACTGACCGTGGTTTGCAGCAATTGGGCCGTCCTGGAGGTCGGCCAGGTCTTGTTGCTGCCGTCATAGATCGCCTGGAACCCCGCCAGCGTCCCGGCGGGAAGATCCACCGGCTCGGTATTGACCCGCCCCCCGGAGAAGACGTACTGGCCGTTGATGTTAGCCGCGAGATAGGACTGCATATCGACCATCGTCGAAAAGGCGGCGGTCTGGATATTCTCCACATTGGCCTGACTCGTCGTATTGCCGGAAAAGAATGTGTTGAGGCTGGTCTGGAAGTTCTTGAGCGAGGCCGAGATACTGTCGATCGTCGTCGAGGCCGCGTTCAGGGTCGTGGACGCGATCTGGTTGCCCGTGATGAACTGCTGGGTCGCCTCCGCCTCGGTCTGGTAATTCAGCAGGGTGTTGGCGTCGGCGGCGATGCCGGAATAGGTCTGGGCCTTCAACTGGCTCGACATCTGGAGCTGAGACTGATTGATCTGGCTCTGCAGGTCCAATATCTGGTTGACGTAGGTGGTGTTGGCCCCAAGCGTGCCGATGCGAGTCATGACCGGCCTCCCTAGTGGATAATGTTGACGAGAGTATCGAGCATTTGCTGAAGTGTCGAGATGACCTTCGCCGAGGCCGAATAGGCCTGCTGGAAGTTGATCATGTTGGCAACCTCCTGGTCGAGGTTGACACCGCTGAGTGAGGTATACTGGCTGTTCAGCGACTGCCCCAGAGTCGTCTGGTAGGTCTGCTGGGATTTCGACTGGGCGGCATTGGTGGAGACCACCGCGATGCTGGCGGCGGCGTATTCCGCCAGCGTATAGCTGCCGGCCGTTATATCGCCGGCCGCCGCCATGGAGATCTTGCCCCCCAGGGTCTTGGCCATCTGCAGGGCGGTGCTGTTATCGCCCTCGGACAGGGAATACGAGTTCAGATCGGCATTGTACTGGATGGAGCCGCTGGCGATCAGCGATGGGGACCCCTGGATATCGGGCCGAACCGCCAGATTGCCGGCGGTTCTGGTCGCCGAGGCGTGCAGCCCCAGATCGGTGATGATACTGCCCGGAGGGGTGAGGTTGTCGGGGGTGGCACCCACATACAATTCCTGGTCGCTGCTCTGACGGATCCGCAGGCGATAGCCGGACCCATCGGGAATGACCGTGGCATTGATCTCGTGGGCCTGTTTCATTCCCAGATAGGTGCCGAGATCGGTGGTCCCCATGGTGCCGCCCGCCACGCTCAGGGTCAGGGGCTGGCCGCGGCTGTCCCACACCTCCAACTGATAGCTGCCGGGAGCGTTCTGGACCACCTTGGCCTGAACCGACCCGCCCACCGCGTCGATGGCGGCGGCAACCTGGCTGAGATCGGTGGTGCCGCCCGCGGGCAGGGTGATGGGGAAATTGGGGATGGTGCCGTTGGGGTCCGAAATGCTGATGGTGGCGGGAGTGGTCAGGGTCAGGGCGGTGGAGGACAGGACCGAGGATTCGTTGGTCTGGGTCTGATTGTTGATGGTCGCCGCCATGGTCGCCAGCGAGGTTCCGGCCGGAATGCTGATGGCGTTGCCGACCTGTCCCCCCGGATCGAGCAAGCGGAAGGTCCGCGCCGTGGTGGTGGTGTAATTGGCGGGAAGAATGTTCGAATCGGAGATGGAGTTGGGCACCGCCTTGGTGATCAGATCGTTCAAGCCGAAGAAATTGGAAAATCCGCTGACCGTCTGATCGGCGGAGCCGTCACCGTCCACGTCGAAATTGACAGTGACATCGCCGGCGGCGGCGCCCTTGGTGGACGAGACCTGATCCCGGAACCCCAGCGACACGCCGCTATTGCCGGTATTGAGCACGAATTTGCCGGTGCTGATGGAGGCGGTGGCGTTGCTGAGCGGATTGTTCTGATAGGTCTGGGCCTTCATCCAGTTCTGGATCTTGGCGGCCACATCGACCAGCGCCACCCCGGGCGGCACCGGATTGGCCGAGATGTCGAGGGCGGTGGGATTGCCGGCGGCATCATTATAGGCCGTGCTCGACATGATGGTCTTCAGGGTGGTGCTGGCGACCTCGGTGCCGGTGCTGTCGAACAGGGCGATGGTGGTGTCGCCGGTGCCGCTCAGCCAGATCTTCTGCGCATTCCCGGCCAGACCGGCGGGGATCAAACCGGCATTGACGCCGGTGGCCGAGGAATTGTTGTTGGGATCCATCAACTGGCGCGTCCCGCTCAATTGCGAGGGCGCGTTGGGATAGGACATGCCGCGATTGTTGACCTGATTGATGTTGTCCTTCAGCTTGCTGGCCAGTTCGTCGACCTGAGCCTGAAGACTGGGGATGACGGTGTCGCGCATGTCCAGCAAGGCGCGGATATTGCCGCCGGTGATATCCGATGAGATGTCGGCGGTGGACGGAGCCGTGGACGAGGACGAGGCCGTGCCCGCCGAGGACAGGGACGAGGTCGTGGTCGCGGGCAAGGTCAGGCTGATGGGGTCGAAATTGCCCCCCGCCGCCGTCATCCACGAATCGGTGACCGAGGTCGCCACATGGCTGAGGGTCGAGGCGCCGTTCTCCACCAGGGTCTGACCGGATTTGGTGTAAACCCCGACCGAACCGTCACCCCGGTTGAAATATTGGATATTCATATACTTGGACAAGGTGGTCAGCGCGGTATCGCGCTGGTCCTGCAGGTCGCCCACATCGCTGCCGATCGCCAATCCCCGCACGATCTGCTGATTGAGGTCGTTGATATCGGACAGCTGACCATTGACCTCCCCGATGGTGGTCTGCACGTCCTGGTCCGCCTGCAGGCGCAGGCTCTGCAGCGAAGTGGTCATCTGGCTGAGCTGAGTGGCGGTGTTCTGGAGGCTCTGCACCGCCGCATCCTGCAGGGAAGGCGAATTGACCTGGCCGGACAGGGTCTCGAAGGAGGATTGCAGCGTCTGGACCTGATCGGCCATGGAGGTCGCGCTTCCGACCTGGCCGAACAACTGCTCGATCTGGGGATAGTACTGCTGGGCGGTGTCGAGGGCGGCCTGGGTCGATGTCTGGGTGCGGACCTCCGCCATCAGGCCTTCATCGACCGTGCGGGTGATGGGGCCGGACTGCACCCCGGCGCCGCCACCATTGACGTCCACCGATTCCGGGGTCATCACCTTGCGGACATAACCCGGAGTGTTGACGTTGGTGATGTTCTGGGAAATGACGTCCAGACCCTTCTGGCTCGTCAACAATCCCGAGAGCGCCGTAGTGAGACCGATGGTCATACCCATGATATTCTCCCCGCCATTCTGGCGTTAGGGCCTAGAGCGACGTGTTGAACGACAGCGATGCGCGGTTGCCGCGATTATGGCCGAATGTCCCGGCACGGCCGTAGGTGGTGCCGTTGATGGCCCGCTTCTTGGCGTTATTGACCATGATCGCCATCACCCGCTGATAGGCGTCCATTTCAGCCCTGAGACGAATCTCGTTGAGGCAGACGAGCTCGTTGAGCCGGGTCCCCACCGCCAGCAGTTCGTCACGCTGTTCGGGTTCCAGGGTCTCGGCCAGTTCCGGGCTGACGATCAGCGCCTGCACCGTCTTCTCGTACAACCGGACCAGGGCGGCCTTGTTGGTGAGCAGCACCTTGACGGTCTCCGGATCGTGACTGGCCAAGGCCTCGTTCTCGATCTCCAGTAGATCGCACAGATTGCTGCAGGCGAACACCAGATCGTCAAAGGCGATGATCGGGCCGCTGGCGACGACGCTCCTGTCGTGGACATCGTCTTCGGCCTGGGCATTGCCGCCGTATGGGGTGATCTCTGACATGTCACTGCACCTCCTGGTGCTTCAAGAGCATTTTCTGCACGGCGGTGCCGATGCCGAAACCGCGGCCACTGACACCCTCGCGATTGGCGACCATCTTGCCGTATTCGTCGATCAGCAGGGACCGGAACATTTCCTCGCCACTGCCGCCGCCGAAAATTCCGTCGGTCTTGATGCCTTCGAACATGTGCTGGAACATCTGGGACACGAACTGGGCCTCGAACTGCTTGCCGACCTTGGCGGCGCTCGCCGCGTTAGGAGCATGCAGGGGCGGCAGCTTGATGGGCGCCTGGGTCGTGTCGAACGCCGAGATGTCCGATGACGTGGCCATGTTACAGCACCTCCAATTCGGCCTGCAGCGCCCCGGCGGCCTTGATGGCCTGCAAGATGCTGATCAGGTCGCGCGGGCCGATCCCCAGGCGGTTGAGTCCCTCGACTAATTCCTGCAAGGTGACCCGATGTTCGACCACCGCCAGCTTGTTGCCGCCGCCCTCATCCGCCTGGATGTCGGAGCGCTGGACGACCTCGGTGGTGCCGGTGGTAGAGAACGGCGAGGGCTGCGACACCTGTGGCGTCTCGGTGATGCGGATGGTCAGTTGGCCCTGGGCGATGGCGACCGTACTGATGCGCACATTCTCGCCCATCACGATGGTGCCGGACACCTCGTCGATCACCACCCGGGCGACATGGTCCGGCTCGACCCGCAATTGCTCCACATCGGTCAGCAGGCCGACCACGTTGCCGCGATAGCCGGGCGGCACCACGATCTGGACGGTGCCGGGATCGATCGGTCGGGCCATGTCGCCACCCAGGAAGGAATTGACCGCCTGGGCGATGCGGCGCGAGGTGGTGAAATCGGGATTGCGCAACGAGACCTTGACCGATTCCAGATGCGCCATCTCGAACGGCAATTCACGCTCGACGATCGCCCCATTGGCGATCCGTCCGGCGGTGGGAACCCCCTTGACGACGGAGGAGCCCGAGGCGCCCGAGGCGGAAAAACCGCCGGTGGCGACCTGGCCCTGGCTGACCGCGTAGACCTCGCCATCGGCGCCGATCAGCGGCGTGACCAGCAAGGTGCCGCCGCGCAGATCCTTGGCGTCGCCCATGGCGGACACATTGCTGTCGATCCGGGTCCCCTGGCGGGAGAACGGCGGCAACGAAGCGGTGACCATGACGGCGGCGATATCCTTGGTGTTAACCGAGGCGATGGCGCCGGTCGAGTCGCGGATATTGACTCCCAGGCGTTCCAGCATGCCGGTCAGGCTTTCTTGGGTGAACGGGGTATTGGTCAGCGTATCGCCGGTACCGTTGAGGCCGACCACCAGGCCGTAGCCCACCAGCATATTGTCGCGAACCCCTTCGAAATCGGCGATATCCTTGATCCGCGATGCCCCGAAGGCGTTGGCCGGCATCATGCCGATCGTCACGGCAACCAGCGAGGCGGCCAGCAACAAGGCGCGGAGCGGAGCGGTGAAGGAGGCGGCAGTCACGTCGATACGGGTCATGATGGTCATCCCAAACAGGCGGGCCGAACAAACGGGCCACGGTCATGCAGCGAGTCTCTTGCGAAACCCGTGCCAACCCCAAAGCCTCCCATATCCGGGAATTCCGGCGGGACTCCGCGGGTTCGGGGCGTCCTCCCCGGGTCATTCCGTCCCCCTCGCCCGGCAAATCCTGCCCAGTTGACCGCGGCGCCGCACTCTGGCGAAATAGCGCCTATGCTTATCGGGCCCGCGCGACTAGATTAAGGGTCACAGACTCCCGCATTGGAGCCACATGAAGATTTCCGGGGTCGGTTCCAAGGGCGCCGCCGGCGGCACCCGCAAGACCGAGAAAAGCGACAGCAAGGGCCAGTTCAGGGCGGCGCTCATGGAATCCATGGACGCCACGGAAGAGACTCATGCCGTCGAAACCCCCGTCGGCATCGGCGGCATCGATGCCCTGCTCATGGTCCAGCAGGTGGACAACTCGGCCGAGCGCGAATCGCGCCGGCGGCTGGTGCGCCGGGGCGAGGAACTGCTCGATGGCCTGGAAGATCTCCGCCATGGCCTGTTGATGGGGGAAATTCCCAGGGAGCGGATGATGGCCCTGGCCCAGACGGTTCGCGCCCGCCGCGAAAACTGCGGCGACCCACGCCTGGGGGCTTTGCTCGACGAAATCGAACTTCGGGTCGAGGTCGAGTTGGCCAAGCTGTCGCGCGGAAGTTAATCCATCCACCGGTCAATGCGGTATCGAGCGCAATTGCGCTTGCGGGGGTGCGCCCCTGTCCATATATTGCGCAGCGACTTACGCCCGACCGTGACATCGAGGAATATGGATGACCGTCACGTTGCCGCCGGATTACCGTCCCGCCGAGGACGAGCCTTTCATGAACGAAAACATGAAGGAACATTTCCGCCAGAAGCTTCTGCGATGGCGCGCCGAGTTGCTGCGCGAGTCGGATGAGACTCTGCAGCACCTCCAGGAAGGCGGCATGCAGGAACCCGACATTGCCGACCGGGCTTCGGCCGAGGCCGACCGGTCGCTGGAGCTGCGGACCCGCGACCGCGAGCGCAAGCTGATCTCCAAGATCGACGCCGCCATGCTGCGGATCGATGACGGCAGCTACGGCTATTGCGAGGAGACCGGCGAACCCATCAGCATCCGCCGGCTGGAGGCGCGCCCCATCGCCACCCTGTCCATCGAGGCGCAGGAACGCCACGAGCGCCTGGAACGCACCCACCGCGAGGATTAGCAGCTTGCTACTCGGGCGCCACCAAGGCCCATGACAGCGGAGTCCCGCGCGCCACGGCGCGGCTGGCGCGGCGGCCGAGGATCGAAGGCAGATGCTTGGGAGCCATGCCGTAGCCGGGGCGGATGGAGCGGAGATTGGCTTCGCTGAACACCTCCCCCGCCGCCATGTCGGCCACCACGTAGAGCGAACGGCGGAACTGAAGATTGCCCCGCTCCGACGGCGCCAGATCGTAGGACACCCGCCCCAACGCCTCCCAGGCGGTGCGAGCCCCCTCCACCAGGGCCTTCAATTCGTCGGGTTCCAGCGAGAAGGCGGCGTCCGGGCCGCCATCGGCGCGCTTCAGGGTGAAATGCTTTTCGATGAAGGTGGCGCCCAGGGCCACCGCCGCCAGCGAGACCGCCACCCCCATTGTATGGTCGGACAGGCCGGTCTGGACCCCGAAGGCCTGGGCCAGATGGGCCATGGTGCGCAGATTGGCCTCCGCCGGGGCGGTGGGATAGCCCGAGACGCAATGGAGCAGGAGCAGATCGCGGCAGCCGGCCTGGCGCGCGGCGGCCACCGCCTCGGCGATCTCACCCAGATGGGCCATGCCGGTGGACATGATCAGCGGCTTGCCGGTGGCGGCGACCCGGCGCACCAGCGGCAGATCCACCAGTTCGAACGAGGCGATCTTGTAGGCCGGCGCCCCCAGCGATTCCAGCAGCTCCACCGCGCCGGCATCGAACGGCGACGAAAAGATCGACAGGCCCAGGGCGCGGGCATGCGCGAACAGCGGCCCGTGCCAGTCCCATGGGGTATGGGCCTCGCGGTAGAGGTCGTGCAGCCGGCGCCCGCCCCACAGCCCGCCCTCGATGACGAAACCCGGCCCGTCATGGTCGATGGTGATGGTGTCGGCGGTATAGGTCTGGAGCTTGACCGCATCGGCGCCCGACGCCTTGGCGGCATCGAGCAGGGCGATGGCGCGCGCCATGTCGCCATTGTGGTTGCCCGACATTTCGGCAACCACATAGGGAGGGGAGTTCGGCCCGATCACCCGGCCGTCGATCACGATGGAGTCCATCACCGGACTATAATATACTCCGTCGCCTTGAGAACCCGGAAATTTCCCGAGGACGAAGGTGGGCTCTGCCCACACCCGCAAAGGGCCTCGGCCCTTTGATCCCATTGGGGGGGGAAACCCAAACCGCCGAAAGTTCCGTGGACACTAAAGGCGCACGAAACAGGAAGCACGGGCGGGGCAGACGCACGCAGTTTGGCAGGGCCTTGCCATGCCGCCGGCCATCGTGGCATGCTTCCCTCCACGGTAGAGTGGGCGGCCCGGCCGACCTGGTAATCAGCCATATGGCGACGGGCGTCGTCCGTGCGGACGAGCAAAAGGCAAGAAGCCCGTCAACGCCCGCCGAAACGAGACGCAGAAAGATTGACGCGATTTCCTTACCGCCGAATCGGCGGTTGCGCGGCGGGCCGACGTGGTTCAAGTTTTGGGCAGGAAATCGTCCGTTTGGTTGACTCTGGCGCTCCACCTCAGAATTAAACGCAGTGGCGCCGTAACCCAGAAAAAAATTAGTAGTTACAAGGAAAATCTGGAGCGTCAAACATGATTGACTTGGCAGCTCTCGTCAAAACGACAACGGATACTGCATCAGATCTAACCAATTTGGTCGGCATTATAGAGAAAAATTTGGCTTCCTATGAGCGAATCCGGGCTCTGTTTCGTCGAAAACGGTTGCTGAGCCGGCTTTCAGACGTCCTTAAATTGCTGACTCGGTGGCGGCGAAACAATAGGGAGACACTTTGGGCCCTCTCAGAGGAAAGCATAATTGCGCATATAAAGGAAAAATATTTTATCTATCCATATTAATGCCATTTACAATGACGACATGCAGAGTTTTCTGTTTAGCCTTCTAGATGCTAGGGCTGTTTTAGAAGAGTATAGCTCAGATATCATCGGCGTTGACTACAAATTGTATGAGGAGATTGACGATTGCATCCATAATCGGATAAGCATCCTTAGCCAGCTATCTCAAGACAATGAGAGCGCCTTATCCGTCGACAAACTGTTAACGTTAACACAAGCATATTCTGAATTAGTGGCCAGCCTTGAAAAGGTTAAAGAAGACTTGCAAACAGCCATTCGCAGCCATCAATAAGTTATTAAATTACGGAGGCGCAATCAGAGCCGGCCTGGGAAATTCGGACAGGGGGGTAAGTGGATTTCCTGCCTGACAGCGGCGATGATGCCGCGAGATCAGGAGGCAAGATGACGAAGCGGACGAGACGGAACCACACCCCGGCATTCAA
>Ga0316222_1005876_pt1 | contig 10247 bp, 7 predicted proteins | sample TBH18011metaG_FD_206008 | JGI IMG/M metagenome (GOLD analysis project Ga0316222, IMG submission 206008) | Freshwater microbial communities from Trout Bog Lake, Wisconsin, USA - TBH18011 | ecosystem: Environmental > Aquatic > Freshwater > Lake > Hypolimnion/Profundal zone | place: USA: Wisconsin... | reverse complement strand
CGGCCGACCATACCGCGCCGGTGACGACATCCCTGAGGAAGACGTAGGAACCCCAATCGTCGCAGGTGGCGTCCTCGCGCCAGCGGGTGACCGACAAGTCGCGCCAATGGCTGTAGCCCGAGCCGGCGGCGGTCAGCATCACCGCGTATTGGCCGCTCGACAGCAGGTGGGTGGCGGGAGTGGGGCCGTGCGGCGTGGTCAGGCGGCGACCGCCGGGCGGCTCGGCCGCCAGCAGCTTGTTGTTCGGCGGGCTCTCCGCCACCAGCGGCCGCGCCACCGCGACGTCGCGCGGCGTGCGCTCCTGTAGCAGCAACTCGGTCGCCTGGACGATCGGCTCGGCGTGGAAGCGCGTCCGCATCACCCCGTCGAGCAGAGCGTTGGCGATGGCCACGATGGTCATGCCCTGATGGTGGGCCATGAAGGCGCCGACCACTGCGAAGCTGCGGCCGTCCGGCACCCGGACCGGGGTGTAGTCGAGGGATTCGTACATGCCGTAGCGGCCCTGGGCGCCGATCTTGGCTAGCCGGGCGAGGTTGCGCGCCGCCGCCGTCGGATCGACCATGGTCGCTAGGGCGGTGGCGTAGGGCGCGATCACCACGTTGTCGCCCAGGCCGCGCTTCAGCCCCAGGCCGGGGACGCCGAAATTGGAATATTGGTAGGTGAATTCCAGATCGCGGACGTTGTAGGCGGATTCCGAAATTCCCCACGGCACCCCCAGCGTCGCCCCGTATCCCATCTGGCGCTGCACGATCAATCGGGTGGTCTGTTCGATCAGGCTGCCGGCCGGGGCGCGCATGATCAGCGACGGCATCAGGTATTCGAACATCGATCCCGACCACGAGATCAGCGCGGCGCCGTGGGCCACCGGGGTGACGGTGCGGCCGAGGCGGAACCAGTGGCGGGCCGGGACGTCGCCCTTGGCGATGGCGAAGAAACTGGCGAGGCGAGCCTCGGAAGCGAGCAAGTCGTAGCAATTGGCGTCGAGCGTGGCCTCGGTCACCAGATAGCCGATCGACAGCAGCTTGCGCTCGGGATCGAGCAGAAAGGCGAAATCCATTCCCAGCGCCAGCGCCCGGGCGGTCTGTTCGAGAATGGACAGGCGAAGGCCCGCCGATTTGCTCAGGTCACGGCGATGGCTGGCGATCGACCGCTCGGTCGCCTCGGCCCAGAACAGCATATCGGCGCCGAGGTCGTCGCCCCGCTCGCTGGCCAGGGCGCGGGCGATGTCGGCCATGGTTTCGGCTTGGTAGGCCAGTCCGGCCAACCGCTCGGCGATGGTCTCGCCCTCAAGCGGCTGCCGTTCGAGGCCGGTGGCCAGGGCGGCCAACGCGGATTCGAGCTGATGCCACGGCGCCGTCTGGGTGCGGCGCCCGTCATCCAGGCGATTGGCCTCGTCCCGGGCCAGGGCCAGGGAATCGGCGATGCCGGCGAGCCGCTGGCAATCGCCCAACGGCCGCTCGCTCCAGTCGCGGAGGGTGTTGGCCAGCGCGATCAGGTGGCCGGCGAGATTGCCGCTGTCGACCGAGGAGACGTAGAGCGGATCGAGCGGGCGCAAATCGGTCGTGTCGTACCAATTGTAGAAGTGGCCCCGGAAGCGGGCCATTTCGCCCATGGTCTGCAAGGTCGCCTCCAGCCGCTCGACCGCTTCGACGGTTCCCATCCAGCCGAAATCGCGGGCGGATGCCGTGGACAGCAGGCACAGGCCGAGATTGGTCGGCGAGGTGCGGTGGGCCAGGGCCGGCACCGGGTCCTCCTGGAAATTGTCCGGCGGCAGCATGTGGTCGAGGGGGGTGACGAAGCTTTCGAAGAACCGCCAGGTTCGCCGCGCGATCAAGCGCAACCCCCGCGCATCGGCGTCCGATACCGCCGGTTGGCCGGCGAGGCGGGGCGACAGGCTGGCGCCGCGGGCGATCACCGGCGACAAGATCCACAACGTGGCGAAGACGGCGGCCAGCGGCCAGGTTCCCTGTCCGGACAGCACGGCGATTGCCAGCGCCAGGATTCCGGTCAGCGGGGCGGTGGCCATCCGCCGGACAAAGCCGAGCAGGCCGAGACGGGGCCCGATGGTCGATTGCGCCGCCGTCACCCATTCCAGCAAATGACGGCGGGTGATGAACAGGCGGACCAGGGTGCGCCCGATCGCGTCGCTGGCCAGCCACGCCTGATGGGCCAGGAAGGCGAGCTGGAGTACCGACAGGGTGGCGGCCAGGCGGATGTCGCAGCCGAGGGCGCGCAGGTGGCTGTCGGCGGTAATGCCGATCCGGCGGGGCAGAATCGCGCCGATCACCGGGATCAGGGTCGGGGCCGCGATGGTGGTCAGGATGAAGGCGGTCCAGACCAGCGCGACGTTGAACGGCATGGTCCAGCCGACCAGCAAGGCGAGCACGGCGGCCGGCGCCGACAGCGACCGGCGCAGGTTGTCGAGCATCTTGCCGCGGCCGAGCGCCGGAATGGCGCGGCAGCCGAAGATCCACGGCAGCAGCTGCCAGTCGCCGCGGACCCAGCGATGGTGGCGAAGCGCGGCGATGTCGTAGCGGGCGGGAAATTCCTCGACCACCTCGATATCGGAGGCGAGGCCGGCGCGGGCGAACACGCCTTCGAACAGGTCGTGGCTGAGCAGGGTCGAATCGGGGACGCGCCCGGCCAGGGCGGCCTCGAAGGAATCGACGTCGTAGATCCCCTTGCCGGCATACGAGCCCTCGCCGAACAGATCCTGGTAGACGTCGGAGACGGCGGCGGCATAGGGATCGATGCCGCTCATGCTCGAGAAGGTGCGCTGGAACAGCGAGCCCTCGCGGCCGATCGGCAATGACGGCGTCACCCGCGGCTGCATCACCGCATAGCCCTCGACCACCCGGCCGACGCTGCAGTCGAAGCGCGGCCGGTTGAGCGGATGAGCCATCTTGCCGATCAGCCGGCGCACGCAATCACGCGGCAGCCGGGTATCGGAATCCAGCGTCACGACATAGCGGACGTCGCTGGGCGGAGCCGGGGGGCTTCCCTCGACGGCGATGAAAGTGGTGTCGGTGGCGCCCCGCAGCAGCCGGTTCAATTCATGCAGCTTGCCGCGCTTGCGCTCCCAGCCGAGCCAGCGTTGTTCGCTGTCGTTCCAGATGCGCTTGCGGTGAAGCAGATGGAAGCGGTCGCCGCCGGCGGCGGCGCCGTGGCGCTGGTTGAGCCGGGCGATGCCGGCCGCCGCCGCCGCCACCAGGGCTTGGTCGCCCTCGGCGTGCTCGCTGTCGGCATCGACCCAGTCGGACAGCAGGGCGAAGACCAAGTCGCCATCCGGACTGGCGAGATAATGGACCTCGAGCCGCTCAATTTGTTCCTCGATCGCCGTGGCCGAGGTCAGCAGCGTCGGCACCGCCACCAGCGTCCGTAGCTCCTCGGGAATGCCCTCGCGCAGGGCCAGGGCCGGCAGCAGGGTCGCGCCGAAGCCCCAAACGGCGGCGCGATTCACCAGTGCCACCGCCAGGTCGACCGCCGGGATGGCGCCAAGGATTCCGAGCAAGCCGATCCAGCCGCCGCCCAGTCCAGAAGCGGCCAGGACCGACAGCGGGCAAGCCAGCAATAATCCGGTGGCCAGGGCGATCGCCGCCGCATAGCCGCCGCTGCCCGAGGCGCGGTTGAGCCGCCTTGGCCAACTGTGCAGGGGCGGCCGGTAGCCGATCAGCGCTTCGAACGCCCGCCGCCCGCCACCCAGCAGGTGGTAGCCGGGATCGTGGCGGCGCGGCTCGGTTTGGTCGGCGGTTCGCGTCGCGGTGACGGCGGCGCGGGCGATGGCGATCTCGGTCAGATCCGAGCCGCGCGCCAACGCCTCAATGGCGCTGCGATAAAGATTGCGGGTGGGGAAATCCATCGCCCGGAAGGCGCTGCCCTCGGCCAGCACGTCGTCGACCAGGCTGATGCGCTCGACCAGTTCGGTCCAATCGACGTCCGAGATCAAGCGCATGCTGGTGATGATGTTGCGGACCGTGACGCTGGCGGCGCCCAGCCGCTGGTGCTCGTTGCGCACCACCTCGTCGGTGGTGGTTCCCTGCGCCACCAGGCGTTGGTCGAGCCAGGTCAGCGCCGGAGTGACCCGGGGGTCCTGGTCGCGCAGCCGATAGACCAATTGGACGGCGAAGGGGGGCGGCAGCGCCGCCCGCTCGTGCTCCTTGAGCACCGCCGGCACCGGCTCGGCGATGCGGCCGCCAACCCCCAACAGGCGGTCGGCGAGGGAATCCGCCTCTTGCCGGGCGGCGCGGTTGCGCGCCACCGCTTCGGCCAGTCGCCGCAGGTTCTCGATCAGCACGATCTTCAAGGTGATCGCCAGCGCCCACAGCTCGCCGATGGAGAGCGGCTGGACCTCTTGGTAGGCCCGCAGGTATCGGCACAGCATTTCGGAGGTGAAGCGGCTGTCGGTGTGGGCGACGAAGGCCCAGGCGACTTCCAGGATACGGGGATATCCGGCGAAGGTGCCGTCGGCGATCTTGGGCAATTGCCGGTAATAATGGGCGGGCAGGTCCAAGAGAATGTCGTGGATTTGGCGTTCGACCAGGTGATAGTTGTCGATCAGCCATTCCGCCGCCGGGGTGGTGGCGCCGCCGTCGTCTATCGCCTTGGCGATGGCACGATGGGAGGCCAGCAGCACCGCCGCGTTGTCGGTCAGCCGGCCCGATAGCGGTCTCCCCCGCGTCGGCTTGGGTGTCACGATCTGGGCGACGGCCAGGCTGCGGGCGTGCTCCTCGATGCGCTCGACGCTGAACAGCTCTTCGCGAATGGGCTCGAGACAGACCCAGGGCGAGGCTTGCGGCGCGCCGCCGATGGCGCGGTGAACCAGGGTGGTCAGAGTTCGGACGGAAGGACGGGCCAAAATCGAGTCTCCTGCGCGCCCAGCCGTGTCGGTCGATGGCCCGCGCTGCGGTCGGTGTGAAAAGCGGGGAGGCGGCCCGAATCAGCCGCTGGTCGGTGACGGCGTCAGCAGCAAGGGAAGTCGCACTTTGACGACGGTTCCGCCATTCTGCGGCTTCGACGGGGTGATGGTGCCGCCGAGTTGCCGCACGAAGATGGCGACGTAGTCGAAACCCCGGGTTTTGGCAGTCGTCGCCGCTTCGGCATCTTTTATGCCGATGCCGTTATCGGCGATGCTGAGCTCGATCTGGTCGTCGATTCGCTCGACGCCGAGCACGATCCGGCCAATCCCGGTGGGAAAGGCGTGCTTGATGGCGTTGGTCGCCAACTCGTTGACCAGCAGGCCAAAGGGAACGGCGCGGTCGCAATCGATGTCCACCGCGACCGCCTGGACGTCGAGTTCGATGCCCGACGAGTTGGCCAGCAGGCTCGCCGACATGCTCTTGGCGATTTCCCGCAGATAGGCGTCGACGGCGACGGTCGGGCCGCTGCCAGCGTGCGAGATCAGGTCATAGAGCTGGGCGATCGCCCCGATCCGCGCCTGCATGGCTTGATAGCCGTCGACGCAGGGCTGTACGGTCGAGCGGGCCTCGTGGGCGATCAAGCCGACGATGAGCTGCAGGTTGTTCTTGATCCGGTGCGAGATTTCGTTGGTCAGGCACAGGGCGTCGCGCTCTCGCTGCTTGCGGTCGGTAATGTCCTCGAAGACGAGGAGCATTCGGGTCACATGGTTTCCCTCTTGGAATATCTTTCGCGCATTCAAGTTGAAGACGCGGCGGCCAAGGCCAGGAAAATCATCCTCGATCTCGAAGCTTTCGATCGGCTTGTTTTCCGGCAGCACCTTTTCCATCAGATGGCGTAGCGCCGGGATGTCCCATTGGTGCTGGCCCAGATCGGACAGGCGGCGTCCGCGCGCCTCGATCTCGGTGATGCCGAAGATGGCGAAAAACGCCTTGCTCGCGGCCACGATGGTCATGTCCGCTTCCAGGACCACCAGGGGGTCGCGGATGGTGTCGACGATGCCTTGCGTCAGCTGCCAGTTGCGCTTGCTTTCGGCCCGGGCGGCGCGCTCTTCGCTGACATCCTCGATGGCCAGCAGGATCGAGCCAGCATGGTTGCCGGGGCGGAAGATCTTCCTGGCATTGACCAGCATGATGCGACGGCCGATGGCGGGGAAGTCATGCTCGACCTCGAACCCCTCGACCGAGGCGCGATGGGGGATGACGCTTTCCAGCAGGTTGCGTAGCGATGGAATGTCCCATTGCCGGTTGCCCAGGGCGAAAATATGGCAGCCCTCGGTCTCGTCCTGGCTGGTGCGGAACATCTGGTAGAACGCCCGATTGGCCGAGGTGATGATCAAATCCTTGTCAAGGATGATCAACGCGCTGGGAATCGTCTCGACGATGTCGCTGGCGATACTGTTGGCGGCATCCTTCGTCCTGGTCGCGCTCTCGGGCATGACTGCAATCCTCCAAAAACTACGCTGCAACCATGTGTTCCAACGACGCATGCAACCTGTCCGGCGTGTACGGCTTGGTCAGGCAATGCGCACCGACGATGAACAGCTCTTTCATCGTGGCGGTGATGAAGTTGCCGGTGGCGTACAGCACCCGCAATTCCGGTCGAATCTGGGTGGCCAGAATCGCCAGGTCGCAGCCGCCAAAGCGGTTTTTCTTGAGATTGATGTCGGTGAACAGGGCGTCGATGTGCTGGGGGGAGCGTAGGAGGACAAGCGCCTCGGTCTCGTCGCTGGCGGAAAGAGTGTCGTATCCCCATGCCTGAATTGTCATCTCGGACAATTCCCTAATAAAATCATCGTCTTCTACGATCAGGATCACGGCCATCGGAACTTAATCTCCTTGCACCACGGCTGTTGTCGAAAGCTGACTTCCCAAGTGCCCCCCTGAAGGCAGAACGTCCGACGATGGCCCAGTCGGGTCGCTTGCGATAGGATCGGAAACTACTCACGGCCGGGCGCCAGGCGCCGCGCCAGGTCCATGACCTGACCGGCGAAGATCACGCCGTTGGGATCGACGGGCAGACCGCCGCCGCGCAAGGCGGTGGCAGTCCAATGATTGCAATTGTCAACGGCGTTGTAGGAATCGTCGGTGGCGTAAAATGCGCTGCCGGGATAGGGCCCGTCGCCGAGCCGCCGCATTGCGCCATCGGTGCCGGTCGCCAGCTCCCGTTGGACAAAGGCGACCAGTGCGGCCGATTGCGCCTGGGACAGCGTCAGGATGACGATGTTGTCGGCGCCGAACGCCTCGGCCGGCGTCGCGCGGAGCGCCGTCACCAGGATGACCCCCGGACCGGGAAACAATGCCGCCATCATCCCCGGCAACGGGGCGTCGGGCGCCATGTAATAGACGCGGTCGCCGAAGCCGAAGACCAGGAAGCGTTCGCCGGGAAATTCCCGCGCCAAGGCGGCCAGCGGCCCCGAGAACGCCGCGGCCGGCAGGGCGATGTCGGTGTGCCAACCTCGCTCGATGACCGTTACCGCCATCCCGCCCTCGTCGGCCGGCTGAGGCCGATTGATCCGGGAGGGCAATGGGGCGCAGCCGCCAAGGAGGCTGATCGTCGCCGCAACGGCGATCATCCGGCATCTAGGCATTTGGCACGGCGCGCCTCAACGGCAGGGCGGCCCGCTGCCGTCGGAACAAATGACGGTGGTGCGGTTGCTCGGCACGACGACGGTGGTGTTCGAGGGCGGCGGCGGCGGCGAGCTGCTGCTGATGCAGCCGGCGACGCTGAGCAGGAGCGGGCCCAGAACCAGCGCGGCCACGGCTACCTGTCTGATCTTGCCGCCACTGACGGCGGTATCGGGGAGTGTTTTCATGATTGGATATCCTTGTATCTGCGCGGCAAGGTCTAAACGGTGTCACGCCGCCGCCACCCGCGGCAGCCACGGAAACTACTCACGCTCGCCAGCCGCTGATCAGAATTTAAGTAGAATCCGAGTCTGCCGTCGCCGCCGGGGCGACCTCTATCGTCAAGCTGATCCCAGGTTTGGACATGGAGATGAGAAATGGCGGCAGAATTGTCGAGGCAAATGGCGCAATGGCCCTCGTCCCAATCGTCGGCCTGGCGAAGCGGCATAATCCTGTCGCCGATCGCCACCGACCCGGTGCTCACTCGGGTCATCCATCGGATGCTCAATGCGGCCCGCGATGCTGGCCGCGACCATGGCGAACGGACGCGGGAAGCGGTCTCGGCGGTCCGCCAGATTCGGCCCGACATCCTGGCCCACGAGGCGTTGACCTTGGTCGAACTGGCTTGGGAATAGGCCCTCCGTCCGCGCCGTCGAGCCCAATAATTCCACGAGGTGCACATTGGAAAATAACTCAGGGACAATTCCCGCGTCGGCCCCAGTCGCCCGGGATGTGATGACGGGCCCGGTTCTGTCGGTGACCGTCGGCGCCAGCCTGCGCGAGGTCGCCAAGATCCTGGTCGTCAACGGCATCAGTGGCGTGCCGGTGGTTAATAGTCACGGCATGCCGATCGGCATGGTCACCGAAAATGACCTGATCGCCCCCGATGCCGGCGTCAAGCGGGCGGCGGGGCGCGAGTGGTGGTTGACCCAATTGGCCGAAGGCGAGCCGTTGAGCCCCCAATTCCTGGCCCTGATCGACCGCGGCGAGCGCACCGCCCGCGACGTCATGGCCTCGCCGGTGGTCAGCGTCTCCGAGACCACCGACCTTTCCGAGATCGCCCACCTGTTCACCAGCTATCGCATCAAGCGGCTGCCGGTGGTCACGGACGGGCGGATGGTCGGCATCGTCAGCCGGGCCGATCTGGTTCGCCGGATGGCCGAGCAACCGGCCCCGGCGGCCGCGCCGCACAGCGGAATTCTGGCCGAGGCGGTCGCCAACCTGGAAGCTCGGTTCATCGAGCCCGTTCCGGTGGCCGCCGCGGTGACGGAGGTGACGCCCGCGCCGCCACCGGCCACCGCCGCCGCCTTCCATTCCCTGGTCGAGAAGTACGACGAGGATAAATCCGCCCAACATGACGAGGCGCGGCAGGCGGTGGCCGACCAACGCCAGGCCTTGGTCAAGGAGCTGATCGACCGCCATGTCGAGGCTGGCATGTGGGGCACTTTGCTGCGCCAGGCCGAGACCGCGGCGGCGGCGGGCGAGAAGGAAATGCTGTTGTTTCGCTTTCCGGCCGAATTGTGCAGCGACGGTGGCCGCGCCGTTAACGTTCCCCTGCCCGAATGGGCGGAAACCCTGCGTGGCGAGGCGGCCGAGATCTATCTGCACTGGGAACGCGACCTCAAGCCCAACGGCTTCAATCTGCGCGCCCAGGTCTTGGACTTCCCCGGCGGCATGCCCGGGGACGTCGGCTTGACCCTGAGCTGGGGCGGCTAGACCGGCTATGAGTAGATTCCGATTCTAGGTTGCAAATAAGCCGTCTGATATCGTCATGAAATCGGCCAGAGCATATCCGCAGTAAGGCCATTTAAAACGACTTGCGCCGGACGCTATACAGCAGAGCAGCGCGAAAGCAGGAGAACAGCTCTTATGAATATACGTTCAATGTTGTTGGCGACGTCGCTCTCTGTGGCGACCCTGCTGTCCGCGAGCATCTTCAGCCGCGCCAGCGCCGAAGATGCGTCGGATCTCAACCGCGATTCCGACCACGCCTTGCAAATGCTCTACCGGACCAATCCCCTCGCCGCCGACATCGCCAAGCAGGCCCATGCCGTGCTGGTGTTCCCCCATATCGTCAAGGCCGGGCTGATCTTCGGCGGCGCCTTTGGCGAAGGCGAATTGAAGCGGGGACCGAAGATTGACGGCTACTTCAATTCCTTCACCGGATCCTGGGGCCTGCAGGCCGGCGCCCAGCAATACGGCTACGCCGTGTTCCTGATGAACGACAAGGCGGAAAGCTATCTCCACCGCTCCGAAGGCCTGGAAATCGGTGTCGGCCCCACCGTCGTCCTGCTGAACGAAGGCGTCGCCAAGAATCTGTCGACCTCGACCCTGAAGGATGACGCCTACGCCTTCATCTTCGACCAGGAAGGGTTGATGCTCGGCGTCAGCATCGAAGGCACCAAGATCACGCCGATCAAGCGCTGAGGCGGGACCGGCTGGATGTCCGCCATGAACGCTCTCAGGGCGGATTCCGGCCGGGGCTGGACCACCGAAATCGGCGGCACCATCGCGGTGATCGCCCTTTCCGGCGACTGGATCGGCCGGGCCAACGGGGTGGAAACCGGCGCGGCGCCGCGCATTCTCAATAGCGGCGTCCATGCCGTGACGTTCGACAGCGGGCAATTGGGCCGCTGGGACAGCGCCCTCATCGCCTTCCTGTCGATGCTTCGCGATGCTGCCGGCAAGGGCGGCGTCGCCTTCGAC
>Ga0316222_1005874_pt1 | contig 10248 bp, 9 predicted proteins | sample TBH18011metaG_FD_206008 | JGI IMG/M metagenome (GOLD analysis project Ga0316222, IMG submission 206008) | Freshwater microbial communities from Trout Bog Lake, Wisconsin, USA - TBH18011 | ecosystem: Environmental > Aquatic > Freshwater > Lake > Hypolimnion/Profundal zone | place: USA: Wisconsin... | reverse complement strand
GTTGATGGGTTTTGAGGTGCACGATCATGTCTCCATGATCCCAACTGCGACCTCTTCAGGCTCATCTCAGGTTGGAAATAACCTACAATCTACAGGCTCATGTCAGATTGGAAGAGGCTATTGGCACGATAAATCAGATAAATCCTGATACAATGCCCCGTTTTTCTGTAGACTCTTGCCCTCGGTATCATATGGTACTGATGGTAAGTCGCAGCGACATTGACTAGGATACCCGGGGTTAAATCACTTAGGATAGCGACTCGGCCCTAGAATAATAAGTATAAACCTTGGCAACATAATGACACTCCCTGAATCACCATCGCGACAACAGAACCAAAGCAGCTACTCCCAAGAGGATCTCCTTAAATGTGGCCGCGGAGAACTGTTTGGGCCGGGCAACGCCCAACTGCCATTGCCACCCATGCTGATGTTTGACCGTATTAGCCATATTGGTTCTGCAGGGGGCCTTCATGATAAAGGCCTCATTGTCGCAGAACTCGATATTCATCCCGATCTCTGGTTCTTCGGCTGCCACTTCCTAAACGATCCCGTTATGCCAGGATGCCTTGGTTTGGATGCCATGTGGCAAATGGTAGGCTTTTATTTAGGCTGGATGGGTGGCCCGGGCCGTGGTCGCGCCTTGGGTGTAGGGGAAGTAAAATTCCGCGGACAGGTTTTGCCTGACAATAAATTGGTGACATATCGCATACACCTCAAGAGGGTGATGATGCGAAAACTCGTGATGGGGATCGCCGACGCTGAGATGGAATGTGATGGTCGCGTTATATACGAAGCAAGCGACCTTAGAGTCGGCCTTTTCACCTCCACGGACGACTTCTGAGGAGACGCAGATATGAAACGTGTAGTTGTAACCGGCCTTGGCATTGTTTCTAGCATTGGCAACAACAAGCAAGAAGTTAACGATTCGCTCATCACAGGCAAATCAGGCATTGATTTTAGTGCAGAATACGCTGAGCTTGGATTTCGAAGCCACGTATTCGGCCCTCTAAAGATTGACCCAGATGACTTCATTGATCGGAAGATCAGACGATTCATGGGTGAAGGTGCTGCTTACAACTACATAGCCATGGCCGAGGCTATTGCTGACTCTGGCCTAGAAGAGCATGAGGTCTCAAACATCCGCACCGGCTTGATCATGGGCTCTGGCGGACCATCAACTTCAAACCTCATCAGTGCTTGGGATAGCTTTCGCGAAAAGGGCATAAAAAAAGTGGGCCCCTATATGGTCCCAAGAACCATGTCAAATACCAACTCCGCGTGCTTGGCTACACCCTTCAAAATAAAGGGAGTTAATTATTCGATTAGCTCAGCTTGTGCCACCAGCGCGCACTGTATCGGCAATGCCGCTGAACTTATTCAGCTCGGGAAACAAGATGTCATCTTCGCTGGAGGTGGTGAAGAACTGCACTGGACGCTGACCCTTTTGTTTGACGCCATGGGTGCCTTGTCCTCGCAATACAACGACAATGCTAAAGTCGCCTCTCGTGCCTATGACGCCAACAGGGATGGCTTCGTTATTTCTGGTGGTGGCGGCGTACTGGTGCTTGAAGAGCTGGAGCATGCAAAGGCTCGTGGCGCCAAGATTTATGCCGAACTAGTGGGCTATGGCGCAACATCAGATGGCTACGATATGGTGCAACCTTCGGGTGAAGGTGCCGCTCGCTGCATGCAACAGGCGCTCCATGGAGTCACAGATACTGTTGATTACATTAATGCACACGGAACCAGTACACCCATTGGCGACATCCGCGAGCTTCAAGCTGTTAAAGAGGTATTCGGTAGCAACGTCCCGCGGATTAGCTCAACCAAATCGCTCTCAGGCCACTCATTAGGGGCGGCCGGTGTCCATGAAGCCATTTACACATTGCTCATGATGGAAGGCCACTACATTACAGCGTCTGCAAACATTGAAACTCTAGATCCTGGAGCGGAAGGTGTGCCCATCGTAAGAGAGCGTATTGACCATACCGATCTAAATTTGACCATGTCCAACAGCTTCGGCTTCGGTGGTACCAACGCCAGCCTGGTGTTCAAACGGCATGACGGATAGCGCTACGAGAGAACTCGGGGAAAAGCAAAGATACGATTTTAATAAGCTACAAAAAAGGCTTAGACGCTTAACGGGAGAGGCCATTGCCGACTTTGGAATGATCGAAGAGGGTGATAAGGTAATGGTCTGCCTCTCCGGAGGCAAAGATTCGTACACGCTCTTGGATATCCTCCTTAGCTTGAGACTGAACGCCCCTATCTCTTTCGATATCGTAGCCGTCAATCTTGATCAAAAACAGCCAGGATTTCCAGAGCATGTCCTTCCGGACTACTTGCGGGAGCGTGGTGTACCTTTTCACATCATCGAACAAGATACCTACAGTATCGTTAAGCGTGTCGTCCCAGAGGGTAAAACCACCTGTGGCCTATGTTCTAGACTGAGAAGAGGCCTTCTTTATCGTTATGCTGGGGAGCATGGCATCACGAAAATTGCTTTGGGACACCACCGAGATGACATCATTGAGACCTTCTTTCTCAATCTATTCTTCGGAGGCACGGTTAAAGCTATGCCACCCAAGCTCTTGAGTGACAATCGAGAACACATCGTCATCAGGCCCCTCGCCTACTGCAAGGAAAAGGATATAGATGCCTACGCCCAAATCAGAGCCTTTCCAGTCATACCTTGCAACCTCTGCGGCTCTCAGGAGAACTTACAGAGACAAGCCATGAAGGAGATGTTACGTGGATGGGAAAAACAGCACCCGGGACGGGTGGAAACCATCTTTTCGGCCTTACAAAACATTATCCCATCCCAATTGGTCGATCGAAAACTTTTTGATTTCATGGGCCTTGAGAATTTACGGAATCAGAATACACCCATGAGTGACGAAATATCGGCTGGACTTGATATCTTGAGCCTCTAAAAGGGCGAAATGGGATAAGATCTTAGAGAGCCCTTATCAACAAGGTCAGTTACGTCTAAATCAAATACGTAACGCCTATTGCAATTTCCTCGAATGTTATTTATAAATTGATCGTGCTTTTGCACCATTAACTATAACTTTTAAGTGTTCAATGAGGAGGTTCCTTATGAAGAAGTTGCTATTCGCTGTTAGCGTTCTGCTGATGTCTTTGGTTGTTGTTGGCTGTGGCAACTCACCAGACGGTGACAAGCAGAAAATCGAAGCTCCTGCTGCTCCTTCTCTTTAAGGTTGAGCGGGACGAATTTATTGACTCAGTATGGCCGGTTGGATCATCTCCAAACGACTTAAATTACTAAGCAAATAGATTCTGAAATAAACCCGGATCGACTGATCCGGGTTTTTTTTGCTAAAAAGGCACTACCCGCGTCGATTTGTCACAGGTATATAGCCTGATTATTCTTGAAATTCAGTGAGTTTGGCTTGACACTCATCAAGCACAAGGTAAGATAGCGCTCAGCGCTTGTCGCTAATTCAAGCCATTAATTATCAAACAAAAATCATTATAGGTATAAGCACATGGGAATGATCCTCGACCTCGTTGAAAAAATGAGATCTCCAGTAGGAATCACTGTTACGCTAGCTATCGTTGCAGCTGGTGTATTCTTCGTTCGTTGGGTATTCAACGACGAAGAAAAGAAGTAAGTATTACACTGCTTCTTGTGGCAAGTTTGGGACTTTAGATTCTAAACTTGCCGCAATACTTGAGGGCTTGCTCAAGTACAATCAATAAAGTATCGCCGTTCTGGCCGTTCAAATTTACCCTCCTCGCCGCTTAAGCAATCATTGGTCAATCCATGAGAATTCTGATAACTGGCGGAACAGGCTTCATAGGTAGGGCACTGTGTCAGCATCTTGCCCAAAAAAACCATCAAATTACAGTTCTAAGCCGAAGACCCAATGCCGTTAAATCTCTTTGCGGAAAAGACATAGGCACCTTATCTTCTCTGGATCTCTACGACGAGAACACCTCATTTGATGTCGTCATCAATCTAGCTGGGGAACCCATCATGGAGCACCGATGGAGTAGCGCCTTCAAAAGAACTCTGTGGCAAAGCAGGGTCGAATTGACCCGTCAGCTGGTTCATAAGATCGAACGCGCCAACAACAAACCCCGCGTGCTGATCAGTGGATCAGCCATTGGAATCTATGGTCAGCATTTTGATCAACCGGTCGATGAGACCACCCCTATCACCGGTGGTTTTAGTCATGCCCTTTGCAAAGCTTGGGAGGATGAGGCTTTACGTGCTGAAACCCAAGGCGTCAGAGTGGCTATCGTAAGAACGGGACTCGTCATCGGAAAAGACGGGGGATTCCTCTCCAAGATGCTGTTACCTTTTAAACTGGGGCTTGGCGGCCCGATTGGGGATGGCACACAATGGATGTCCTGGATCCACCTCGAAGATGAAATAGCCCTCATCGAGTTTCTAATCGATCACGCTGAAGCCAGAGGTGCTTTCAATGCAACAGCACCCTTACCTGTCACGAACGCACTATTTACAAAGGCTCTTGCTAAACGACTGCATCGACCCGCCATCATAGCCAGTCCGAAATGGCTATTAAATCTCTTATTAGGTGAAAGAAGCTCGCTGTTAATCGAGAGTCAGCGCGTGCTGCCTAAGAGGGCTTCTGACCTGGGGTTTACGTTCAAATTTAGAACGTTAGAGGACGCGCTTTCAGCGACCCTCTAGTTCAGGCCTCTTCGCCTTAGATCGGACCGGAACGCTCGAGAGGCATGACCCGGTAACTCAATCCTTTTCCGGAAAAGTCAGAGCGGACCTTACTGAGACATTGGGTAATTTCATCTGAAGTCGCTTCCACGAGGAATACCACCTTCTTTTTTCGGCCGGAGACTTGCTCCAAGAGCGTGAGATTATCTGCGTCACCGGTCAAACCCTCCAAGCTAAAGGAGGCTACCTCACATTCAAATTTTTGATTCATTAAGCAGTCTTGTAGGGCATCTTCGAGATTCTTTGGAACCTCTAGACTCAAAAGATAATGTGCGCTCATCGAGAAGCCCCTTTATGTTCGGAATCAGCGCTCCTTGACTCCTTGTTGGGAGCTTCACCGAATTTTCGATATAGAATAGGCAGAATCAACAGCGTCAATAGCGTAGACGTCGTCAACCCACCCACGCCAACGATCGCCAAAGGTTTTTGTATTTCAGCACCCGGACCAGAAGCAAATAACAAGGGGATGAGCCCGAATGCCGCAATGCTGGCCGTCATAAGAACCGGTCGAAGCCGACGCATAGCGCCAACATTGACTGTCATATCCATCGACATCCCAGATGCTCTGAGTTGGTTGAAATAGCTCACCATAACAACACCATTAAGAACCGCAATTCCTAAGAGCGAGATGAACCCCACTGAAGCAGAAACAGAAAGATATTCACCCGAAATCCAAATGGCATAAACCCCACCAATCAAGGCCAAAGGCACATTAGCGAGCACCAAAAGGGCTTGTCGTATCGAGCCAAAAGTAGAAAACAACAGTAAAAAGATCAGGCCCAAAGCCACAGGAATGACCAAAGATAGGCGAGCAGCAGCTCTTTGCTGATTTTCAAACTGTCCACCCCATTGGATGGAGTAACCTACGGGCAAGGTGACCTTCTGAGCGACCGCCTTTTTTGCCTCTTCAACATACCCAACCAGGTCACGACCCTCTACGTTACTTCGAACAACAGAAAGTCTCTGGCCACTCTCTCGAGCCACAGAAACGACACCCTCCACCAACTCTATCTTGGCCACCAGAGACAGAGGTACACGCCGCCCATCAGGGAGTGCAATCTGGAAGGTCGAAATATTAGCCGGCTCTCCTGCACCCCTCAAAAGTAAAGGGGTTCTACGGATGCTTTCTTGCACAATGCCGAGCTTTCTTCCTTCTATCTGGCTTCTTAATGTATCGGCAAGTGAATCGGAATCAAGGCCTAAACGACCGGCCGCCAAACGGTCCACTTTGACGACCAAATACTGCATCCCTTCATTTCTTAGAGTGAAGACATCTGAGGCGCCTTTTATTGTTCTCATTACGCCGGCAATTTCTTCTGCTTTGGCATTAAGCTCTAAAAGCTCAGGACCATAAATCTTGACTGCCACATCGCCTCTAACGCCTGTGAGCATTTCAGTGACTCTCATCTGAATAGGTTGGGTAAACCCAAAAGCGATGCCAGGGATGGTCGCCATAACCTTCCGAATCTCTTCAATAAGCTCAGACTTAGTCTTAAATCGCCAATCACGCTGTGGCTTGAGGGTCATAAACGTATCTGTTTCATTAAGACCCATCGGGTCGAGTCCAATTTCATCGGCGCCAACACGCGCGGTAATTCGAGTGACCTCAGGGACGTGATCCAAAATGGCCTTCTGAATTTCTCCGTCTATACGAACAGATTGCTCAAGATTGATGGAAGGGAGCTTTTCAACTTGAACGATAAGATCGCCCTCATCCATCGTAGGCATAAAGGTCTTACCAATGTTCGAATAGACCAATAGCGTCGAAAGGAGCAAGCCCCCAACAAAACCCATGATTTTGGATGAATGAGCCAAAGACCATTTGAGAGCCGGTTCATAAATCGCTAGGGCTTTTCTCGCTAACCATGGCTCATCGTGACTAACCTTCGACATCAAAAATGATGCTAGAACAGGAATGATCAATAACGAGAACATCAACGATCCGCTCATGGCAAAAATGTTAGTAAAGGCAACCGGTTTAAAGAGCTTGCCCTCCAAGCCTTCAAGAGAGAGCAAAGGAATAAATACAATACCGATAATGACTGATCCCGATATGACTGGGGCCATGACTTCTCGCATGGCGCGAAAGATCACATTCAATCTTGGGCCCTTGGGCGACTTGTGATGCTCAGCCAAATGGGTCGTAAGGTTTTCAACGACGACCACAGCAGGATCCACTAACTTTCCAATCGCAATCGCAAGGCCACCCAGGCTCATAAGATTTGCTGTAATCCCAAAGAGATACATCAGCAAGAACGCAAATAAGGCAACCATGGGCAAAATCATTGCGGCCGTTAGGGCCGCACGCCATTCACCCAGAAAAAGAACAAGTAAAATTAATACAAGTACCGTAGCCTCAATCAGTGCATGAATAATCGTAGCTGTGGCCTTATTAACGAGAGAACTTCGGTTATAGAAGACATTAATACTTACGCCCTCGGGAAGTGAAGATTTAATTTCATCTAGTTTTTTTTCAACCCCCTCAACTACTTGTCTCGCATTAGCGCCACGAAGACTTAAAACCAGGCCCTCAACCACTTCACCCTTTCCATTTTGACTGACGGCTCCATAGCGTGTCAGAGCACCTATCCGAACATCAGCCACATCACCCACTGTGATGGGAATTCCGTTCCTTTCCGCAACCACTATGGTTCTTACATCATCAAGATCAACAATTCGTCCTTCGGCACGAACAAACATGGACTCTTCGCCTTGGGTTAGCCTTCCTGCGCCATCGTTACGATTATTTGACTGTAAGGCCTTTGTTAGCTCCTCCATACTCACGGCCCTAGCCACCATTCGCATGTTGTCCGGAATCACTTCGAAGCTCCTAACCATGCCGCCGAGTGCATTGACATCGGCAACGCCAGGAACCGTTCTGAGGGCAGGACGGATGGTCCAATCCAATAAGCTTCTCCTCTCAGCAAGACTCAGAGCTACACCGTCAACGGTAAACATGAACATCTCCCCAAGCGGCGTTGTCATGGGTGCAATACCCCCTTCAACATTTGATGGGAGATTCGCCCAAGCTGTATTTAGACGCTCCGTCACCTGCTGCCGAGCCCAGTAAATATCAGTACCTTCCTCGAAATCGATCGTAATATCCGTTAGGGCATATTTGGTAGTCGAGCGAAGCATCGTCTGTTTGGGTATTCCCAACATTTCGATTTCAATGGGTGCTGTAACCCGCATTTCGACTTCTTCGGGCGTCATGCCAGGGATCTTAACGATCACCTTAACTTGTGTTGGGGAGACATCCGGGAATGCATCTATAGGAAGCTTTTGGGCTGCTGACCAGCCAAAAGAGGCCAGCAAGACCCCGGCTAGAAGGGTAAATACCCGATGAGTTAAAGCAAATTGAATCAGGCTAGACATCATCCCCCTCCAGACATGCCTAGCCAAGCAGCTTTCAGCGCTGCGACTCCTTGAACAACCACAGCCTCTCCTTCCTGGAGGCCCTCATGAAGAACCGTGCTATAAGTTTCTTCCCCAGCAATTGCAACCTCTCTGGCTTCATATCCGACTGAATTCTGGACGAAAACGTAGCTTTTCCCTTCAAAACTGAAGACAGCAGAAACAGGGACCTTGAAGCCACGATCAGTGCTCTTATGCATCATCAAGACACTGACGTGCATGCCGGGTCGGAGCTGGTCAGCGCCCCTATCCACCAAGGCCCTGACCAGGGCACTCTGGCTCCGGGGATCAACGTTTTGGCCTATCTCAATGATTCTCGCACCCGCTTTGGGTGCTTCAATTTCGATACGGTCGTTGATACCCACTTCTTTTAAACGCTCCTGCGGAACGTCAACCTCTAGCCAGATTTCATCGAGTTTTCCAATTCTAAATAAGGGAGAAAGTGCTTCTACCCGCTGACCCACTACAGCGGTTCGGTCTAGAACGACTCCGTCCACCGGTGAAACAAGTCGATAGATACCTCCTATTTGATGACCGGACTTCAGCGCCGCAACTTCAGCTTGAGTTATTCCTGAGGAAATCAGTGTCTGCTCGGCGGCTCTTAGTGCGGCCTGAGATCGCTCAAAATCACTTTGAGTTTCCTGCCAGCGGAGCTTTGAAATCACCCCCTCGGCCAACAACATGTTGTCTCTTCTGAGCCTCGAGTCAGCAACGCCAAAAGTCGCGTTGGCCTCGACCAAGGCCCGTTCGCTTTCCAGCAAAGTGACACTATTGATTTCAGCCAGAATCTGTCCTTTAGCAACCTTAACCCCAAGAGGGACATCAACATGGGTAATGATTCCAGACTGAAAGGCGCTAACTGCAAATTCTTTAGCAGGAGGGAGCACCACTCTTCCAGGCGCTTCTGCCAGGGGAATCGCGCTAACGTGTTCTGGTACAATCGTTCTGATGCCTAAGTGAGTCGTTTCTTCTGCATCAATTTTAAGGAAACTGTCCTGCCCCAAGACATCCCCATGATGGACGAGTAAAAGGGTCAGCGGGAGAAATGCTATTCTCATGGCGTCACCCCAACCACTTGGTTATAAACGGCCGTATCTTTTTTAAGAACAATCTCCCGCTGGGCATGATCTTCTATAGCCGCAAAGGCAACCGTCTGTATTTTTAGGTAGTCAATGAGCGCTATTTCACCTGATTCAAACGCAATGTAGCTCATTTTCAACTGGGTCTCTGCGATGCTCTTTCTTTCCTTTGCAATCTCAAGTGCGACCCGATCTACATCAAGGTTGTGCTGGGCTTCATGAAGGGATTTCTCAAGCTGCCGCCATAGCCTTTCACGTTGAACAATTTTTTCATTCAGGACCACATTAGCCTGAGCCACCTGAGGTGCATGCCAATCATCCCCACCAACGGGTATCTGGAAAACCATGTTAACCCCTGTTCCATAATCCCCAGAGCCACCATAGGAGGTACTATCCGTTCCGAGTAGAACGGTTGGCTGATTTCCCTGTTTAGATCGGCTGATGAATTCAACCTCTGCTTGAGCTCTCTCTACCGTTGTATTTGCTGCAGCGAGAGAAGGATGACGTTCATCAACACTTTTAATAGGACTTAGCCGCTCATCAAAATTAGCTGGGGCTTTATCCATACGTGTCAGATTCTGATAGTTCTTTCTGGCGTGCATAACCTCAGCCTCTGCCTGTATCAGGTTGGTCTTCTTTTCCAGGCGATCACTTTCAGCAAGCAACATATCAGCACGTGCGAGGTCGCCGAGCTCAACTCGTCTTTTCACAACGGCAGACAGTTTTTCTGCTACCCCATAAATTTTTCTAGATAGCTCCAGTCGGTTCTCCGCCAACCTTAGCATCCAAAGAGAATCACGAATCAGTCCGGCCAATTCATGTTTGAAGGCATTAAGATATTTCTCTACACCTTTCTGGGCCTGATCCGCCACTTTCTGACCTGCGTCCTTCTGACCCCACATCCACACAGGTACTTGGTAACCCGTCTGTATATTGTTAACACCACCGTTCTTACTGATATTTGCGTAATTGATGTACTGCAGGTAAACCATTGGGTAACCCGCGATCAAGCTTTCGCTCCGCTGATTCAACGCT
>Ga0316222_1005867_pt1 | contig 10252 bp, 8 predicted proteins | sample TBH18011metaG_FD_206008 | JGI IMG/M metagenome (GOLD analysis project Ga0316222, IMG submission 206008) | Freshwater microbial communities from Trout Bog Lake, Wisconsin, USA - TBH18011 | ecosystem: Environmental > Aquatic > Freshwater > Lake > Hypolimnion/Profundal zone | place: USA: Wisconsin... | reverse complement strand
CCCTTGGCCTTGCTTCGTCAGCCCCCCGCTAAGGTGGTGGTGTGGGACTGAAGCCTTGCAGGGTCCATTCCAGGGGTTGGGTGTCCACGCGCAGCAGGCCGGCGCGCGGGCGGCTGAAGTCGATGATGATCATCATCGACCCCACCCACATCAGCAGCAGCAGCGCGGTGAGGGCATTTTGGCGAACGCCGGCGAGGCCGAACTGGTAGCCCATTGCTCCCAGCGACAGGATCGAGCCGGCCATCAGCATCCAGATGACGGTGGACGGCACGCGGCTGGCGAAGGCGTAGCGTTGGCTCAGCGAGGCGTCGAACATGTCGTTCAACGAGGCGAAGAACGAGGTTACCACGGGGGTTGGTGTGGCGCGCGCGGCTTGGGTGGCGAGTTTCCACATCTGGTTCTGCAGGGCGTTGGTCTGGTTGACCAGGGCACGGATCGGGCCGTCCTCTTCAGCGCTGGTGTAGGCGATGCGCACCTTGGTGTAGTCCTCGATCAGTGCCGCCACCGCATCGCCCTGCTCGCCGCCGACCAGCTTGGCGCGCAGCCAGGCGGTGCCGATGGTGTTGGCTTCTTCCACCACTTCCTGCCGGCGGGTTTCATAGCGGTTCTGCGCCACGGAGATGGTCAGCCCCAGCACGAAGGCGACCAGGGCGAGCATGCCGCCGGTCAGAGTGGCGGTGCTGCCGATCACCCGCTCATCGATGTTGCGCCTTGTGGCGCGGTAGCGGGCGATCCGAAATCCAACTTCGGTGGCGCCGGCGAGGATGACGAACGCCCACAGCGCCATCATGATAAGATTGGCGTTGATGGCCGTCGTCAGGGCGTCGTTGATGTCTGTCAGCATGGCGCCGGCTCTCCCGCTTTGGCGCCATGCTGGCGTGCCTTGGCCGGAACCGCAACATACGGGCAGTTTGGCGATCGACGCGCGCGACTCTGTGGCTTTGGGCAAACCGGGAGGATGCGATGGGTGATTTGGACGACCTGGACGAACTCGGCCGCGGCGTTGCGAAGTTTCGTGCCAAGGTGTTCCCCAACCGGCGCGCGCTGTTCGAGCGATTGGCCAAGGCGCAGGAGCCGAAGGCGCTGTTTCTCACCTGTGCCGATTCGCGCGTGGTGCCGTCGCTGATCACCCAGACCGGCCCGGGCGAGCTGTTTATCGAGCGCAATCCCGGCAACATCGTGCCGGTGTATGAGGAGGTCGCCGTCGGTGTGTCGGCCAGCATCGAATATGCCGTCTCAGCCCTGGGTACGAAGCATGTGATCGTCTGCGGTCATTCCGATTGCGGCGCCGTGCGCGGCATGATGAAGCCGGACAAGCTGGCGGGCATGTCGGCGGTTGGCCGCTGGCTCGGCTATGGGGAAGAGGCGGTGCGCCGGCTGAACTGCGATGGCGGTGACGCATCGGAGGAAGCACGGCTGCAACGACTGACCCGGCTCAATGTCATCGTGCAGATCGAGCATTTGCAGTCGCACCCGAGCGTGCGTGCGGCACAGGCGCGGGGAGAGCTGCATATTCACGGCTGGGTCTATGACATCGCCACCGGCGGTGTGGAGGCATACCATCCACAGGCCGGCACCTTCGAGACGTTCCCGCTGGCGCCGGCCGTGTCGATCTGAGAAAGGCCTAGTCGGCAGCTTCCGCCAAGGCGGCGCCGTCGAGCGCCTGGGCGAGGTCGGCGAGGATGTCGTCGATGTGCTCGATGCCGACGGACAGACGCACATAGCCGGGCGAAACCCCGGTGGCGCGCTGTTCGTCAAGCGAGAGCTGGCTGTGGGTGGTGCTGGCCGGGTGGATCGCCAGGGTGCGGGCGTCGCCGATGTTGGCGACGTGATAGATCATCTTCAGCCCGTCGATGAACGCGCGGCCGGCGGCGGCGCCGCCCTTCAGCTCAAAGCCGACCAGGCCGCCATGGCCGTTCTTCAGGTAGTGCGCGCTGCGTTCGGCGGCGACGCCCTTGTGGTGGCTGGGGTGGATGACCCGCACCACATCCGGGCGGCCGGCCAGGTAATGCGCCACCGCTTCGGCATTGCGCGAATGCTCGCGAATACGCAGCGGCAGGGTTTCCAGGCCCTGCAGGGTCAGGAAGGAGTTGAACGGGCTGGCGGCCGGTCCGAGATCGCGCAGCAGCGTCACCCGCAGTTTCAGGATGAAGGCGACCGGGCCGAGCGGCTTGGCCGCCTCCACCCAGACAGCACCGTGATAGCTCGGGTCCGGCCGGTGCAGCGCCGGCTGGCGGGCGGGGTGGGCTTCCCAGTCGAATCTGCCGCCATCGATGATGATGCCGCCGATGCTGGTGCCGTGGCCGCCGATGTATTTGGTGGTGGACATCACCACAATGGCGGCGCCGTGGTCGAACGGGCGCACCAGCAGCGGGGCCGCGGTGTTGTCGATGATCAGCGGAATGCCGAAGCGCTGGCCGATGGCGGCAACCTCGGCGATCGGGAACACTTCCAGCTTCGGGTTGGGCAGCGTCTCGGCGTAGTAGGCGCGGGTGCGATCGTCGGTGGCGGCGGCGAAGGCCTCGGGGTCGGCGGGATCGACGAAGCGCACTTCGATGCCCTGGTCGCGCAATGTGTTGGCGAACAGGTTCCAGGTGCCGCCGTAAAGGTCGGTGCTGGAGACGATGTTGTCGCCGGCATGGGCGAGGTTCTGCACCGCGAGCGCGCTGGCGGCCTGGCCGGAGGCCACGGCCACGGCGGCAACCCCGCCCTCAAGAGCGGCGAGGCGCTTTTCCAGCACGTCCGTCGTCGGGTTCATGATGCGGGTGTAGATGTTGCCGAGCTCCTGCAGCCCGAACAGCCGGGCGGCCTGGCCGCTGTCGTCGAACTGGAAGCTGGTGGTCTGGTAGATCGGCACCGCCACGGCGTGAGTGGCGGGATCGGCACGCCAGCCGGCGTGCAGGGCGAGGGTCTCGGGGTGAAGGGTGGCCATGGTGCTGCTCCGGTGGTGTTTTTTTGGGGCGGGGTCCTGGCGAACCAGGCTGCTGCCCGGACCCGAAGCAGAACCCCCAACGACCGATGGCACAACAGCAAAGATCGTCAAATTACCCGCGCGTTGGAGAAAAATCTTCTCCAGCGCGACGGGGAATCGGCAAACGGTTCAGGCGCCCGATGCTGCCTGCGGACGCGCCGCCTTTGCCAGCGCGGTGGGATGCGGTGGCAGTTGCCCGGTGTGCATCACGTGGGCGGCGACGCGGCGGATGTCGGACAGTGACGGCCACTCGCTCTGGTCGAGGTCTTCGAGGCGCGGATCGACGGCGACGAAGCGAAAGACGCCGGCGGTCTTGACGGCAGCACCGGCGAAGACACCGGAAATATCGATGACATGGGACTGGATCATGAGAGCTCCTCGCGCCCAATGGCGCGGTTGGATGATCGATAGGCAGGCCTGGGAATGCTCGATCAGGCCGGACAGCGCTCGGCTGGCCGGCATTTGCAGCCGGGGGCACGCATTCGTTCGCTCATCATCGTCACCGGGTTTCTCCCTATCTGAAGCCCGTTGCAGCGGGGCTATCCGACGCCGCCAAAATGGTCCCGACGCATCGTTTGCTCAAGAGAAGCGTTGCGCAAATATCGGTGATGTTTCAGCAAGTTCATCTCCGCCGGGGGGCATCTTCGGCGATTGGTTTTCCGCCTGTCGCGGGATCTTCATCGCTGTTTGGCTTGACATCGCGGCGGCAACGCGTGTCGCTTGCGGCGGGTTTCGAATTCGGAGCAAACGAACATGGCGCGCCTTCTGATCACGTTCGATTCCGGCCTCGCCCTGGCCGCGGACTGAGCCGGATGGAACGCGCCCGGATGGAACGCGCGTTGTCGCGCCGCCAGACCGACATCATCGCCCTGCTGCGCGAAAGCGGCCGGGTGGCGGTGGACGAACTGGCGGCGCAGTTCGAGGTTTCGCCGCAGACCATTCGCCGCGATCTGAACGAGATGAGCGAGGCGCGGCTGATCGTGCGGGTGCATGGCGGCGCGATAATCGCATCCGGGGTGGAAAACCTCGCCTATGACGCCCGCAAGCTGGTGGCGCAGTCGCACAAGCGGCTGATCGGCGAAGCGGCGGCGCGGTTGATCGACGATAATTCGTCGCTGTTCATCAACATCGGCACCACCACCGAGGAGGTGGCGAAGGCGCTCGCCGGCCATGCCGGGCTGCTGGTGATCACCAACAACCTCAACGTCGCCGCCGAGTTGTATCGAAACAGCGCCATCGAGGTGATCGTCGCCGGCGGCAGCGTGCGGGCCAGCGACGGCGGCATTGTCGGCGCCACCACCGTCGATCTGATCCGGCAGTTTCGCGTCGATACCGCGGTGATCGGCATTTCCGCCATCGACCCCGACGGCACGCTGCTGGATTTCGATATCCGCGAGGTGCAGGTGGCACGCGCCATCATCGAGAATGCGCGCCGGGTGATCCTGGTCAGCGACAGCAGCAAATTCTCCCGCTCCGCCCCGGCGTTGATCGGAACCCTGGCCGACGTCGATATCCTCGTCACCGACCGGCTGCCATCCCCCGCCATCGCCGAACTGTGCCGCGCGCATGACGTTGAGGTGGTGGAGACCGGCGGCCCGCGCGAGAGTGAGCCTGCTGGTCCGGAATGACCGTATGAACGATATTTCTCAACACGAATGTTCGTTCGAAACCTTGAAATCTTCCTTTATGGCGCGCAAAATGAACCAAGCGATTAATTCGCGCGATGTGGGAAGATTTCTGCCGTGAGTGATCCAACGCGCCCGCCGCCGGACTACGATCTCGCCATCATCGGCGGCGGCGTCAACGGCTGCGGCATCGCCCGCGATGCCGCCGGCCGCGGATTGCGGGTGTTGCTGTGCGAGCGTGCCGATCTGGCGTCCGGCACCTCCAGCGCCTCGACCAAGCTGATCCACGGCGGTTTGCGCTATCTCGAATTCTACGAGTTTCGTCTGGTGCGCGAGGCGCTGATGGAGCGCGAGGTGCTGTGGGGCATCGCACCGCACATCATCTGGCCGCTGCGCTTCGTGTTGCCGCACCACAAGAAGATCCGCCCGGCCTGGCTGCTGCGCCTGGGGCTGTTTCTCTACGACCACATCGGCGGCCGCAAGAAATTGCCGGCCACCCGCACCCTGCCGCTGCGCACCAACCCCGCCGGCGCCATCCTCAAGCCGGAATTCGTGCTCGGCTTCGAATATTCGGATTGCTGGGTCGAGGACTCGCGCCTGGTGGTGCTGAACGCCCGCGACGCCGCCGACCGTGGCGCCACCATCGCCACCCGCACCGCCTGCGTGTCGGCGGACCGCGACGGCGAGAATTGGCGCATCGTGCTCCGCTGCGAACTCACCGGCGAACAGCGCGAAATCACCGCGCGCGGCCTGGTCAACGCCGCCGGGCCATGGGTCGCCGATGTCGCCAGCGAGGTCATTCGCGCCAACACGCCAGCCAAGGTGCGGCTGGTCCAGGGCAGCCACATCGTGGTGCCGAAGCTCTACGACCATGACTCCTGCTACATCTTCCAGAACGCCGACGGCCGCATCTTTTTCCTGATCCCCTACGAGCGCGATTTCACCCTGATCGGCACCACCGACCAGGATTTCCACGGCGACCCCGGCGGCATCCACATCAGTGCCGACGAGATCGCCTATCTCTGCCGCTCCACCAGCGCCTATCTGCGCACCCCGGTGACGCCTGAGATGGTGGTGTGGTCATATTCCGGCGTCCGCCCGCTGTATGACGACGGCTCGACGGCCGCCCAGGAGGCCACGCGGGACTACGTGCTGAAGCTTGATTCGCCCGCCGGTGCCGCACCGCTGCTGTCGGTGTTCGGCGGCAAGATCACCACCTATCGGCGCCTGGCCGAAACCGCGCTGGCCGATCTGCTGCCGCATCTGCCCAAGCCGATGGGCAAGCCCGCCGGTTGGACCGGCCGCGAAAATCTGCCCGGCGGCGATTTCCCGTCCGAGGGATTTGCCGACCTGCTGGCCGCCTCCGCCACCCGCTATCCGTTCCTGCCGCAGCCAACGCTGCACCGGCTGCTGCGCGCCTACGGCACCAGGATCGGCGAACTGCTCGGCCAGGCGACGTCGCTTGACCAACTTGGCCGCGATTTCGGCGCCGGCCTGACCGAGGCGGAACTGCGCTACCTGATCCGCTTCGAGTGGGCGCGCACCGCCGAGGATGTGGTGTGGCGGCGCAGCAAGCTGGGGCTTCGGCTGTCGGCCGCCGAGATCATCCTCATCGACGAGGCGATCCGGCACATCATCGAGGAAGGACCTGTGGACCCATGAGCGGGCATATTCTGGTGATCGACCAGGGCACCACGTCCACCCGCAGCATCATCTTCGACGCCGAAACGGCGCCGATCGCCACAGCCCAACAGGAATTTCCACAAATCTACCCACAGCCCGGATGGGTCGAGCACGATCCCGAGGCGATCTGGGCCAGCACCCTCAGCACAGCGCGCCAGGTGCTGGACAGCGCCGGATTGGCGCCAGCCGATCTCGCCGGCCTCGGCATCACCAACCAGCGCGAAACCACCATCGTCTGGGACCGGCGCACCGGGCGACCCATCCATAACGCCATCGTCTGGCAAGACCGCCGCACCGCCGCCGTCTGCGAACGGCTGGAGCGCGAAGGCAACGGCCCGATGATCGCAGCCCTGACCGGCCTGCGGCTGGACCCGTATTTCTCGGCGACCAAGATCGGCTGGATTCTCGATCATGTCGAAGGCGCGCGCGCCGCCGCCGAGGCCGGGCACCTGGCGTTCGGCACCATCGACAGCTTCCTGCTGTGGCGCCTGACCGACGGCGCGGTGCACGCGACGGACGCCACCAACGCCTCGCGCACGCTGCTGCTGGATATCCACAGCGGCGGATGGAACGACGATCTGCTGGCGCTGTTCGGCATTCCCCGCGCCATGCTGCCGGATGTCCGCGACAGCTCCGGCGATTTCGGCGTGGTCGGCGCGTCGCATTTCGGCGCCCGGCTGGCGGTGCGCGGCATCGCCGGCGACCAGCAGTCAGCGCTGATCGGCCAGGCCTGCTTTCAGCCAGGCATGGTGAAATCAACCTACGGCACCGGCTGCTTCGCCCTGCTGGCCACCGGCACCACGGCCGTTGCCAGCCAGCACCGGCTGCTGACCACCATCGCCCACCAGTTGGACGGCGTGCGCAGCTACGCGCTGGAGGGCGCGATCTTCGTCGCCGGTGCCGCCGTGCAATGGCTGCGCGACGGGCTCGGCCTGATCGCCTCGGCGGCCGAGACCGGTGAGCTCGCGGCCGCCGCCGATCCGTTGCAGCACGTCTATCTGGTCCCGGCCTTCGTCGGCCTTGGAGCACCGCACTGGGACAACAACGCCCAGGCGGTGCTGACCGGCATGACCCGTGGCACCACGCGCCGCGAACTCGCGCGCGCCGTGCTGGAAAGCGTGGCCTATCAAACGCGCGACCTGCTGGACGCGATGCGCGCCGATGCCGGCGATCGCTGGGGCGACACCGGCGACACCGTGATCCGCGTCGATGGCGGCATGAGTGCGAGTGACTGGACGATGCAGTTCCTCGCCGACATGCTGGCAGCGCCCGTCGATCGTCCGAGCTGTCTCGAAACCACGGCACTCGGCGCCGGCTACCTCGCCGGCCTCGCGGCTGGGCTGTATCCGGATCCGGTCGCATTCTCGCGAGGCTGGAAGGCCGAGCGGCGGTTCATGCCGGCACTTTCGCCCCAGGCGCGGGCCATGAAATACCGCGGCTGGCAGGATGCGGTGGCGCGCTCGGTGCTGCGCCCCTGACCCCGCGGGCCTGTTGCACTTGGTTACCTGGTCCGCTCGCTGTTGCGCGATATCGCTCGTCGGCCAGACGTGCATATGCTGTCGAACTGTGTTGCTATATGAAGGCGCAACAAACGCGTCCGGTCTGCACCGCCAGATGAAACGCCAAACCGAGGCGAAGCGTATGAGGGAACCCAGAATGAAGTGGTCGTGTCTGTTGGCCGTCCCGCTGGCACTGATGCCGCTGGTGCCGACGATGGTGTTTGCCCAGCAACCCCCACCACCGCCGCCGGCGAACGGTCAGGCGGTGGCTTTGCTGTCGCGCCCTGAGTTGGAGCAGTTGCTGGCGCCGATTGCGCTGTATCCCGACGAGTTGCTGACCCAGACACTGGTTGCCTCGACCTATCCGCTGGAAGTGGTGATGGCCAACCGCTGGCTGCAGCAAGGCAACAACAAGGATCTGCGCGGCGACGCCTTGCTCCAGGCGCTCACGGCGCAGGACTGGGACGCCAGCGTGAAGTCGCTGATCCCGTTCCCGGTGGTGCTGGCGACGATGAGCGACCAGTTGGAATGGACGCAAAAACTGGGCGACGCCTTCCTCGCACAGCAGAACGACGTGTTCGCCGCGGTGCAGGCGCTGCGTGGCCGCGCCCAGGCCGCCGGCACGTTGCAAAGCAACGAGCAGCAGGTGGTAACGCGGGATGCCGACGTGATCGTCATCGAACCGGCCCAGCCGCAGGTTGTCTATGTTCCCGCCTATAACCCGACCGTGGTGTATGGCTCCTGGCCTTATGCGGCCTATCCGCCGGTCTATTATCCGCCGCCACCGGGCTATTACGTGGGCACCGCGCTGATGACCGGCCTGGCGTTCGGCGCGGGGATTGCGATCAGCAACTCGCTGTGGGGATGGGGGCGGCCGAACTGGCATGGCGGCAACGTCAATGTCAACGTGAACCAGTTCAACTCCATCAACTCCAACAGGTACAACAACTTCAGCCCGTCGCGCACGGTCAACAACGGCAATACCTGGCAGCACAACGCCGATCATCGGCGTGGCGTTGCCTATTCGAACCCGAACGTTGGCCAGCAATATCGCCCGAACACTGGCAACAACGCGGTCAACCGTGACGCCTACAAGGGTCGTCCGGCGCCGGGTGCCGGGGCGGCAGGTGGGGCTGCCGGAGCAAACCGGCCGACCGGCGGCGCGAACCAGCCGAGGCCCGGTGGCGGCGGCATCGGCAATGGCGCCAATGCGCCGCGGCCGGGTGGCGGCAACGCCACGCCGTCGCGGCCGCAGGCGCCGGCACAGAATGCGCAGCGTCCGGCAGGCGGCAACCAGGGTGCTGGGCAGGGCGCTGGGCAGTCTCGTCCGCAGGCCAGCACCCGGCCGGCGCCGAGCGGTGGTTCCTCAGCGCTCAAGGGCAGCAACAACGGTTCGGCCGCGCGGGCGCAGTCGGTCCAGGGGCATCAAAGCCGTGGCGGCAGTGCCGCCGCGGCGCGTCCGGCACCCTCCAAGCCGGCTCCGGCCGCGCGCCCGGCTCCAAGCGGTGGCGGCGGGCAGGGCAGAACGGGCGGCGGCAAGAACGGAGGACAGCGGGGATGAGCATGCGACCGTTCGGATTGCGCCTTGGCGCGATGCTGCTGGCACTGTCGGTGATGGCCGCCGCACCAGCCCCAAAGATCGAGATGTTCGCCACACCTGACGCCGGCGTTTCGGCGCTGGTGGCGGCGTTGCAGGCCGATGATCACGACAAGCTGAAAGCGATGTTCGGCGCCAAGGGATTCGCCTCCCTGGTGTCCGGCGATCCGGTTGAAGATGCGAGCGAACGCGCCGAATTCCTGGCATCCTATGCAACCCGCCACACCCTCAAGATCGAGGGTGACACCGCAACGCTGGTGGTCGGCGCCGACGATTGGCCGATGCCGATCCCGTTGATCAAGAGTGCGGCCGGTTGGTCGTTCGATGTCGCCGCCGGCGTTGAGGAAATTCTCGACCGCCGCATCGGCGCCAACGAACTGTTCACCCAGGAAGCGCTGCTGGCCTACAGCGACGCCCAGCAGGAATATGCGCGCTCGTTCCACGACGGCCTCAAGATCCACGTCTACGCCCAGAAGTTCCTGAGCAGCCCGGGCAAGCAGGATGGGCTGTACTGTCAGCCGCTCAGCCCGCTGGGTGAGCCGGTGGCTGAAGCAAGCTTTGCCGGCTACAACGCCAAGCCAGGGCCGGCACAGCCGTTTCATGGCTATTACTACAAGATCCTGACCGCGCAGGGGCCGCACGCACCGGGTGGCGCCTATGACTACAAGGTCAAGAACCTGATGCTCGGTGGCTACGCGGCGGTGGCGTGGCCGGCGAACTGGGGCCACACCGGGGTGATGACCTTTCTCATCAACCAGGACGGTGAGATCTACCAGAAGGATCTTGGGCCGAAGTCTGCCGAGCTCGGCAAGGCGATCACACGGTTCGATCCGGATGCGAGCTGGACCAGGCTGGGCGCGCCGGCGCCATCGCCGGG
>Ga0316222_1005863_pt1 | contig 10255 bp, 5 predicted proteins | sample TBH18011metaG_FD_206008 | JGI IMG/M metagenome (GOLD analysis project Ga0316222, IMG submission 206008) | Freshwater microbial communities from Trout Bog Lake, Wisconsin, USA - TBH18011 | ecosystem: Environmental > Aquatic > Freshwater > Lake > Hypolimnion/Profundal zone | place: USA: Wisconsin... | reverse complement strand
CACGACGCCCTCGCGATAAATGATGGACGGGCGGAATATCCGCCGGTGCGGGTGTTTCAGTGGGAGCCGCAGGAATTTCATCCGGCACATCCACCGGGGAAAATCCACGTTCATGGTTCTCCTCATAATGCGCGTTTAATGCATTTAGCGAGTCGTTCAATGCATCGCCGTTGTAGCCAACTTGCTAGGCGGGTAGAAAGGAGTAGATTTCAAAAAGCGGATCGGGGTGGTTAGCGGTATGAATTTTTTTGGCCGGATCTTAAAACGGCGCGGGATGGCGGCAGCTTGTTTTTTTGTCGAAAGCCCCAATCCACGAGGGCGTTGCGCTCTAGTTTAAGTTTAGGGTGGTAGAATTAAGTTTCTGGCTTCAAAATGATTTCCATGTTGTTGAGTCAAACCTCGCCGCCAGCGTATTCACTTTAGCATCAGTAACCCCTAATAAAAAAACATGAACACTGCCTCTCCATCAACCAACGGTTCGGAACGCATCGCGATTGTTGGCCTCGGTTATGTCGGGTTGCCGCTCTCATTGCAATTTGCCCGCTCCGGGGTCACGGTGCTGGGCCTGGACATTGACGATAAAAAGGTAACGGCGCTGAACGCTGCGCAAAGTTACATTCATCATATTCCAGCCACGGCCATCGCCGCGCAAATTTCCAGCGGACGGCTGGTGGCCTCGACCGATTTCAGCCGGGTGCGGACGGTGCAGGCGGTCATCATCTGTGTGCCCACGCCGCTTAATAAAAATCGCGAGCCGGACATTTCCTACATCCTCAAAACCGGCGAAGCTATCGCGCCCCATTTGCAACGCGGGCAGTTGGTCGTGCTGGAATCCACAACGTATCCCGGCACCACGGAAGAAGATTTGCGGCGTGTGCTGGAAAAAAGTTCCGGCCTGAAGGCGGGGGCGGATTTCCATCTAGCGTTCAGCCCTGAACGCGAAGACCCCGGCAATCCCGACAGCTTTGTCGCGGAGATTCCCAAGGTGGTCGGCGGCTTCACGCCCGCGTGCCGTGACCGGGCGGCAGCACTTTATGGGCGGGCGATTAAAACGATTGTTCCGGTTTCTTCCTGTCGCGCCGCCGAGGCGACGAAGCTGCTGGAAAATATTTTTCGCAGCGTCAACATCGCACTCGTCAACGAATTAAAAATGGTTTATGGCGCGATGGACATTGATGTTTGGGAAGTCATCAACGCCGCCAAAACCAAGCCGTTTGGTTATATGCCATTTTATCCCGGCCCCGGCTTGGGCGGCCATTGCATCCCGATTGATCCGTTTTACCTGACGTGGAAGGCGCGCGAATACGGCCAGTCTACGCGCTTCATCGAGTTGGCTGGGGAAGTCAACACGGCCATGCCGGACTGGGTGATGCAGCGCGTCGCCGAGGCGCTCAACTCGCGCCGCCAAGCTATCAACGGTGCCCGCATCCTCATTCTGGGGCTGGCTTACAAGCCCAACGTGGACGATGACCGCGAATCGCCGAGCTACATTTTTTTGCAGAAATTAAAAGAACGCGGGGCCGAGGTGGCCTATCACGATCCGTATGTGCCAGTGATTCGTCCGACGCGCGAACACGCGCATTGGGCCGGCACCCAATCCGTGCCGTGGACAAAAGCGAGCATCCGTTCCTTTGATTTAGTGCTAATCAGCACGGCGCACGCGCAGGTCAATTACGCCGAGCTATTGGAATGGTCGCCGCTGGTGGTGGACACGCGGAATGTCACCGCCGGATTAACCGCAGCACCGGGGCAGGTGTGGAAGGCTTGAGGTCGCGCATGAACCTCTTTGAACCATTACAACAGAAACTTGCGGCGCAAGTTGTCTGGTCAGCGCTGGCCGGAAGACGTAAGATTAAAGGAACCACTGGGAACCTATGAAACTGAACTCACGCCGATTCGTTGAGTTATCCGGTCGGGTCTTGCGCGCCACGCTGCTGGGGTTGGCGCTGGCCACCATTTTGCTGACCGGCGGTGCCTATTACCAACACGAAAAAACCGTAGTCTGCGAGCGGGCGGACGCATGGCTCGCAGCGATGACCGACACGAAGGCCGCCGCGATTGCCAACTGGCTGCACGAACGGCGGGGCGATGCCGAGGAAATTTTTGCATCCGAACTGCTGGTCGGCCAGCTTGCGCAAGCCCTGACCACGCCCAACGCGGATCATTCGGCGCTGGCCCACTGGCTGAATAATTTCCAGCAGATTTACGGTTACGAACGCATCACGCTTTTTGACGCGCACGGCACGGCGCGCTTGAGTGCGCCCGGCGGGGGCAGTAAAACGCTCGTGGCCGACGCGGAAGTGCGCGCCGCCTTTGCTTCCCGCCAAATTATTTTGGCCGACCTCCACCGCGAAGCTGACGACGAAGTGCGAATGGCGCTGTTAATGCCGGTGCGGGCCGACCGTTCGGCCACTGACCAACCGGCCAATGGCGTTCTGGCCTTTTTCATCAATCCTGAACGCGACTTGTATCCGCTCGTGCAAAGCTGGCCCACGCGGCTGGCTTCCGCCGAAAGCCTGCTGGTGCGGCGCGAAGGCAATGACCTGCTGTATCTCAATGAACTCCGCTATCGCCTCAACAGTGCTTTGAACTACCGCGTGCCGCTCACGCATACCAATGGGCCGGCGGTGCGACTGATGCTTGGGGATACGAATGTGCTGGCGGGCGTGGATTACCGGGGTGTGCGGGTGCGGGCCTCCGGCCAGCGGATTGCCAATTCGCCGTGGGGCTTGGTGACGAAGGTGGATGAGGCGGAGTTGCTCGTGCCGCTGCGCCGCGAGGCCTGGTATATCGCTGGTTTGAGCGGGCTGCTGATGACTTTGGTGGTGGGCGCGATGTTGCTGATGTCCCGCCAGCAGCGCGTAAACACGTTTCGCCGGCAATTAGAACTGGAATGGCAACATCAAGAAAGCCAGCACCAAGTTCGCGCGCTGTTTGACAACAGCTTGGACGGCGTTTTAATCACCTCGCCGGATGGACAGATTTACGCCGCGAATCCGGCGGCGTGCCGGTTGCTCCAGTTGACCGAGGCGGAAATTATCCGGCGCGGCCGGGCGGGCCTCGTGGAGGCGAATGATCCGCGCCTCGCCCCGCTGTTGCAGCAACGCGCGCAGACGGGGCAAGCCAAGGGCGAGCTGCGGTTTCTCCGGGGCGACGGCACGGCGTTCGAGGCCGAACTTTCCTGCACCAATTTTGAAACCAAGGCCGGGCCGCGCGCGGGCATCATTTTCCGCGACCTCACCGCGCGCCGCCAACTGGAGGAAAATCTTCGCGCCAGCGTGCGTTGCCGCACGACCATCTCCGCTTGCAATCGCGAATTGGTGCGGGCGCAAGCCGAGCCGGAGCTGCTCCAGCGCATTTGCGATGTGATTATCCAGCACGGTGGTTATCGCATGGTCTGGGTCGGCTTTGCCCAAGCGGACGAAAGTAAAACCATCCGCATTGGTGCCAGCGCCGGGCATGAAGTCGGCTATCTGACCACCGCCAAAATTACTTGGGCCGCTGATGATGAGCGCGGGCGCGGGCCATCCGGTCTGGCCTTCCGCACGGGCGAGACCGTGGTTTGCAACAATTTTCAAACCGACCCGTGCACGGGGCCATGGCGCGCGGAAGCGGTTCGGTGCGGCTACGCCAGTTCCATTTCCCTGCCACTGAAAAACGCCGGCACGGTCTTCGGCGTGATGATGATTTACAGCCAGCAGATTGACGCCTTCACGGCGGACGAAATCAGTTTGCTGACGGAGCTGGCCGACGACTTGGCTTATGGTATCCATCACCTGCGCACCCGCGTCGAGCGCGAGCAGATGGAAACGGCGTTGCAGGCGAGCGAGAAAAATTTCCGCGAGCTTGTGGCGACCATGCAAATCGGCCTCGTCGTGCACGCGCCGGACACCAGCATCCGGTTTGCCAATCCCAAGGCCACCGAGCTGCTCGGCCTAACGCTCGATCAACTGCGCGGCAAAACGGCGACAGATCCGGCGTGGTATTTTCTCCGGATGGATGGCTCGCGGCTGCCGCTGGCGGAATTTCCCGTGGCCCAATTGCTGCGGTCGGCGAGTGGCAAGATTGAGAATATTGTTCTGGGCATTGTCCGGCCCGACCGCGCCAGCCCGACGTGGGTGCAATGCGAAGGCTACGTCGGCCACGCGGCTGACGGGGCGGTGACGCAATTCGTCATAACCTTCAGCGACATCACCGCGCGCCATGTAGCCGAGCAATCGCTAAAATTATTCCGCACGCTGGTGGATCAGTCGAACGATGCCTTTGAGGTTTTGGATCCGGCCACCGGTCGCTTTCTGGATGTGAATGAGCAGGGCTGCGCGAACCTCGGCTACACCTGGGAGGAATTTGTCCAGTTGAGCGTGTTTGACGTGGAGGTGGCAATAACCCCGGACGCTTTTCAAGCCGTGATGGCGCAGGTGCGGGAACGCGGTGGCATGAATTGGAGTGGCACGCACCGGCGCAAGGACGGCTCGACCTTCCCGGTTTCCGTGAGCCTGAAATATGTGCAGTTGGAGCGGCCGTATCTCGTGGCCGTGGTGCATGACGAAACGGCCCGCCAGCAGGCGGAAGCGGCGTTGCGCGCGAGCGAACAGGATTTTCGCAGCTTGGCCGAGGCCGTGCCCCAAATCGTCTGGGCCACCCGTCCGGATGGCTGGAACATTTATTTCAACCAGCAATGGGTGGATTACACCGGGATGTCGCTGGCGGAAAGTTACGGTCACGGCTGGAACAAACCCTTCCACCCGGACGACCAGCAGCGCGCTTGGGACGCCTGGCAGAACGCCGTGCAAAACCACGCCGAGTATTCGCTGGAATGTCAGTTGCGCCGCGCCGATGGCGTCTATCAGTGGTGGCTAATCCGCGGTGAACCGATGTGCGCGGCGGACGGCCAGATTATCAAATGGTTCGGCACCTGCACAAATATTGAAACCCTCAAGCAGACCGAGGCGACGCTGGCCGAGGAGCGCATCCGCCTGCAAACCCTGGTGCAAAATCTGCCGCTGGCGGTTTATCTGAAAGACACGCAGCACCGCAAAATCCTCGCGAACCCGACGGATGTGAAATACCTCGGCGCGGCGAGCGAGGCGGACGTGCTGGGCAAAACGGATTTTGATTTCTTCCCGCCCACGGAGGCCGCGCAAACGCACGCGGAGGAGCGGCAAATTTTAGCCACCGGCGAGCCGCTGCTCAACCACGAGGAAAAACTGACCCGGCCCGATGGTTCCGTTCAGTGGATCCTCACTTCCAAAGTGCCGTTGACCAATGCTGCCGGCCAGGTGGTTGGGTTGGTCGGCCTCGGCCTGAACATCACCGATAAAAAACTCGCAGAGCAAACGCTGGCCGATGAGCGGCGGCTCCTGCGCACGTTGGTGGACAGTCTGCCGGTGTCGGTTTACTTGAAAGACACCGCCGGGCGCAAAATTCTGGCGAACAAGTTTAACCGCGAGACCAGCGGCACCGAGGTCATCGGCAAAACCGACTTTGAATTATACCGCCCGGAAGACGCCGCGAAATTTAATGCGGATGACCAACAAGTGTTTCAGACCGGCCAGCCACTGTTCAATGTCGAGGAGTTGCACCACCAGCCCGATGGTTCCCAGCGGTGGGTCTTGACCTCGAAAGTGCCGTTGCTCGATGCCGACGGGCAGGTGACCGGCCTCGTGGGCATCGGCCTCGACATCACCGAGAAAAAAGCGGTGGAACAAGCCCTGCGCCGGCAGACCGAGGAACTGCAGGCGCGGAATGATGAATTGAACCGCTTCAACCGCCTCGCCGTCGGGCGGGAGTTGCGGATGATCGAACTCAAGCGCGAAATCAATGAGCTGTGCCAGAAACTGGCCGTGCCGCCCCGGCACAAAATTGCCACCGCTGCGGAGGCAACGTCCGCCCAAAAGGATTCACCATGAAACTGGCCGAACCGCTCCAACTGGCCCAGGAAGATTTGTATCGGCTTTACGTTGCTGGCTTGCTCGCCAACGACCGCGCGCAATGCCAGAAGATTTTTGAGGAATGGCTGGCCGTCGCGCCGGACTTGAGTTTGCTCTACGAAAACTTGGTGTGTCGCTCGCTCTACGAAGTGGGCGAACGCTGGGAGCAGGGACATATCTCCGTCGCCACCGAGCATCTCGCCACCGCCATTAGCGAGAGCTTGCTGAACCTCACTTATTCCCGGCTCTTTGCCACGCCGCGCAATGGCCGCGTGGCGGTCGTCGCCTGCGTCGCCAACGAGTATCACCAGATTGGCGGCAAAATGGTGGCCGACATTTTTGAACTGCACGGCTGGCGCGGCTATTTTTTGGGCGCGAACACGCCACTGGCCGATCTCAAAACGCTCCTTGCGGAAAAACGACCGGACGTGTTGGCGCTGTCACTGGCTTTGCCCGCGAATCTCGACCGGCTCATCCACGCCGCCACGGAAGTGCACGCGGCTTTTCCGGCGCTGCCCATCGTCGTCGGCGGGCAGGCTTTCCGCTGGCTTGAGCGCGCGCAGGTGGAGCATTTGCCCGGCGTGCATTGCCTGAAAAATCTGGGCGAACTCGGAACGTGGATTCAAAAGGAAACCGCCCCCAAAAATGTTTGAAGCCGCCGCCATCGCCGAAGCCTTGCGCAATTTTGTCTGGGACAGCGCCCCGGTGCTGGCGCTCGGTCTGGATGAAAACTTGTGTGTGACCGCCATCAACGCCCAAGCCCAGCGCGTGTTGCCGGCCACGACCGTGGGCCAGCCGCTGGCGGAACTATTGGTGGCCTTCAATCGCCCGGCCGATCTCGCCGCGCGCATCCGGCAGCCGGGCGCGGTGCATCGGTTCACCATCAGCACTGCGTCGGGAATGCCGGAGACGCTGGGTTTCCGATTTTTCCCCTTGCCCGGCGGCACGCTGGCGGTGGCCGGTTTGGATTTCGCGGAGCAGCAGCAGTTGCGCACCGAGGTGCTGAAGCTGAACTCCGACTTGAACAACCTCACGCGCCAGCTCCACCAGACGAACGCGGAACTGCGCGAGTTAAACCAGCTCAAAAACCAGTTTCTCGGCATGGCGGCGCACGACCTCCGCGCGCCCGTGGGCCTGCTCATGAGCTACAATGAATTCGTGCTGGAAGAGGCCGGCGAAACGCTGTCCGCCGAGCATCGCGGATTTCTGCAAACCTGCCGGGCCACCGCCGAGGGCATGAAACAGTTGATTGAAAATTTTCTCGATGTTGCCGTCATCGAATCCGGCCAGTTGCGGCTGGAATGTGCGCCCGTCACCGTCGCGGAAATTATCGCCGGCGTCCGCCCGCTGGCCGGGTTGATCGCCGGCAAAAAACAAATTGAGCTGATTGTGGCGGCGGCGGACGAGGCCCGGACGGTGGGTGGCGATGCGGCCAAGCTCCAGCAGGTGCTGGTGAATTTCATCAGCAACGCCGTGCAACATTCCGTGCCCGGCCAGCGCGTCTGGCTCACGGTGCGCGGGGAGCCGACGCAACTGATTTTTGCCGTGCGCGACGAAGGGCAGGGCCTCTCGCCGGCCGAGCAGGCGCGGCTGTTCGCGTCGTTCGCGCGGGCGGGCACCAAAAAAACCGCCGGCGAACGCAGCACCGGCCTTGGGCTCGCCATCGCCCGCCAAGTCATCGCGGCGCACGGCGGGCGCATCTGGGTGGAAAGCGAGCCGGGCCACGGCGCGACTTTTCTTTTCGCTTTGCCCATTCAGGAAACCACTCAACCAACGGAACCAACATGAAACCCGGACTTTTGGGACAACAACTAACTTTGACGGAAGCCCTCAAAGCCGCGACTTTTCCGGCCCACGCCCGGCTGCAAACCGCGCCGTTTTTTTCGGCGCTCGCCGCGTGTCAGTTGCCGCTGGAATCCTACGTCGGCCAGTTGCGCGCGCTGGCGGTCATCCATGGCGTGCTGGAAAAAGCCCTTGCTGGCTGCGCCGATGCGCGGGTTGCGGCCGTCTGGCATGAAGCGATGCGCAAACTGCCGTGGTTGCAGCAAGACTTGGATTATTTCGAGCCGCGCGCGGTCGCGGATCTTCAGGAAGCCGTGGACGCGGCGTTGCACCTCGCCGAACAAATTCGCTTGCAGTCGCCGCTGGCGCTGCTGGGCGCCGCTTATGTGTTGGAAGGCTCCACGCTCGGTGCCAGCGTGGTTCGGCCCATGGTCGCCCGCGCCTTTCTACTCACCGGCGATGAAGGCTTGGCTTACCTGCACAGTTACGGGGCCGCTGTCCACGAACGCTGGGCGCAGTATCAGCAACGCATGAACGCGCTGGCTTTGAACGCGGCGGAGCGCGCCGAAATAATTCAGTCGGCCAATGATTTTTTTCTGCAACTGGAAAAAATCTTTCGCGCGTTGTATCCGTTCGCACCGGAGTCAAAAACTTTTACCGTCACGGCCATCAATCCGGAAGCCGGTCGCCACGCCGTGCCGGCGGATGCCCGCGAAGTGGCGGCGGCGATTCGTGCGGGGGATTTGTGCTGGGAACAATTTCCGTATTACGAACAGCGCTACGGCGAGCGGGGCCGGCGGTTTGCGCGCAGCGACGCGGCGTGGCAAGCAACGCTTTACCAATACGCCCCGGCGCAAATCAGCCAGCAGGTGCGCTGGCTGGGCCGGGTGCTGGCCGGACGCGGGATGCCGACGTGGCTGCTCGAAGTGCAACTGGGTTTGCTCGTGCGCGAATTGTCCGCCGCCCGGCCCGAAAAAAAATCCGAATACGAAAAACTTTTGCCCGCCGCTGCCGAACTGCACGCGCGGCGCCGCCAACATTTGAGCGATGAAAAAATTCAGGCCATCGCCGCCGAGTTTGACCGCGCCGTCGGACCGGAATGGAGCGCGCGGCTGCCGCATACCGGGGCGTTGCTCGGTTGCGCCGTGGCGGATGAATTGGCAGGCTGCGAACTGGCCGTGGAGAGCTTGCGCGCGTGGTTCACGGATGCGGCGCGTTTTCCCGCCGCGTGGCTGGCGGCGGTTTCGGCGGCACTGGCGCAAGCCCGCAGCCGGGCCGAGGTTAATCGGTAACTTTTATTACTATGAAAATCTTAAGTCCCGCCGAAGTTAAAATCCTGGTGGTGGATGACACTCCTGCCATTCGCCTGGCCACGGTGCGGCTGTTGGAAAAAGCCGGCTACCAGGTGACGCAGGCAGCCAGCGGCGAGGCGGCGTTGGTCGAGGCGCAGCGCCAGCGGCCCGATTTGTTGCTGATGGATCGCGATATGCCGGGTATTGATGGCATCGAGACTTGTCGGCGGGTCAAACACGATTTGCAGATGCGGGACAGTCTGGTGATCATGGCCTCGGGTTCTTATGCCGATACGGCCCAGCAGTCGGAGGGACTGGAAGCGGGCGCGGATGGCTACATCGCCCGGCCCATCGCGAATCGCGAATTGCTGGCGCGCATTGAGGCTTACGTCCGCATCCTGTCGCTGACCCGCACGCTGCGGTTTCACATTGAGGAGTTGGAGAAAACGAATGTTACCGCCCAAGCCGCGCGGCTGGCGTCGCTGAATTTGATGGAGGACGCGGTGGCGGCGCAGGCGCGGATGGCGACCGTCAATCAGGCGTTGCAGCAGAGTGAAGCCTTGCTGCTGGAGGCGCAGGAGATTTCGATGCTGGGCAGTTACATGTTGAACATTATCAGCGGCGAATGGACTTGCTCAAAAACGCTGAACACAATCTTTGGGATCGCTCAATCCGACCTGCGCACCGTGGACAGTTGGCTGGCGCTGATTCATCCGGAAGATCGCAAACTGATGGAGGATTACTTTTGGCAGGAGGTGTTTGCGCAGAGGCAGAATTTTGACAAAGACTATCGGATCATCCGGCGCAGCGACCAAGCCGAGCGCTGGGTGCATGGCTTGGGCCGGCTGGAATTTGACGCGCAAGGTTTGCCGGTGGTCATGCACGGCACGATCCAAGACATCACCGAGCGCAAGGTGGCGATGGAGGCCAACCAGCGCCTGATGGTGGCGATTGACCAGGCGGCGGAATCCATCGTGTTCACAGATCTTCACGGCACGATTCTTTACGTCAATCAAGGTTTTGAAAAATGCACCGGCTACACGCGGGCGGAGGTCATCGGCCAGAATCCCCGCGTGCTCAAGAGCGGCAAGCAACCGGACGACTACTATAAAACCATGTGGGCAACCATCAGCCGGGGCGAGGTCTGGCACGGGCGGTTCATCAACAAGCGCAAGGATGGCGACCTCTACGAGGAGGAAGTCACGATTTCGCCGGTGCACAATGCGGCGGGAAAAATCGTCAGCTTCGTGG
>Ga0316222_1005862_pt1 | contig 10259 bp, 9 predicted proteins | sample TBH18011metaG_FD_206008 | JGI IMG/M metagenome (GOLD analysis project Ga0316222, IMG submission 206008) | Freshwater microbial communities from Trout Bog Lake, Wisconsin, USA - TBH18011 | ecosystem: Environmental > Aquatic > Freshwater > Lake > Hypolimnion/Profundal zone | place: USA: Wisconsin... | reverse complement strand
CTGGTCGGCTTCGTCCTGTTCATGGTGCCGCTGTTCTATTTTTCGGTGCAGCAGGCCCGCGTGGACCAGGCCGCCGGCATTCGCAACACCGCCTCGCCGAATTCAGGGCAGCATCACGGCCAGGCGAAGAGCTACGCGCACGCCTGATCTGGGTTACGCAGGTCGTTAACCGGCCTGGGCGCAGCATGGCGGTGGCAACCCACCGGATGAGCCGCCATGCACGAGCCTGCGCCCCGTATCACGGGCGTTACTGTCCTCTGTGACCTCCTGCGCCCGGATGGCAGCGGCAATCCGGGCGGCGTGGATCGCTCGGCCGCTTGGCTGTGCCACGCCATGCGCCACCAGATCCGGCTGGCCGCCGGGCTGGACACGCAATTGCTGGCCCCCACGCACGACCCCGTGCTGCACGCCTGGCTCACCGCCCTGCGGCCGCCGGGCGAGGCTGATGCGCTGTGGGCTGCGTGCCATGCGGAAATTCCCGATGATGCCGCCTGGCACACGCCGATCCAACGCCTGCTGGCCCGTCTGCGCGGCCAGTTCTGCCTCGGCTACGAATTGCCGCCCTGGCTGGTGCGGCTGCTCGACCTGCATGCCATTCCGTACCTTGATATCCGGCTACACCCGGTGCGCTTCCTCGATGATCTGCTGTTCGCCGTGCGCGCCTCCTGCCCCGACACCCAGGCGACGCTCGGCGGTATCGCGGTACCGGAATCGCAGGCAGCGATCAGCGCCGGGCTGATCGAGGCGATGGGAAGGTTGGTCAGCGAAGCCACGCTGCCGCCCGACACGCTGCTGGTGATCGGCCAGATGCCATTCGATTCCACGCAGATCATCGATGGCACCTTCTTCGACGCGCAGACCCGCCAGGCGGAGATCAACGCAATCTGCGCGCGCCACCGCGCCGTGGTGCTGAAGCCGCATCCGCAGGCGCCCAGCCACAGCCTGCTCCATGCCGCGGCCGCGTCTGGCGCGAACGTGCTCGGTGTGATCAGCGACAATCTCTATCGGTTGCTGGCATTGCCGGAGGTGTCGGCGGTACTGACCGTGTCCTCCTCAGTGGCGCAGGAGGCGCCGTATTTCGGCAAGATCGTGCATGCGCTGGCGCCGCCGCCGGTGCGGCTGGGCTGGCGCGGAGATGCGCTGGCGGCGGATGCGCATGCCTCGATCGATGACACGGCACTGTCGGTCGATTTCTGGCGCCTGATGCTGGCGCCGCATGTGGTGGTTACCGCGCGGGATGGTGCGCGGCTGCCGCCCAAGCCCAACCGCCTGCGCATCGCGCTCGACAGTTTCTGGAATTTTAACGAAATCGATACCGACCGCGTGCCGCGCGGCCCCGGCGCGTAGGGTTCGGTTACGCCCCCGCCTTGTCGGTCGGCAGACTGGCGTGCAGCCCGACCTCCTCATAGCCCGTGCCGTTTTCATCGGGCCACGACACCGCTTTCACGAAGGCCGGTCGCGTGAGGACGCGCGCGTACCAATCGGCGATATGCGGCCGCTGGCTGGCCGACCAGAAGCGTTCCTGCCCCAGTGCCGACAGGCGAAACAGATAGGGTGCGACGGCAATGTCGGCCAGCGAGAAGCTGCCGACCACCCACTCTCCCTCGGCCGCCAGCGCCGCCTCCATGCGATCGAGAATGCGATCAAGCCGCGCGAAACAGGCGGCAAGCTCGGCCTCCGACACCTCGCCGGCGACACCGCGGCGGAACATGTTCCGGTAGAATTCAATCGGCCGTTCCTCGGCCCGCTTGCGCAATTCCGCTTCGTCCCAGCGGTTGTGCAGTTTCGGCAGGATGTATTTCACCATCGTGGGCACTGCGATGGCCGGCAATCCTTCGTCGCAGAGCCGTGCGAATTCCCGCATGCGTGCGCGCCGCAACGGGTCTGCCGGCGAGAGCGCCGGGCCGGGAAATGCCTCGTCGATATATTCGTTGATGATGGACGATTCGCGCACCGGCTGGCCGTCATGCACCAGCGTCGGCACCACGCCATCGGGATTGAGCGCCAGGTATTCCGGTTGCAACTGGTCGAAACGGAACAAATCAGTGTAGCGGCTCTCCCACGCAACCCCCTTTTCCTCCAGGCACATCCGCACCTTGACCGAGCAGACCGAGCTCCAGAAGTGATACAATTCGATCATTGCCGCCGCCTCCCCGCGTTGGTTTGACGGCACTGCACCACGTTCCGGTTCGCGCCGCGAGCCCCATCGCGCGCCATGCCAGGCTCGTCAGACCAACGCGCGCAGCAGCGCATAGAGCAGGCCGGAAAGCAGCATCGCCGCCGGCAGCGTGAGGATCCAGGCGAGCGCGATGCTGCGCAGCGTGCTCCATTGCAGGCCGGAACCATTGGCCAACATGGTGCCCGCCACGCCGGACGAGAGCACGTGGGTGGTGGAAACCGGCAGCCCATACATGTCCGCCGCCAGAATGGTCGCCGCCGCCACCAGCTCGGCCGAGGCGCCCTGCCCGTAGGTCAGATGCGACTTGCCGATCTTCTCGCCAACCGTCACCACGATGCGCTTCCAGCCAACCATCGTGCCAAGGCCCAGCGCGATCGCCACCGACACCTTCACCCAGGTGGGGATGAACCGCGTGCTGGCATTCAGCGTGGAATTGAAGCTGGAAAGTGCCTTTTGCTGCTCGGCACTGAACGTGCCCTTCGGCATCTGGCGCACCGCCTCGCTGGCCATGTACATCTCGTTGCGCACGTTCTGCACCGCGGCGGCGGGGATCTTGCGCATCGAGCCACGTTCCTCGACCTGGCGGCCGATATCGTGCGCCAGCGTGGCAAGGCCGGCATTCACCGTGGGGTCGGCGAAGCTGCGCGTGCGGATTGCGTCCGTCACCCGCTCACGCGCCGCGGCGGGATCCAGCGTGATGCCATCTGCATGGGCGGTGAAGGCAGCCTGCGCGCCCTGCATGCTCTGCGCGAAGGCCGGCATGCCGCTATCCGGCGGCGCGCGGTTCAGCGCATAGGCGGTGGGCAGCGCGCCGATCAGGATCAGCATGATCAGCCCCATGCCCTTCTGCCCATCATTCGAGCCATGGGCGAAGGAAACGCCGGTGCAGGTGAGCACCAGCAGGCCCCTGATCCAGGCCGGCGGCGGGTGGGAGGTGTCGGGCGCCTCGTAGAGCTTCTTCTGGCGCACCACCAATTTCATCACCAGCAGCAGCAGCGCCGACAGAACAAACCCCAGCACCGGGCTGAACAGCAGGGCGCGGAACACGCCGGCCGCCTGGTTCCAGTCAACGCCCGAGGTGCCGGTGTTGGCCGGCGCCAGGAGCTGGTTGGCCAGGCCGACGCCGATCACCGAGCCGATCAGCGTGTGCGAGGAACTGGCCGGCAGGCCGAGCGACCAGGTGCCCAGGTTCCAGACGATGGCCGCGATCAGCAACGCGAAGATCATCGCGAAGCCGGCGCCGCTGCCCACCTGCAGGATCAACTCCACCGGCAATAGGCTGACAACTGTGAAGGCGACAGTGCCGGAGGAGGTCAGCACGCCGATCAGGTTCCACGCGCCGGACCAGATCACGGCCACATTCGCCGGCAGGCTGTGGGTGTAGATCACCGTCGCCACGGCATTTGCCGTGTCGTGGAAGCCGTTGACGAATTCGAAGCCGAGCGCGATCAGCAAGGCGAGGCCGAGCAGCACGAAAGCGCCGATCGCCAGTGGGCCCGTGTCCGCATCGCTCATGTCGCCGGTCACGCCGGTGACGGTAAAGCCGAGCCCGACCAGAAGCAGGGCCAAAAACACGCCCATGGTGGCCAAATTCGGCTTCTGCGACATGTCGGGCCGTGCGATCGCGACCGCCCCAGTGGTCGACGCAAAGTCCGGCATGGGCGGCGCTCCCGCGATTTGCGGGGCGATGCTAAGGGAGCTGGGATGCGGAGAATTGTGAACTATTTGTGAATGTTACAAGTAATTCACCAATACGGCCATACTGAAGCATAGCAATTGACGGTTCTACGCCGGACCAGTTGAAGCGATCGCCAGCTACCCCACCAGCAACGGCCGCAGATCCGCCGCCACATTGCGCAGCGCGGGCAGGAAATCCTCCACCAGCCGGGCGCGCCCGCCACGGCTCGCCTGGCTGGAGACGTTCAGCGCCGCCACCACGCGCCCGGCCGCATCGCGCAGCGGCACCGCCATGCCCAGCAGGTCCATTTCCAGCTCCTGGTCCACCGCGGCAAAGCCATCGAGCCGGGCCTGCTGCACGACGGCGCGCAGGGCCCGCTTGTCCATCAGTGTGTGTTCGGTGAGCTTTTCCGGTACCAGCTCGGACACGCGCCGATCCAGCTCGGCGTCTGGCAGGGCGGCCAGCAGCACGCGGCCCATCGAGGTCCACCAGGCCGGCAGGCGGGTGCCGACATTGCGGTGCATGGAAGCCAGCCGCTTGCGCGTGGAGCGGGCGACATAGATCACCTCCTCCTCATGCAGCACCGAGGCGGAACAGCTTTCACCCAGGCGATCGCTGAGCCCTTCCAGGAACGGCTGCACCACGCGCGGCAGCGCGGACGAGGTCAGGTAGGCCTGCGCCAGCGTGAGTACGCGCGGGGCCACGCGGAAATACTTGCCGTCAGTCTCGATATAGCCAAGCGCGCCCAAGGTCAGCAGTGAGCGCCTGACGGTGGCGCGCGGCAGGTCCACGATGCGCGACACCTCGCTGAGCGTCAGGCGCTCCTTCTGGTCGGTGAAGGCGCGCAACACCGAAATGCCGCGCGCCAACGTGGGCAGGAAGTCCCGATCAGCCCGCCGACCGCCGGAAGCCGGCCGCTCGGCGAGCGTGGTACTCATACCCGCAATGCCCCCAACATATCCTCGACATAGGCTTCGTCGGCGGCGCGCACGAGCATCGTGGCATAGGGCCGCAGATGCGCGAGCGTGTCGCTGAGCCCCGCCGCCGGGCGCGACGGGTTGTCGAGCACGAAGACCACCACCGGCACGCGACGCAGCCGGCACGCATCGGCGATCACCGATGCGGCCGGATTGTCGTGGCCTGACATCGACACCATTACCACCAGATCGGTGGCATCCAGTGCCGTTACCAGCGCCCGCGCGCGTTCCCCCGCATCGCGGCCCATCGCCACGGCCGTCGATTCCTCACCGCCCCAGAGCGGCAGGAAAACGCGCCTGTCATGGCCCCGCGTCAGATGCGCGACGAAGGGCTCACTGGCACGATCAAGGGCGACCAGCCGCGCAATGCGGGGGCGCGAATTCGGGTAGGGCACCCGGAAACGCGCCTCCTGCCGCGTGGTCGCGCGTGCGGACTCGCTCAGCACCGTCTCAGACCGTGGTCTGCGGCGTTCCGAGCACGCTGGTCAGCGCCTCGCGCCCGGCATCCTTGTAATGCTGGTCCGGCCCCAGGATCATCGCCGCCGACCGCACGCGCTGATGCGCGAGATCGACGCCGGGCGGCACGGTGCCCTTCTCGGCCAGCGCCTTCGCCGCCCGCATCAGGCGCATGCGCGCCATGATGATGCCGTTATCGGTGCCCACCAGGTTCTCCCTGGTGCGATCGACAATCGGCCCCATGCTTTCCTGCAGCGAGGCGTCCTGCATGGCGATGCCATCGACACCGCTATAGGTCATGCCGAGCTTCTGCTTGTTACGGTCCATCAAGTAGTCATTGTCCTTGTTGGCCGCGGAATGATAGGTGCCGGGCTGCAGCACGACATGCACGCCCTTGCCCGCCATCATCGCCGTGCGCTCGACCACGCTCAGCGGGCGCGTCGGGTGGAAATCGTAGCTCCAGGCCCAGCAATTCTCGTCGTCGATCGGCACCCAGAAATGCCCGTGCATCGGATGGTCACCGCGCGGCGGGATCATGGTGAAGCAGGGCATGACGAATTGCGTGATGCGCCAATAGTAGTTGCCATCCTCGGCGTTGCGGCGCGCACCGATATACAGGCCGCCATCGGACTGCACGACCTCAAACACCGGGGCCAGATCGCCCATGTTGTAGTCGTTGCCCTTGGCGCCCTTGAACAGCGGGTCGTGGCCGATATCGCCGCGGTGCAGCCAGCTGACATGGCTCGAATCGATGCCGCCTTCCAGCGCCTGGAGCCAGTTGCTTTCCTGGAACCGCTTCGATGTGAAGGTCTGCTCGGACGGCACCACGCAGAATTCCCACACCGGCAGCGGCGGCTGCTGGTCGGCCGGGCCCATATAGGTCCACAGAATGTCGCCGCGCTTGACCATCGGATAGGCGGTCAGCTTGATCTTCTGGCAGAAGCCGTTGGCGGCTGGCTCCGACGGGACTTCGATGCACTGGCCGGTGTGGTCGAACTTCCAACCATGGTACGGGCAGCGCAGGCCATCGCCCTCATTGCGGCCGAACCACAATGACACGCCGCGATGGGCGCAGAACTCGTCCATCAGGCCGTAATTGCCGGAGCTGTCGCGGAAGGCGATCAGGCGCTCACCGAGCAGCTTCACGCGTACCGGCGGACAATCATTCTCCGGCAGCTCTTCCGCCAGCAGGGCCGGCAGCCAGTAGCTGCGGAACAGGCGCCCCATCTGCGTGCCCGGACCGGTCTGGGAGACCAGTTCGTTCTGCTCCTTGGTCAGCATGTCATACTCCCTTTCGTGTGGATCGGTTCATGCCGCGGCGCGCTGTGCCTTGGCGGATTTGTACATGTCGGCAAGTTTCTTGGTCGGGTCGGCAAGTTCGTCGGCCGATACGGGCGCGCCGAGGGCGATCAGCTCGCGGCAGAAGCGCAGGTCGCGCGCCGCATCGATGCCGATCGCCGCCACCATGCGGCCATCCTGCAAATGGAAGCGCAGCACCGGGCCCTCGCCCAGCACGCCGCGGCCGACCACCTGTTCATTGGCGCCGGGCAGGCCGGCGATTTGCAGATTGTGGCCGAACTGGTCGGACCAGAACCACGGCAGTTCGGCATAGTCCTTGCCCGCACCGAGAATGTTGCGCGCCACCGCGATCGCCTGGTTCTGCGCGTTCTGCCAGGTCTCCAGCCGCAACTCGAGCCCGAGCAACGGATTGGCGTGGCGCGTCACGTCGCCGGCGGCATAGATCGCGGGGTCCGCGGTGCGGCCCCGCGCATCGACCACGATGCCATCGCGCACTTCAAGCCCGGCCTGGGTCGCCAGCTCGGTGTTCGGGATCACGCCAATGCCGATCACCACCGCATCGGCCGCGATCGTCTCGGCGCCCAGATGAACCAAGGCACGGCCGGCATCGTCGGTGATGCGCGCGGCGGAGGCGCCGAAGCGGAAGGTCACGCCGTGGCCTTCGTGCAGGCGCACATACCATTCGGCGATTTCCGAGGGCACGCAGCGCGCCATCGGCAGCGCGCCGAGTTCCACCACCGTCACCTCGGCACCGCGCGCGCGCGCCGCGGCGGCGGCTTCGAGGCCGATGAAGCCGGCGCCGATCACCACCACATGGCAGCCAGGCGCGAGTTTCGGCAACAACGCACGGCTGTCTTCCAGCGTGCGCACGAACAGGCAGGCCGGATGATCGGCACCGGGGATCGGCAGCGGCCGTGGGCGCGCGCCGGTGGCGAGCACCAGCACGCCATAGGGGATCCTCTCGCCGTCGCGCAGCACCACTTCGCGCGCGGCGCGGTCGATCGCCACCGCCTGCGCGCCGAGGCGGCAGGTCACGTCGTTTTCCGCGTACCACGCCGCCGGACGAACCCAGGCAATGCGGCTTTCGCCGTCATCCGCCAGCATTTCCTTGGACAGGGGCGGGCGCTCATAGGGCAGATGCACTTCCTCGCCGACCAGCGTGATCGCGCCGGTGAATCCACCGGGCGCCCCCCCTTGACGCAAAGCCTCCACGCAGCGCCCGCCAGCCTGGCCGGCGCCGACCACCACGATGCCGCGCGCGGCGGCCTCGGCGGCTGGATCGAAGCTCATGCCGCTTGCGCCTTGGCACTCGCCGCCGCGCCCGCCAGGCGCAGCACCGCTTCCACCACGGCTTCCGGGCTCGCCTTGTTCTGGCCGGCAATGTCCAGCGCGCTGCCATGCGCCACGGAGGAGAACAGGATCGGCGTGCCGATGGTCAGCCCCGCGGTGCGGTTGGTAGCCAGCAGCTTCGCCGCCAGATGCCCCTGGTCGTGGTACATCACCACGAAGGCGTCGTAGCCGGGCTTCTGGAACATCGTGTCGGCGCCGAACGGGCCTTCCAGCGTGGCGCCCAGCGCGCGGGCGCGGGCCATTGCCGGCTCGATGATCTTTTCCTCGTCATCGCCGAACATGCCGTGCTCGCTGGCATGTGGATTGAGCCCCGACACCGCAATGCGCGGCGCGGCGATGCCAAGCTTGCGCAGCGTGCGATCCGTGGCTTGCAGCACGTGGAACACGCGGTCTTCGGTGATCAGTTCAATGGCGCGGCGCAGGCTGACATGCAGCGTGGTGTGCACGATGCGCTTGTCGTCGAAACAGATCATCAGCAGCGCGTCGTCCACCGGGGTGCCCGTGCAGCGCGCGACGAACGTGGGGTAGCCGTCGAACTCGATGCCGGCCTGCTTGATTGCGAGCTCGGTCTGCGGGCAGGCCACCACGGCATCCACCTCGCCCGCCATCGCCGCGGCAATCGCCGCCGCCGCGGCACGCGTGGCGGCGCTGCCATGCAGGGCGGCGATTTCGCCAAGCCGCAAAGGCTCGTCGCCGAACAGATCGATATGCAGGAACGGGATGCGCCCGCCCGAGGCATCGGCTTCCGACGCGGCGCTGATGCGCTGCAGATCGACGGCAATGCCGCAGGCACGCGCATGCGCCTCGGCGGCGCGGATATCGCCGACCAGCACAGGCGTGCAGACCGCGCGTACGCGCGCATCCAGCGCCGCCTTCAACGCGATCTCCGGACCAATGCCGGCGGGGTCACCCAATGCGATCGCCACTTTCTGAGTCATGGTTGTGCCCTCCCCCGAGCTTCCGTTCAGCCGCCGAACCTGCGCTCAGACGGATCGATACAGATCTTTCCGTCCACCACATGCGCGGTCCAGATACGCTGCGGATCGACGCAGGGGGCCGCGGTGGCGCAGCCGGTGCGGATGTCGAACTTGCCCTGGTGGAACGGGCATTCGACCTCGCACCCCTCGATGAAGCCCTCGGCCAGCGAGCCGGGCCCGTGGTTGCAGAGATCGTCCATGACGAAATAGGCGCCCTCAAGCGCAAACACAGCGTAGACGACATCGCTGCCCTCGATCCGCACCGGGGTATCATCGGTCACCTCGGCCGCATCGCAGAGGGCGACCAGGTGGCTGCTGTCAGGGCCATCATTCGGCATGCCGCGCTCGCTCAGTTTGTGCGCATTGCGCACGTGTTGCGTCATTTGCGCACAATCTAGGCCTAGGTAAGATCAAGTCAAGCACGAGCGGTTTTTTGCAGGGGCTGCCCCCTGGACCGACGCGTGAAAAACAGCCCTGATGGCACCGCGTGGCCGCAAGGAGTGCGGCGCGCAGCCGGGAGAACGCCGCATGACAACCGCCCTGATCACGCACCCCGCCTGCCTGGAGCACGACCCGGGCGACTGGCACCCGGAATGCCCGGACCGGCTGCGCGCCGTGCTGGAGGGGCTGAGCGGGCCGGAATTCGATGAGTTGCTGCGGGTGGCAGCACCGCTCGCGACCAGGGAACAGCTGCTGCGCGTGCATCGCGCGGCCTATCTCGACGATCTGCTTTCCATCCATCCCGCGCCGGGCGAGCTGGTGCAGTTGGATGCCGACACGGTGATGAGCGCGGGCACACCGGAAGCCATGCTGCGCTCGGCCGGCGGCGCGGTTTTGGCGGTGGACATGGTGCTGGGCGGCGAGGTGGCCTCCGCCTTCGTCGCCACAAGGCCGCCGGGCCACCATGCCGAGCCCGGCCGCGCCTGCGGCTTCTGCTTCCTGGCCAATGCCGCCATCGCCGCCGAGCATGCCCGCCACCAATGGGGGTTGCGGCGCATCGCGGTGGTGGATTTCGATGTGCATCACGGCAACGGCACGCAGGCCGCTTTCGAGCTGGACCCCGAACTGTTCTATGCCTCCAGCCATGAATGGCCGATGTTTCCCGGCACCGGGGGCGCCGAGGAGCGTGGGGTGGCCCACAACATCATCAATGTGCCGCTGCGCGCCGGCACGCCGGGCCCCGCCTTCCGCGCCGCCTGGCAGGCACGCATCCTGCCGGCGCTGGCGAATTTCGGCCCCGAGCTGCTGATCATCTCCGCAGGCTTCGACGCCCACCGCGCCGACCCGCTGGCCAATCTGCAATTGGATGAGGGCGATTTTGCCTGGGTGACGGAGGAACTGCG
>Ga0316222_1005844_pt1 | contig 10288 bp, 9 predicted proteins | sample TBH18011metaG_FD_206008 | JGI IMG/M metagenome (GOLD analysis project Ga0316222, IMG submission 206008) | Freshwater microbial communities from Trout Bog Lake, Wisconsin, USA - TBH18011 | ecosystem: Environmental > Aquatic > Freshwater > Lake > Hypolimnion/Profundal zone | place: USA: Wisconsin... | reverse complement strand
CTGGCGCCGCAATGGTCGCAAACATTCTCCACCTTCGGCGGCAGGGTGCTCACGTGATAGACAGCCTTGCAGCCGGTGCACGTGCGGCGCCCCGAGATGCGTGCGACGATCTCCGTGATAGGCATCTCATAATTGATGACCGCCGAAAGGGGAATGCCATGGCTCTCCAGCAATTGGTCCAAGGCCTTCGCCTGGGCCACCGTGCGCGGAAAGCCGTCCAGCAGGAAACCGCCCGAGCAACGCAAGCAGCGCAGGCGTTCGCTCACCATATTAAGCACCGTCTCATCCGGCACGAGGTCGCCGCGGCGCATGAAGTCCAGGGCGCTGTGCATGGCCGGGGTCAGATCCTCCTCGCGGCAGCATTTGGCGGCGCGAAAGACATCGCCCGTGGAAAGATGACAGGTGCCGAGGCGCTGGCAGATCAGGTCGGCCTGCGTGCCTTTGCCCACGCCGGGCGGGCCCAGCAGGATGATGCGCCAGGGCTGGCCGGCCGGCGTATGCGGCGGCATGATACAACGGAAATCACCGCCTTTGAGCCAGGCGGTGCGGTCATGTTTCGGGTGGGTGGCGGTGGCGCCAACGGAGAAGCTTTGCTGATTCATGTGCGAATTATATCATGGATTGTTAATCATCCAAGCACCCCGGGCCACTTTGGCAAAACCAGTGCTGTCTTCGCCAAAAAAAGCCTGCTTGAACGCCGCCGGCGGGTGCCGGGATGGTGATTAATCTTCATTTTGTAAATCGGATTTCAGGCTTGCCGGCAATATTGGCCGTCTGCTATTAGTTTTCATAAGAAAGCTGAAAGACTTTCTTTTGCCAACATCAACCAAATCCAAACATCCAGAATCAAAGCAGTTATGATGAAAAATACAGTGCGAATCCTGGCGGGTGCCTTCCTGGCGGCCGGAATCACCACGGCAGCCCACGCCTCCGTGACCATTGACTTCACCGGCCTGACCTATTCCGACCTGGCCAGCCTGAATGCCGATCTGGCCTCCTACGGGGTCACCGTGGATGCCGGGCATCCCGGGTCCGTTGTCTATACCGCTTCCGGCGTGCAGGCCCCCACCGATGTCGGGGCCGCCGACTTGCTGTTCAATTTCAGCAGCTCCGTGAGCACGGCCTCGGTGACCTTCCAGAACGTCGGCAATTTTGAGACCCCGGCGGTGGGGCTCTATTCCTTCGACGTAAACACCACGCCTTCGGGCGCGCTCGGGCTGACCGCGACCGACACCGCCAACGGCTTTGATAATGGCCAGACGCTCACCGTGACGGCGGCCGGGACCGAAGCGTTGCAGATGGAGGACGAAGGCGCATTTGTCACGATCTCCTCCCTGACCTTCACCCCGGAAGCCACCCCCGAACCGGCCACCTTCGGTTTGCTCGGCCTCGGCGCGCTGGCCCTCGTAGGCAAGCGCTTGCGGAAAGCCTGATTGCCTCCGGCTTCCGCCCGGCGGGGCGGAAAATTTGACCAAGCCAACCTGATGAAAATCGGGTTGGTTTTTTCTTTTGCCGGCCGGAATCAGCGCGGCGGCGTGGCCGCCAGCTTGGTCTCCCCGGGCGTCGGCATCCGCCATTTTTTGGCGGCAGGCATTCCTGTCTGCCGTGGCACCGGGCCGCCAGCCCGGCGGAAAAGGCTCATGATCCAGGAAGCGTGTCCGGGTTGTTATCAGGCCGCCAATTGTGCGACGCAGGTTCCGGGTGGCAGGCTGCCACCCGCTACGGCAGGCAAGGATGCCTGCCGCTACACCGCGGCCTCGCCCGCCACCAGTTTCGTCTCTGCCGCTGAAAGAATCCGCCACTGACCGCAGGGCAGGGGACCAAGGCGAAAGTTTCCTATCCGCACCCGGACCAGCCGCAGCGTGGGATGGCCCACCGCGGCGGTCATCCGGCGGACCTGGCGGTTCTTGCCTTCCACGATCTCCAGCGCGATCCAGCAGTCCGGCACACTCTTGCGCACGCGGATGGGCGGCACGCGCGGCGGCATTTCCGGTTGCGGCTCCAGCCGCCAGGCGCGGCCCGGCAAAGTTTTGCGCCCCTGGATCAACACGCCGCGCGACAGCTGTTCCAGCGCGGCGGGGGAGGGAAGGTTCTCCACCTGCACCCAATATTCGCGCTCGTGCGCGTGGCGGGGCTGCAGCAGCCGGGCATTCCAATGCGCTTCGTCGCTGAGCAGCAGCAGCCCCTCGGAATCCGCATCCAGCCGGCCAATGGCATAGACGCGCGGCGGGAACTTGAACTCCGCCAACGGACGGTTCGGCGAGCCGTCCGTGGTGAACTGCGACAGCACGCCATAGGGCTTGTGAAAGGCGATGAGCATTGGCGGAGCCAAATGTGCCAGAGCTGCGCAAGCCGTCAAGCGATGGTCGGGATGGAGCGAGGCCAATCATTGAGCCGGCCGGAGCGCGACCTTCAGGTCGCTTCGATGTGAAATTGACCGGGGCCGGGAACACTCCACCTCGGTTGGCCGGGCGGAAGTTGAAGCGGCGTGAACGCCGCGCTCCCGGCACTGCAAGATGCGCCCCGTTACGCCGTCCGAGTCTCCCATCAGATAATAATCGTTTCGGTTGGCGGAGGACCGGCCGGGCGGGTAGATTGACGGCGTGATCCGGAACATCATTTTTGACTGGTCGGGAACCCTGGTGGACGATTTGCCCGCGGTGCTGCAGGCTTCGAATTATGTGCTTGCCCAGGCTGGCAAGCCCGTGATGACCCTGGACCGCTTCCGCGCGGAATTCCAACTGCCCTTCACCACCTTTTACGACCGCCACACGCCCGAGGTGCCCATGGCGCAGCTCGAGGAATGGTTTCATGCCGAATTCCGCCGGGCGCAGGGCTCCGTGCGCGAATTGCCGCACGCCCGCGCCTTCCTGGAATTCTGCCGCGAGCAGAAGTTCCGGACCTTCCTGCTCAGCACCGTCCACACCGACCATTTCAAGGTGCAATGCCAGGCCACCGGCCTGGGCGGGTTCCTGGACCGGCCCTATACCGATGTCTGGGACAAACGGGAGAAGATCCACGAGATCCTCCGCGAGAATAATCTTAATCCCGCGGAAACCCTCTTCATTGGCGACATGGAACACGACATCGCCACCGCCCATCACGGCGGCGTTCACTCCTGCGCTGTGCTCACCGGCTATAATACCCTCGACCAACTCCGCGCCGCCAAGCCGGAACTCATCGTGGAGCATCTCTCCGAACTGCGCCAGTTGCTCGTGAAACACGGCGGCCACCTCCGACCCGCCGGCCCCGGGCATCCGGAGGAACCGCCGCTGGCCACCGTGGGGGCGCTCATCTTCAATGCCCAAAACGAAGTCCTCATGATCCGCACGCACAAGTGGTCCGGCCTCTGGGGCATCCCCGGCGGCAAGATCAAGCGCGGCGAAAAATCCGAGACCGCCCTGCGCCGCGAGCTCAAGGAAGAGACCGGCCTGAACGTCACCGATATCCGGTTCGTCCTCGTGCAGGATTGCATCAGTTCGAAGGAGTTTTATCGCGACGCCCATTTCGTGCTCCTGAATTACACCTGCCGCTGCGTGGCGAAGAATCCCAAGGTGGTGCTGAATGATGAATCCTTCGATTGCCGCTGGGTATCCCTCGCCGCCGCGCGGAAATTGAAACTGAACAAGCCCACGAAAATCCTGCTGGCGGCCGTCACGGTTCCGCGCAAGCGCGCGGCGGCCGGGAAAAAATAATTGGCAGCCCATATTCAAATTGAAGGTGATGAGTACGATTTGTGATAACGCCCGCCCTCACCCAACCCTCGCCCCCGGGAGAGGGCTTTCACCTCGCACGTTTTCCGACATTCGTACAACTGTCCGACCAATCCAGCGACCAGGTGTTTCCGAAGCGCAGAGAAACGCCGAGGACCCGGTGCTTGGGAGGACGTCTCCGCGCCCCTCCGCGCCCCTCCGCGTCTCTGTGTTTCCCGGCCTTCCCGCCTCACCAACCTCCTAAAGCCACCATGTCCAAAATCTCCATCGTCGATCTTGAAGTCTTCTACCACGTGGGCGTGCCGGATGAAGAACGCGCGCAGCCGCAGCGCTTGCTGCTCACCGTGGAGATGGAACGGGATTTTTCCCTCGCGGCCCGGCTGGACACCTTGGAGAACACCATCAATTACTTCGCCGTCACCCAGCGCCTCCTGGCCTTCGGCACCGGCCGCGAATGGAAACTCATTGAAAAACTCGCCGAAGACATCGCCCGGCTGGTGCTGCTGGAATTCCGCCCCGAAGCCGTCACCGTGGAAGTGAAGAAATTCATCATCCCCCAGGCGCGTTACGTCTCTGTCAGTCTCACCCGCCGGGCGTAGCCGGGCAGGGGAGCGTGGACCCCTTTCCTCACGCAGTGACTCCGCCATCTGTCCCATTTGTCTCATATCCGTTATCCGGCACCTCCGGTTTTCCTTCAACTTTTATCTTTTTGGCTTCGTTTGGGGTTCGTTTGGCTTTGAAATGGGTTCGTTTTCGCCGTTTCCAAAATCGCAAAAAGCTTTTAAGCCATTGTCATTATTGGCCATTCGAATTTTCCAGCTTGGGTTCGTTTCGTAATTTCACTTTGTTTTCACCTTGCCATCTCCTGATGCCCCCACGCAGCAACCATAGCGCCGGCCGGCTTGCCGCCGCCCTGTACCTTCTCCCTGACGCCCGCTTCGCGGGAGCTTTCGCCCTGTTCCCGCCGCCGCTGCAGCTGCATCAGTTGATTCAGCGACCGGTGCCACTCCCGCTGCATCGCCGCTTCGTAGCGCAACACCTTCTCCACGCACAGCTTCGCCGGCAGGCACCCTGCCGACCGCCTTGCTTCCGTCTCCAGCATCTCCTGTGCCTCGCACTCCTGCTGTCGCCGATCCAATCTGTCAATTTCCCGGTCCAGATGCTGGAACACCGCCTGCTGGTGCCGCGCCCGCCACGCCGCCGGCTCCATCATTTCCCGCTTTGCCGCCAGCTCCGTCCGCAAATTAGCCAGACCCGACTTGAACCGCTCCGCATGGCCGTTCAGCAGCACTCCGAATTTCTCGATTGCCGCCTCCGTCAATTCCCCGCCCGCCGCCACCTCTGCCCGCAAATTAGCCAGCAATTCCAACAGTAAATCGCACCCTTCCGCCATGTCCGCGATTTGCCGCCCCCCTGCCGCCAGGGCCGGATGCGGTGGCCGGAGCAGCATCCGCCACAGCGGATGGTCATTCTTCCGCTGCCAGTCCTCCCCGTCCGCCGCCAGCGCGATTTCCCCCGCCTCCGCCTTCCGCGCCCGGCGCAACCGCCACGCTGCCGTCACCATCTGGTCCACCAGCATCATCTCCACCGGCCCCACCGGTTGCAGATGCTCATAATGCTCTCGGCATAACTCCTTGAACTCCCGGTTCGATTCCTGCCCCGCCCGTCCGCCCACCACCACTGCCTGTGCCAGCCAGCCGTGTTTCTTCGCATTCATCTTCGCCACCGCCTTCCCCGCCTTCGTCCGCGGCCCCGTTGACTTCTGCGCATTCCGCCGGTTCGCCTCCCGCCGCGCCTGGGAAATACCGCCGCCTGCCCCTGCCTTCGCGGGCGCGGTTGCCGCCTCAGCCGTTGAAGCCGTGTCCGGCAGCGGCACCACGCCAGCCGTGGCCGCAGCGGTAGAAATTTTTTCCGGAGAGGCGATGAGAGTATCCATAAGTATTTTCTCCTCATCCTCCTGCCAGCGGTGGGACACAGGCTGTCCAACCTCCCCAAAAAACCGCCGGAGCGCGCCCGTCCCCGGGCGCAGCAATCCCCTGACGTAATGAGGCAATTAATGCGCGGTTTTTATTTCGGCAACTATAGGGGTTTGCTGCATTAATGAGAGATTATGACAACCGACAAAGCCCCCATTGGTTTGGCTGGCGAATATTATGTGCTCGCTCAATTGGCACATCGCAACCTGGTTGGAACAATGACACTTTCCAACACTAAGGGCGTGGATATTTTGGTCTCCAACCAAAAACTTGATAAGCTTTTTAAGCTGGAGGTTAAGACGACAAAAAAGCCGGCGTCAAATGAACGTTTATTTGGTAAAAATTACTGTTGGGTAATGTCACTAAAGCATGAAAAGATTAGGGAGAAGAATCTTTATTATTGTTTTGTCCGGTTGAAGGGAGAAGACGCATTGCCTGAATTCTATATTGTTCCAAGTCTCTTTGTGGCAAAGTATGTCCGCAATGAACACAAGAAATACATGAAGCAAAAAGGGTATAAAGTTAGCCCTGCAAAAATACGGAGATTCAGGATTCCAATTCTTGACCCTCGCCGGTTCAAAAATGCTTGGGATGTTTTTGGAAGGTGAATGCTTTTCAATTCCCGGAATTGTCTGCTTGTATCGGCCTCATAACCTCTATTCCTTTATCGGTTGGAGCCGCGCCAATTTTTGCATGAAACCATCAAGTAAAGCCGGTGTAAATTTGCTTTTTGGCAGACAGTGAATTAAATATCCATTTTCGGAATCCGGTTCAAACCCGGTGAACAGTATTGCAACACCGCCAGCCTCGAAGCCCAATTGGCGGCGCCCCGGAAAGAACTGGCCCGGGTTTCCGAGCAGCGGGACATATTAAAAAAACGTTGGGCATTCTCTCCGAACCGTCGCCGAGCGGTATGAACAGATTCACGCCATGAAAAACCGACCTTGCCATCCGCACCCTCTGCCGGTGCCTGACGGTATCAAAACAGTGAAAATAACGGCTTATATCGGCTAGCAACAGGGTTTGAGGGGGAGCGGGCATGGCGTGACGGCCACCGGTCCAACCCAGTCAAGGCTGGTCAAGGCTGGTCAAGGTGAGTCCAAGCGGGTCACTGGATTAAGGTGCGCCCATCCCATCCTGATTTAACCGGAAAATCTCTTTGAAATCCGCCGGTTTTCCCGCCACAATGGCCGTTCGCTCTGGCGGCTGAACCGGTGGTCCGGCGGCGCCCTGAGCTGGCATCCGCAACTATGAAACGCACGCATCATTGCAACGAATTGCGCCCGGCACATCTCGGGCAGACGGTCACGCTCTCGGGCTGGGTCCATTCCCGGCGCGACCTCGGCGGCCTCATCTTCATCGATATCCGCGACCGCGAGGGCCGCACGCAGACGGTGTTCGATCCCTCCGATCTGCCGAAGGAACTGTTCGAGCAGGCCGCCGCGCTCCGCAGCGAATGCGTGGTGAGCATCACCGGCACCGTGCGCCAGCGCCCCGCCGGCACCAACAACACCAAGATCCCCACCGGCGAAGTCGAAGTGGGCGTGAAGGCGCTCGAAGTGCTGAACATGGCCGACGTGCTGCCGTTCCCGGTGGACGATCCCGAGATCGCCAGCAAGGTGAACGAGGAACTGCGCCTGCAGTACCGTTACCTCGACCTCCGCCGCCCCGAGATGGCGCGCAACCTGCGCCTGCGCAGCAAAGTCGCCATCGCCGTGCGCTCGTTCATGGACGGCCAGGGCTTCCTCGAAGTCGAGACGCCCACGCTCTTCAAGTCCACGCCCGAAGGCGCGCGCGAATTTCTCGTTCCGAACCGCCGCGAGCCCGGCACTTTTTATGCGCTGCCGCAGTCGCCCCAGCAGTTCAAGCAGATCCTGATGGTGGCCGGCGTGGAAAAATATTTCCAGCTCGCCCGCTGCTATCGCGATGAGGACCTGCGCGCCGACCGCCAGCCGGAGTTCACCCAGGTGGATATCGAGATGAGTTTCATCGACCGCGAAGACATCTACGCGCTGATCGAAGGCCTCGTCAAATGCGTCTGGAAGACCGCGCTGAACATCGACATTCCCACGCCCTTCAAGCGCATCTCGTTTGAAGAGGCGCTGAACCGCTATGGCATCGACAAGCCGGACACGCGTTTCGGCATGGAGCTCGTGGACTTCACCGAGGAATTCAAGAGCAGCACCTTCAAGGTGTTCAGCGGCGCCATCGCCAACGGCGGCGTGGTGAAAGCCCTGAACGCGAAAGGTCTCGCCGGTGCCACCCAGGGCCAGATCGAGACGATGACGGATTATGCGAAGAGCTTCGGCGCGAAAGGCCTGGCCTTCATCAAGGTCGAGAAGGGCGAATGGAAGTCGCCCATCGTGAAGTTCTTCACGGACGCGGAAAAAGCCGCGCTCACCGCCAAGCTGAAGATCGAGGAAGGCGACCTGATTCTCTTTGCTGCCGACCAGTGGCTGAACGCCTGCGAAATTCTCGGCAAAATCCGCCTGTATTGCGCGGACGTGCTGAAGACGCAGGGCAAGCTGGTGATTCCGGCCGACCAGTTCAATTTCCTGTGGGTGGTGGAATTCCCGTTGCTCGGCTTTGACCGCGAGCAGAACCGCTGGTATTCCAGCCATCATCCTTTCACCGCGCCGGTGGCGGAAGACGTGCCGTTGCTGAAGACGGACCCGAAGAAGGTCCGCGGCCAGCACTATGACGTGGTCGTGAACGGCGTGGAACTGGGCGGCGGTTCGATCCGGATCCATCGTCCGGACGTGCAGAAGACGATCTTCGAGGAACTGCTGCAGATTCCGCCGGAAGAGACCAAGCTGCGCTTCGGCTACATGCTGGAGGCGTTCCTCTATGGCGCGCCGCCGCACGGTGGCATCGCCCTGGGCTTTGACCGCCTGATCGCAATCCTGTGCCAGACCCCGAGCATCCGCGACGTCATCGCCTTCCCGAAGACGGCGAAGGGCACGTGTCTGATGACGGATTCGCCCAGCCACGTTTCGCCGCGCCAGTTGCGGGACCTGTATCTGGAGGTGAAGGCGGCCAAGCCCGCCCCGCCGGCCGCTCCGGCGGTGCCTCCGCCCGCGGCGGCGTGAGTTAAATTCCGGGAGGCTCCGGTTCGGCCGGGGCCTCCCGCCAGTTTTTTGTTTGTAACCCGGTTATTCTGACCGGGTTGTGTTTTTGGTTCCGCCGACCTTCATTCCAGGCCTGTTTTCATTGACTATTATCGTGTTTGGTGATAGTTTCCCCTCTTGTTGGTCAACCGTTGGATATGTTGTCATTCAGAATGGAACGTTCGAACTCAGTCGGGAAGCGGGTCTTTAGGGCGGGGAGGTTTCAGTGGTTTGCCGTTTTGGCGATCACGGGATGGCTTTTTTCCGTTCCGCTGGCTTTTGGCGCGACCATGACCTACGGTTTCAGCGTGCCGGCGGGGCTCACGGATTGGTCCACCAATCTGGCCATTCAGAAGTTTAATCCGTTTTTCGGAACCCTGCAGTCCGTCACCCTTAATTATACCGGCCGGCTGGCGTCCGAACTGAGCCTGACCAATTCTTCCGGCGGCCCGGCTTCGGGGCTTTTCGCCGAACAGCTCACCTTTGACGTCGGGCAAGGGGCCATCACGAATGTCCTGGATTTCAAGATCGGCAATCTGGGGAGCGGCCAGGTCACCAACACGGGGATGGCCAGCGTTTCGCAATCCGCCTCACAAACCTATGCCACTTCCTTGGGGGCGTATATTGGCACGGGGGTGTGGTTGCTGCCGGTCTCCACGGCGACCCTGGACACGCTTTGGATTTCCGGCGGCGGTTATCATTCGTCGGAAGTCACGTCGGCTTCGCTGGCAGGCACGGTCACGTATAATTTCACCTCCGGGTTCGCCCCGGTCCCGGAGCCGGATGTGAACGCGTTGCTGTTGACGGGCTCGGTGGTGCTGTTGCGGGGCTGGTTCCGGTCCCGGCGGGCCCTCTGAATCAGTGTTCCTCGATCACGTCATCCAGGGCGGCCGAGGCGGTTTTTGATTCCAGCACCAGGGCCTTGAATTTCCATGTGCCGTGCGGCTCCAGCACGGAATGATAATCCGTGGTCTTCCCGGCGAGCTGGTCCTGCGCATCGAACAGCTTCAACTCCACCTTCACCCCGAACCGTTGCCGCTCGGTCAGGTTCCGGACTTTCCCGGTGACGTAAACCAGCGAACTGCCCTTTTCCCGCTCCAATTTGATGCCGGAAATGGCGAAATCGCTGATGACCGTTTCATCGGCGGCCGGCGGCTTGATGCCGGAATTGGCATTGGCCGGTGGAACGGCGGGGGTGGCCGCAACCGGCGGGGCAGGGCTGGCAACGGCCTTTTTCTGATGCCACCAGAAGCCCGCCAGCCCGGCGGCCAGCGCCAAAACCGCGACCCCGGCCATTAGCAGCCGGGGCGAGCCCTTGGCCGGGCCATCTGCGATCAAATCGGTCTTTTCCTCGCAATGAGGGCACTCAATCCGGTCGCCGGCGGCATCCGCCGGGAATTCCAGGTGGCCGTCACAGTGCTGGCACCGGCCGCGCAGGTAGGGGCGGCGGCTCATTTCCGGAAAAGATTTTTTGCATTATTAAGAAACCAAA
>Ga0316222_1005839_pt1 | contig 10294 bp, 5 predicted proteins | sample TBH18011metaG_FD_206008 | JGI IMG/M metagenome (GOLD analysis project Ga0316222, IMG submission 206008) | Freshwater microbial communities from Trout Bog Lake, Wisconsin, USA - TBH18011 | ecosystem: Environmental > Aquatic > Freshwater > Lake > Hypolimnion/Profundal zone | place: USA: Wisconsin... | reverse complement strand
CCGCGCTGCAGTCGCTGATTGGCGCTGAGAGTGGCTTCGTTGCCTCGTCCGGGGCCGTGGCGCAGTTTGAATCCGATTTTTCGATCACGTTCAGCCGCGTCTCGTCCAATGTTGAAGAGCTGTCATTCTCGTTCAACACCGCCAATGTCTGGGCGTATTGGGGGCAGTTCAACGGCTTCGTGATCACGGGCCCGTCCAACGTGGCGGCGATCACCTCTGTCACCTACAGCACGAACAGCAATTTCGTCGGCACGGATATCAGCCACACCACCAACTCGCTGTCCGTCAATTGGGCGGCGATGAATTATGATCCGTCCACGGTGCTGAATCTGTTCATCAATTTCGTGCCGACCCCGCCGACAATTGCCATCACCTCGGCAGGCGTGCTGACCAATCAGGCGCAGCAAGTGATCACCGGCACGGTTGACGCCGCTGATGCGGGCAGCACGGTCACTCTGTACGACAATGGCAGCAGCACCGCCTTGGCATCGGCCGTGGTGGGGGCTGATGGGTCGTGGTCGGCCAGTGTGACGCTGCCGAGTGAGGGTGCCAATGTGTTGGTGGCCAAGGACACCAATGCCGCAGGCACGGCGACATCGAACAGCATCACCGACACGCTCGACACCATCGCCCCGGTGGTGACGCTGGCATTGGCCGATGACACCGGGGTGAGTGCGTCTGATCACATCACCTATAACGACGCGCTGGTGGGCACGGCGGAACTGGGTGCACAGGTGGTGATCCGCAATGGCACCACCATTCTGGCCAGCTTCACGCCCGATGCGGGCGGGCATTGGAGCTTCACGCCCAGCTTTGCCGATGGCAGCTACACACTCACCGCCAGCGAGACCGACGCGGCAGGCAATGTCGGCACCGCTGCGCTGTCCTTCACGCTCGACACCCACACGCCCAGCATCACTGCGTCCTTGGTGGACAACACCGGCGGTAACGCTGCGGCCCCTGTGACGTATAACGATCAACTCACTGGCACGGCGGATGCGAACGCCAGTGTGGCGGCGTGCAGGTGGGCGCGGCGGTGGCCAATGCTGCCGGGGTCTGGACGGCAATTCCGCTCGGTTTGGCCGATGGTGCTTATAACCTCACGGTGAGCGACACCGATGCGGCAGGCAAAACCTTCGCGGCCAATCTCGCCTTCACGCTCGACACCCACACGCCCGCAGCCCCCAGCGGTTTGACCGTTGCTTCGCCCAGCGTCGTCGTGAGCGGCAGTGATATCGTGGCGCTCGGCAGCGACGTCACGCTCAGCGGCCATGCCGAAGCGGGTGATGCGGTTATTCTGTGGGACGGCTCCAGCCACATCGCCAGCCTGACCGCCGATGCCTCCGGCGCGTGGAGTTTTACGGAAACCAGCCCGCTGATTGCGGGCAGCCATCATGTTCAGGCGCAGGCGATTGATGCTGCGGGCAAGGCATCGGCGATGTCGGCGGTGCTCACTGTTGCCACCGATCGCGGTCCGCTGGCGGCCTCAGGCAGCGACGTGGTGGCGTATGGGGTGACGACCAATCTGACCAGCCTGATTGATGGGCTGATCACGCCCGGCATCTCGGGCGATGGTGACACCATCACGGCTGTCTCGGGTTGTGCTGCGGTGTCGCTGAGCGGTGGCGTGGTGACATATGCGGCGGGCAATGGCGGCGGCAGCGACAGCTTCAGCTACACGGTGCAGAACGCGCTCGGCCAATCTGCCACCGGCACTATCGCCCTTGCCATCGATGGCGGCCCAACCACCGGCAATGCCAGCTTCGCCATCGGCCACAGCCAGAGCACCAACGTCACCTCGCTGCTGGACAGCCTCATCGGCAAAGGCCTGGCGGGCGACACTGAGACGATCATCGCCGTCTCCGGCCATGCCGCACTCGGCAGTGGCGGCAGCGTGACCTATAGCGCGCCCGCCATCGGTGGCAGCGATGGCTTCACCTACACCGTCACCGACCAGCTCGGTCAGACCAGCATTGGAAATGTGACGGTGGCCGTTGATGGCGGGCCGGTTGCGGCATCGACCGCGCTGCTGATCGGACATGGCCAGAGCCAAAACGTCACCGCGCTGGTCAATGGCCTGATCAGCAAGGGGCAGCCGAGCGACACCGAGACGATCACCGCTGTCTCCGGCCATGCCATGCTGAGCGCTGGTGGCGCGATTATCTACAGCGCACCGGCATCGGGCGGGGCGGATAGCTTCACCTATACCGTGGCCGATCAACTGGGCGACAATGCCACCGGCACGGTCAATGTGACGATTGATCCGGGTCCGTCAGCGGCGAACGGCATTTTGGGGATTGGCCACGGCCAGACTGATGACGTCACCTCGTTGGTCAACGGGCTGATCACCAAGGGTGAGCCTGGCGACACCGAGACGATCATCGGCGTCTCCGGCCACGCCACGCTGAACAGCAACGGCACCATCAGCTACACAGCATCGGGCAGCGCGGGCTCCGATAGCTTCACCTACACGGTGCAGGACCAACTCGGCGAGACCGCTACCGGCACCGTCACTGTCACAATCGACCCCGGCCCGATTGCCGCGACCGGTCATCTGACCATCGGACACGGGCAGTCGGAGAGTGTGACGGCACTGGTCGATGGTCTGATCGGCAGCGGGATGGTGGCCGACACCAATGTGATCACCGCCGTCTCGGGCGGGGCGGTGCTGGGCGCAGGCGGGGTTGTCACCTACACGGCGCCGCATGCGGCTGGGGCGAGCAGCTTCAGCTACACCGTTGCGAATGAATACAATCAGAGTGCGACGGGCTTGGTCAATGTCACTGTTGATCCCGGTCCGAGCGCGGCGAATGGCGCGCTGCTGGCCGGGCTTGGCAAGACCCGTGATGTGACATCGCTGCTCGATGGCCTGATCAGCAAGGGTCTGCCGGGTGACGTTGAGACGATCACCGCTGTCTCTGGCAATGCGATGCTGAACGCCAATGGCACGATCAGCTACGCCGCCCCCAGCAGCGGCCATGCGGACAGCTTCACCTATACTGCCACCGACCAATACGGCGACAGCAGCACCGGCACCGTTCATGTCACTCTCGACGGCGGCCCGGTTCTGGCTGCGGCAGGGGCGTCGTTCATCATCGGGCACGGCCAGAGCGAGACTGTCACCGCCCTGGTCAATGGCCTGATCAGCGCCGGTGTGGCGGGGGATAGTGAGACAGTCACCTCCGTCACAGGCGGTGCGGTGCTGAATGGTGGCGTGATTACCTACACAGCGCCGAATTCCGGCAGCAGCGACAGCTTCGGCTACACCGTCACCGACCAATTGGGCGACACGGCGAGTGGCCTTGTGCATGTCACCATCGATCCCGGCCCGAATGCTGCCAATGCTGGGCTGACGGTGGGGCATGGACAGAGTGTGGATGTGACGGCGCTGGTCAATGCTCTGGTCACGCCGGGGCTTGCCGGTGACAGCGAGACGATCACCGCAGTCTCGGGCGATGCGGTGCTGAAGAATGGTGTGATCACCTACACAGCGCCCGCCAGCGGCAATTCCGACAGCTTCGGCTACACCGTCACTGACCAATATGGTGACAGCGCCACCGGCACGGTGAGCGTGGCCATCGATCCGGGCCCGCGTGCAGGCTTCGGCTCGCAGGCGGTGGACCAGCACCAGACCATCAACATGACGGCCTATGTTGAGAGCCTGATCACCCAGGGCGCGCCGGGCGACACCGAGACGATCACCGCCGTCAGCGGTGCCAATGTGGCGCTGGTGGGCGGGCAGGTGGTCTATGCGTCGCAGGGCAGCGGCATGGACAGCTTCACCTACACCGTCACCGATCAATATGGCGACGCCGCCACCGGCACCGTTGATGTGAAGATTGATCCCGGCCCGATCACGCAGACCGGGCTGATCAATGTGCAGGCGGGCTATTCGGTGGACGAGACCGGCTATGTCAACAGCCTGATCTTGCCGGGGATGCCGGGCGATACTGACACGATCATCGCAGTCTCCGGCCCTGATGTGGTGCTGAACGCCAGCGGTAGCATCGTCTATACCGCCCCCAGCACGGCGATGAATGACAGCTTCACCTACACGGTGGAGAACCAGCGCGGCGATGTCTCCATTGGCACCGTCAACGTGGCGGTGGCGCATGTGAACACGGTGGTGAATTTGCAGGGTGAGGCTGGTACTGTCAGCGCGATCACCCCGCCGCCGGTGGCCTCGCTTGCCAATGGCAGTGCTGTGTTCGGACCGTTGGGTGGCTATGCACTTGTTGCCAGCAGCACCAACAACACCACCATCACCGCTTATGGCTACCAGAATACCATCATCGCCGGTGGCGGGAATGATGTGGTCAATGCGGGTTTGGCGACGGCCAATGTCACCGTCAGTGACGGCAATGGCAGCAATGTGGTGCGCGGTTTCGTCAGCAACTCGTCGGTTGTTCTGCTCAATGGCAACAACACGATCATGCTGGGCGGCTACACCAACAGTGTCACGCTGGGCGATGGTGACAACACCATCAATTCGGGCGTGGGTTATGCCGATATCACCGTGGGCAACGGCAACAACACCATCGCGGCCAGCGGCTATGCCAATACGATCATTGTGGGCAATGGCGATAACGTCATCAGCACCGGGGTGGGCAATGCCACGGTTTCGATCAGCGGTGGTGCGGACCGGATCATGGCGGTGGGCTATAACAACGCCTTCACGCTGGGCGGCGGCACCTACATCGTCTCAGGCGTGGTCGGTCTGGCCAGCTTCACTCTGACGAGCAGTTTTGGGGCTGGGGACAGCATCGATCTCACTGGCTTTAGCGGCCAATTTGGTCTGGTGGGTGGAGTTTGGACGGCGCATTTGCCGGATGGCGACGTGGTCGCCAGTTTCACGCCGCCGCGTGGTGACGGGCTGAGTGGCGTCTCGGATGGGCATGGTGGCTTGCTTGTCAGCATCGGCCCGCTCAACCCGCCGCCGCCGATTCAGCCCAATATCGTCGAGACGACCGGCGGGCAGGACATCACGCTGCTGAGCACCACGCACACGCTGCATCTGTTTGGCTATAACAACAGCGTCACCAGTGCCGCGGGCGGGTTCTCGATTTCGGGCGATATGGGCGGTTCGACCTTCGATCTGGGCGCGGGCGGCAACACGCTGGTGCTGTCGGGGACGGGCGACAACATCACCATCGGGCTCGGCAACAACACGATTTCCGGCACGCAGGGCTCAGCGACCATCGTCACCGGCGCGGGCAATCAGACAATGAATGCGAGTGGTGCCTATAACAGCATCACCACCGGGGATGGCGATAGCAGGATCAATGCAGGCGCGGGCTATGCCACTGTCAGCGTCGGCACCGGCACGAACAGCATCACCGCTGGCGGCAATGACAACAGCATTACCACTGCGGGCGGCTCCAGCACGGTGTCGCTGTCAGGGTGGAACAACACGGTGATTGCGGGTTCAGGGCTGACGACGGTTTCGGGCGGCTATGCAAACACCTATATCGCCACCGCCGTGAGTGCGGCAGGCGGGATTGATGTGATGCATTTCAACGCCAACATGGGCGATGTGCTGGATGTGATGCCGCTGGAAAGCCTGCTTGGGGTTTCGTTGTCCGCCTTTACGGCGTTGACCGATCAGCATGATGCGCAGGCGCTGGACATCTATGTCACCGCCCCGCACGCTTCGACCACGCTGGTCGCGACACTGCACGGTGCTGGCCATGGGGCGACGATGGCGAGCTTGCTGGCCAGTGGCAGTTTGATGGGCTAGAGGAACTTATCTCCGATCAAGGTGAGCCGTTCCGGCTCCGTCTGATCGGAGATAAGTTGCTCCTAGGGCAATTTCGTCATGGCGAGGCAGTGTAGCCGAAATGGCAATCCAGCAGTCATTTGGCGTCCCTCCTGGACTGCCACGCTGCGCCCGCACTGACGAGACTATGTGTTTTAGCTCAAGAACTGACGGAACTGGGCGACGACGAATTCAGGCCGTTCGCGCACGGAGGCATGCCCGGCATTGGGCACTTCCACCACGCCCTTCGAGCCTGGAATATTGGCGTTCATCCACACGGCGGCGTCCTTGAACGCTTGGCCTTCGTTGGAGCCGAGCATGATCAGCGTGGGCATTTCCATCCGCTTGGCCTGCTCACGCGCATCGAGCATTGCCAGCATTTCACAAGCCAGCGCATAGCCTTCCGCCGAGCAGGATGCCCATTTTTCCTTCACGAAGCGCACATTCGGGCCGTTTTCGGCCAATGATTCATCGGTGAAGAACACTTTTTCCAGGAACGGAATCAGACTTGCCACGCCATTTTGCCGCGCCGCATTGGCGCGCACCGGCCAGTTGGCGCGGGCTTCCTCGGTGTAGCGCGGCGAACAGTCGCACAGGATCACGCGCTCAACCATCTCGGGATAAGTGCCGGCAAAATGCTGCACCATCGAGCCGCCCATCGAAATGCCCGCGAAATGCGCCTTCTTGATGCCTTCGCGATCCAACAGCGCCTTCAACTGCTCAGTCAATTCCGCCTCACCATATTGGCCAGCGGGCAGCTTCGTGTCGTGATGGCCGGGCAGGGAGTAGGTGATCAGTTCAAACTGATCACAGAGCGGCTCCAGCACATCCCAGAATTGCCAATCCATGCCGAGGCAGTGGATCAACACCAATGGCGCACCCTTGCCACGACGGTGGACAGTGACATCGTCAGGGTTCAGCGGCTTCGGATTCCAATCCATTGAAATTTCTCCGTGTTTTATGTGAGGGTGGATTTATCGACGAAATCTGAATAGCAATCCGATAGCGGGAACATCTGGAAGCCAGATTTACGTCCGGTCTTGACGGCAGATGCAGCGGGCGGAATGGTTGTGTCCCAGGTGGTGGCGTCAAAGCGATAGCCGTTCACGCGGTCTGCTTCACGCGAGCAGACAAACAGCAGCGGCGGCACCATCGCCTCCGCTTCGATGAGAAAGATCCCCTTACCGACGGCTGACAATTCGCGCATCACCGGCGACATGCCCGGCGTGTTCGCACCTGCCCCCGGATTGACGATGTTGCAGGTGACACCGGCCACACCGACTTTCGCCAGTTCCTTGCCCCAAATCTCGCTTGCCATTTCCAGGGCGGCTTTGGACGAGCCATAGGGGATCGAGCCGGGGCGGTTCATCGTGTCGAGCTTGGTCGTCACGTTCACCACCCGGCCCCAGCCGCGCTTGAGCAGGATTGGAATCACTCGGCGCGTGAGTTGATCGGCGACCATGTAATTGGTGTCCATCGTGGTCTGCACCTGCTCGTCGGTCAGGTCCCACGACATTTTCGGCCCTTTGGTGAAGCGATCCGGGTCGAAATAGGTGAAGGTCAGCCCGGCATTGTTCACCAGGATGTCGATCCCGCCAAAGCGCGCCTGTGTTTCGGCGATCAGTTGATCGCAGGCAGAGGGTTGGCGCAGATCGAGGGCGAGGCAATGCAGATGACCCGCATGCTCGCCCGCCGCCTGCACCATCTCGGGGATATCGCTCTCGATATGCCCGCACGCCACAACGCGCCGCCCGGTCTGTAGCAGACCGAGCGCCATTGCACGGCCCAACCCGCGCAGACCGCCGGTGACGATTGCAATTTCCCCGCTCATCGTGGGTCAGCCCCCATCGGATAATGCAGGTCGCCGCTTTTGAAGGCGGGCGGATCGAGGATCACCTCGCGGCCCGGATCGGCGAATTGCTCGTAGCCTTTGCCCTTTGCACCCCGGAACTGCACGGTGAGCATCTGCGGCTTGTCCCACTCGCCATCCTCGCCGAACTTGATGTCGCCGACGATGGTCTTGAACGTGGTGGCGTGCATGAACTTGGCCAGAGCTTCGGAATCAGTGCCCTTGGTGCCTTCCACTGCCTGTTGCAGGATTTCCATCGTGCAATAGGCGAACGGGCAGGAGTAATAGCCGAGCGGATCCACACCGGCTGCCTTGGCCTGAGGCTGATACTTGGCAAGCAGGCCCGCCACACGCGGGAAATGACTGTCCGCGGCGGGGCAATACAGCTCGTAGCTCACCACATCATTCATCAACTCACCCAAATCGCCCTTCAGCGAGGCCGATTGCGTGCCGACCATGCCGCCGCCGAACAGTTTCGGCTTGAAGCCGAGTTCATGCGCCGAACGGATCAAGCCAGCGGAATCAACTGGGTAGGAGCCGATATAGACCAGATCCGGTTTGGCCGAGGCCACGCCGCGGATCACCGGTCCGAAATCGACGGTGGACGGCGGATAGGTGCGATCATAGACGATCTTCAGCCCACGCCGTTTCGCCTGATCGCGCGCCCCTTCCACGGCGGCCTTGGAGAATTCGGCATCGGCCCCTATCAGCGCCACCGTGGTCGGCTTCGGGGTCATGCCCATTGCCGCCTCAAAGAAGCCGTTGGAGATTGCTTCCTTGCCGAGCGGGCCATAGGGCATGGTTTGGAAATAGCGGTCGTAGTGGAATTTTTCGTTCACCGTCAGCGCAAACATTGCCATCACCATCTGCCCGCGCTCCATCGCCACCGGCATCGCGGGGGCGGTGAGGTTGGTGCCGTTGGTGATGATCAGATCGACCTTATCGACGTCGAGCAGCTTGGTATAAATGCCGGGAATATTCGCCGGGTTGGACTGGTCGTCGTAATAGATGAACTGCACCGGACGCCCAAGAATGCCGCCCTTGGCGTTCACTTCCTCGGCCCAGATCTTCATAATCAGCAGATTGGCCTTGCCGATGGCGGCCAAACCGCCGGTTTGCGGCATGGAACAGCCGATGACGAGCGGCTTTTCAGCCCCCCAGGCGAGCGGCGTGCGGAATGCGGTGGTGGTGGCAAGGCCTGCGGCCGCGACCAATGCGGTGCGGCGGGTGATCAGCGTTGTCATCAGCGTTCTCCCCTCGTTTTTTGAGTGTTGGGGGGCTGTTACGCCCCCATGTAGAATTTCTGGATCAGCGCGTTGTCGTTCAACTCCGCGGCGGTATTTCCGACAAAGGCGATCTCACCCTCGACGATGACATATCCCCGATCCGCAATCGTCAGCGCCTGATGGAAGTTCTGTTCGGCCATCAGCACCGTCAGCCCACGCTGTTCCTTCAGCTCCTTGATCTTCTCGATGGTCCGTTTGACGAAAAGCGGTGCCAAGCCCACCGAGGGTTCATCGACCAGCAACACGCGCGGCTCACTCATCAGCGCGCGGGCGAGGGCGACCATCTGCTGCTCGCCGCCGCTCATGCTGCCCGCCAATTGATGGCGACGCTCACGCAGGCGCGGGAAGGCTTCGAAGCAGAATTCCAAATTGCGCGCCAAAGCCGGACGGGCGACAGCGCGATAAGCCCCGATGGTGAGGTTCTCCTCCACCGTCAGGCGCGGGAACAAACGCCGTCCCTCCGGCACCATGGCAATGCCGAGCGAGACGATGTCTTCGGTCTGCATGCCGACCAATTCGTGCGACACACCGTCGATTTCGAGTTTGATCGAGCCCTCGGACGGGGTGAGCAGGCCCATGATGCAGCGCATCAGGGTGGATTTGCCGTTGCCGTTGGTGCCCAGCAGCGCCACCGTCTCGCCAGTGCGCACCTCCATCGACAGGTCCTGGATGACATGGACCTTGTTGTAGCCCGCATAGAGGTTGCTGATTGTCAGACTACTCACCGAGATACGCCCTCAGCACTTCGGGGTGACGAATAACCTCCTGCGGGTCGCCATCGGCCACTTTCTGACCGGCGACGAAGCAGGCGATGCGTTGGGAGAACGCCATGACGGCGCGCATGATGTGTTCGATCATGATGATCGCCACACCTTGCTCAGACAGCCGCAGCAACAGGGCGAGCAATTCGTCCACTTCAGTGTGCGACAGCCCGGCCATCGCCTCATCAGCTATCAACAGGCGCGGATTGGCGGCCATGGCGCGGGCGAGTTCCAGCTTGCGCAATTCGATCTGCGTCAACTCGCCCGGTTTTTTATCGGCTTTGTCGGCAAGCCCGATTTGTTCGAGCATCTCCGCAGCACTCGACGCATTGCCGCGCCCGGCATAGAGCATCGGGACTTTCAAATTCTCCGCCACCGACATCGAGCCGAACGGGCGCGGCAATTGGAAGGAGCGGGCAAGGCCCATGCGGGTGCGCTGATGTGGGGGCAAATGCTCGATGCGGCGCCTATCAAGGCTGACGGTGCCGGTGGTGAGCAACAATGTGCCGCTGATGCAGTTCACGAAGGTGCTTTTGCCCGAGCCATTCGGCCCGATCAGCCCCACACGCTCACCGGCGGCGACGTCGAAGGAGATATCGTTCAACGCCACGAACCCGCCGAAGCGCTTTGATAGGTTGCGGAC
>Ga0316222_1005833_pt1 | contig 10299 bp, 25 predicted proteins | sample TBH18011metaG_FD_206008 | JGI IMG/M metagenome (GOLD analysis project Ga0316222, IMG submission 206008) | Freshwater microbial communities from Trout Bog Lake, Wisconsin, USA - TBH18011 | ecosystem: Environmental > Aquatic > Freshwater > Lake > Hypolimnion/Profundal zone | place: USA: Wisconsin... | reverse complement strand
CTTGAATTTCATCAAATAAATTAGCTAATTCAATTAAATCAAAGCCTATGATTTCCAAATTAAAATCATAATTGGCAAGTTCTTTAAGTTCAATTTTTAAAAGCGATTCATCCCATCCAGCATTCAGGGCCAATTTGTTGTCAGCTAATACAAGCGCCCGTTTTTGGGCTTCAGTTAGATGAGCGAGTTGTATGGTAGGTATTTCTTGTATTCCCAACTTGCGCGCAGCCATGACGCGCCCGTGGCCCGCTATGAGCCCATTATTTCCATCGATTAAGACAGGATTTGTCCAGCCAAACTCGCGGATGCTTGCAGCGATTTGAGCAACTTGCTCGTCAGAATGTGTACGTGAATTTCGAGCGTAAGGGATAAGACTTTCTAAAGATTTATATTCGATAGTAATCATGGGACTTTTACCCCATTCTTGACGTTTTTCATTGTGGTTTTCCTTTTTTCCTTTTTTTTCCTTTTGACTTGACCCCGAAGGGTCTGGTTACGGCTCCAGCGTCAGCGAAAGGAATAACTGACCGATTGCTGAGCAGGATACCGAACTGCAATTTGTCAGGCAATCAATCTTTCCTTTGGACAATAGCCCATCCCATCCCTTTTGAAGTTACCTACTGCTGATCTAACCTTGGTAATTGTCCATGTGTAGCATGAACTCGGGTTAGGGCATCTCATCTCGCGGTCTATCAGGTCACCTGCGCTTCCCACGCTTACGGCTGGTGTCACCGGCAAATCTTCAAATCGGGCTACCTGTTTTCCTATGTGCGCTGAGAGGGCTACACATAACGCGCCGGGAACGGGTCAACTCAGCGCGGCAGTCTTACGACCAAAGTGACTTTTCTGATAGGCAGGGGCCACTACCCTCTCGGACTTCCAGCGTATCGGGCTGGACAACGTATGGACACAAAAAAAGGCTTGGTACTGCCCCCGGTGAGAACCCCTTGTCCGACTTCAAAGCGTCTCTGGGGGCGGGAACAGTCCAAGCCTTTCTTATCAGTTCTCACGCTGACAAGAAAATTCTATTTACAGAACAGGCACTTGTAAACCATATAAAAAAATTTACCAAATTACTTTACAAGTCTTGAAAGTTTCTTTTACAATAACACCGTACCAAGGCAGTCCCGCCAAGGGTTTTGAAGGAGAGACAAGATGAACGGTTTTTCAGTAAATCAAATTGTTAAAGGCAAACACGCTGGCACTTTCGTGATCCTTGCGTTCAAAAAGATTGGCGGCGAACAACGCGCAATCCTTAAGGAAGTGAATCCTGCCAACTTTACTCAAACTGCTCCGGGACACATTGCTCTTTCTCTGGACTGTATCAAGCCAATTTACTAACACTTTAGCGCCAAGGACGGCGAACCTTTTTGGAGAGACACCATGAAAACTGACGCCGCAATCGCCGCCGCCATCATCCGCAAGGAACTCAAGAAGCACGGCATCAAGCATCGCATCAAGTCCAGCACCTATTCGGGAGGAAACAGCATTTACATCTATGTGCAAGATCAGCTACCGGCAACCATCGAACGTATCAATGATTTTTGTTCTCAGTTTCGGGCTGGTTACTTTGACGGAATGCAGGATATGTACGTCTACAACAAAGACCGCACAGGCCCTACGGTGTCATACATTTTCGTCAAAAATGAAATCAGCGACGAACTCAGGGCCAACGCCCAAGCCTTTGTGAATAGCTACTACGCTCATCCGGGTGTCGGCTATGACTTTGATCGATTGGTCTCGAATCAGCTTAACAGCAAGGATTCAGCGTTTTGGAAAGCCAACAAGCCGCGCATTGCGGCTTAAGGAGGAACCATGAGAGAAACATTTCACGCCAAACATCAGAAAGACTTTGATGCTGGCTACGATGCCAAAATGAAGGAAATCGAAAAAATGGGCTATCAGTTAGCTCGGGACAAGTTTTTTAGGGATTACCCTATCGCGGAAAAACCAGCTTCACTTGCCGCCTATTATTTTGCTGATGGGCAATGTCACGCACTATATGACTGGAAAGAAAAATGAAATTCCTACACATCGAATCTGCAAAGGAACATTTGGAAACTTTGAACGCCTTGACCGAAAATCAAGAGATTCCATTTGAGATACGGCTTGAAATGGCCAAAGTGGTCGGCAGCTTCAAAGTAATCATGGAGAACTACGAGGAACTTTGGATTTCGCGCTATTTTTCCTGAATGCCCTAGCGGCATTGTCCCACTCGGCCTCGGTAGCATCATCAATGCTGATTCTATCGGGGCTTTCTATTTTGCGGTCATGGGTAACGAACAATGACCGATGAAGCTCATAGACTTGCTCGACGCTTTCGATGATATACAACGCGCCTTGCCAGAGTTGGTGAAAATCCTGTTCCGGCTTGGTCAGCTTCCGCGCTGATGGCGGTTTTGATCCATCCTTGATTTCGACCAGTATCGTCGTTCCAGATTTCGAGCATACGATGTCAGGAAAACCAGCCCCAACCGTGTGTGTGTGCGCCACCGTCCATCCAAGGTCACGAAAAGCCTTGACGATGATGGGTTGGTTAGCGTCGATTCTTGCTGCTCTCATGAAGTAATTTGATGGTCGTTGCTAGTAGATCCAATTCAGTGACTTTGTAGATTCTAAGCAATGACCTATCCCCGTGGATACCCATTCCACCAGTATGGCAGTCCGGGCATAACGGAATAGCCAAATAATCCGATGCTCGTTGCGACATTCCCTGCCCTTCTCGGATGTGATGGCAGTGAACCCCATAAGCCCCGCACAATACGCAATTCTGCTGGGCAACCCAATCTAGATATTTCTTACTCTTCATGGCTATCAATATACGCTTGAGTGTATTCAATGAGGCTTGTCATGCGCTTGACGCCCATTTGAGCCGAGGATTCCCGGAGGTTCACAAATTCGCCTTCTAGGCCCGGAATCATGTCTGCGCCAATCTTGGTTGCTATGGCATGACCAGAAATGAATAGCACCTTCCATTGGTCAGGCTTTAACACTCGCCCCATATAAGTCATGGTTTTGGCTGCATCGCTGCAAAGGGCGTGGAATTTGGCGTTCTGATCCAAGGTTCGGGTGCAATCCTTCAATATCAGAATCAACCCGTCAGGAGCCTTAGAGACGGCTTCCAGCGCCCTTGTACGCTTATCCTCTCCGTTTATTTGAATCATGTAGTGGATCATATTTTCTGCTATCCAAAATGAGTTCCTTGTTTTCGTCCCAAATCAGAACGCGCTCAGGCTTTCCGAGCTCCTTAGAGACTTCGGTGATAAATTCGGCTGCTTCGGGTTGCGTTTCTAAAATTCGATTCCAATCCCGCGCCTTTTCCGCTCGCGCAATCAGCCTTTGGCGTTCTGCTTCTTCATTTTTCCTAATCGTTGCTTGGGCTACTTTTTGCCTCAGTTGCTCCACTTTCTCCATCAAATCCATAACCTAAACCTCGCAATGGTTCGACTGATCTGGTGATGATGCTCAAATGCCATGCCTTGCAGAATTCACAAGGCTCCCCTATTCGCCGCCATCCATTCATTCCATCCTGTTCGATTCGACAGGTGCAGGCTGGCTTTTCTGTAGTATTTCTTTCAGTTTGCATAAATTTTCCTTCGCTTTTTCAGGGTCAAATGTTGAATGTGATTCCAATAGGCCGGCAATGCTTCCCTGCGGCGATTCCAGAAGCCTTGACGGTATGTCTTGCTCTTTCAGTCTCCCTAGCTTTAATGCGTCTGATACGGCCTTAGAGCGTTTTTCAGCGCACCATCCCTCCGAGATGATCCACTTTGGGAATATGTTTTGCGATTTGTTTCTTTCAACGATTCGATCATATGCAGCTTTGAATGCCATTCGACTGGCTATGCGGTCATCCTCCCGGTCTGCAATGGCATGAGCCTCGGCAATCTCATCAGTCCAGACAACGGTGTCCGATTCATCCTTCGGAATCATCGTCCAAGCCTCATCAGCCGATATCCGCTGCGGAGCCCATTTTTCAATTTGGGCCACAATGTCCGCGGGCTTTGGAGGAAACTGACCTCGTACTGGATCGACGCAATGCGCCTTGATGCCTTCGACAACAATTGCCAGTGGATAGGGTTTGAGCAATTCAAACGCCATCGCTACCTGTTGCGGCCCAATCGGTTTGTGGAATGACCACGCCCCGGAAAATGTTTCAGAAAATGCCTTGAATTCATTCGTGTTCATAAATTTCACCATCAAAGTCAGAGAACGGATTGTGTTGGTATTCGTGTGTGACTATCGCCTTGGACGTTACCCATTCGGCCTTAAATGACCTCCAGCCGCGCCCGATACATTCCCGAACCGCATCCTCAACGGTCCAACCAGCTTTTAGCGCTTCCTTGACGAATTGATCCCAAGCCACTGCGGATAGAGGAGCCTTGACTGCTTTCCTGTGTTTGATGAATTCCATTGCCAGTTCTGGCCCGATTTCAAGCATTGAATCGATAGAAAAAACCTTTGCGTTTTTTCTTTTGGTTAATGGTTCTTGGTTCTTGGTTAATGGTTCTTGGTTAATGGTTTCTATTTGGTTGCCTGTCCGTTGGCTTTCCGTTGAGGCTTCGTTCAACGGTCGTTCAACGGTCGTTGGTTTTACGTTCAACGCTCGTTTAACAGCCGATGCTTTTCCGGCCTCGCTTTGTTGTTCTCTCGTTTCCCGGTAAAGCCTTAACTCCTTGTCGCATCTCATGTGATGCCATTCGCCATCTGTCTCAACGAAAAATTCCCTGAGAATCAGCATTGCTTGTGCTGATTGCTTCACGATACGCAACCTCCGAAAGACCATCTCAAGATCCGAAAATGGTTGCTCGGTGTCATAGTAGTGATTGACCAGACGGAAATAGATCGCCTCCTCTTCCAATGTGAGATGAGAAGTGGACAAATTCCAATCCGGAATGTTGAGTTTGTAATAGTGCATGGGGTATCCTGTGTTGTCTCTCCGGGTCGCACTCCTCCTGCGGCCCTTTTTTTTTACTTCCGTTTGGCCCTCCTGATTTCTCGCCATGGCAAGTCAGGCCGTAATTCCTCAGCCGTGACTCGATGCTTGGTTGCAAGCTGAATCGCCATTGCTGTCTCAGCAGTGACGCGGGTTTTTCCATTCGCCATCAAACCAATCAAGACCCGAGAGCATCCCAGCTTTTCCGCTGCAAGCCTCCGGCCTCCAATGATTTCAACGGCCTGATCGATCAATTCGTTCTGTTCCATAGTGTCTCCTTAAAAAGTCCAGCGAATTATAAAATAAGTTTACCTGTCTTGTAAAATTGTTTTATAATGTCCCTGCTTTTAACACAACAGGAGAGACAAAAAATGGCTGAATTTTCGCCATGGGACGAACCGATGGAGATGCTTGACGCATTGTCTGATTCATTGCTCAGGGCTTCACCTGTTCTGTCCCGTCAAATCAATGACATTCAGCACAAGCTGAAGGCAATCAGGGCTGAACACGAACAGCAACAAGAAGACCTCGACCAGATATTTGCAGTTCTGGAATCCATCGAGGGACGCAATTACGCAAAGGCTCAGGAGGCTATCAATGTCCACGACATCTAAGACCATCTTTCAGGCTCTTGTAGCCGCTCAGAAGAATTTCGAGGCGGCATCGAAGACCAGCAACAATCCGCATTTCCGAAGCAAATACGCCGCGCTGGATGTGTGCGTTGATGCTGTCAAGGAAGCCCTGAACAATGAAGGGATCTTTCTTTTGCAGAAAACGCACGAATGCTCCGATGGCGTCACTGTCGAAACCATTTTTATTCATGAATCCGGAGAACAGCTTTCAGGGGGAATCCTGCACGTTCCTGCTTCTAAGCATGACGCTCAAGGCTACGGGTCGGCTTTGACCTACGCTCGTCGGTACAGCCTTTTGGCGGCTTGTGGAATTGCCCCGGAAGATGATGACGGGAACGCGGCAACGGCAAGCGCTCCGAAAAGGCCACCGCCACCATCTGAACAAGATATTGAAGCAAAGCGCTTTGAGATCTCTCAGGCGATTGATGCAGCAAAAAACACCGACGAACTTCGCAAGGTTCTGGATCCTGCTCGGGAGTGGGCAAAACTGTACGGACTTCCGAAGTTCAATAACGAAATTGTCGAACTGGCAAAAACCCGCGCATCCGCGCTCAAAACAGAGGATTAAGAAATGGCCGATCAAAAGTTGTATGACCTCGTAGTAACCACGGGTCAATATGTGGATCGAGAAGGCAACGAAAAGCGCGAGTACGAGAACATTGGCGCTGTGTTCCAAGGTCAAAACGGGATGTACGCCATCATGAAGAAGACCTTCAATCCTGCCGGGGTTCCCAGTGATAGGTCATCTTTCTTTGTGAACTTCTACGAACCACGGGACAGGAACGCGCAATTTCAGCAGCAATCAAGGGCTCCTCAACAGGCAAGGGGTCCGGCATACCCTCAGCAAGCCCCGCAGGACAATTCAGGCGCTGATTTCAACGACGATATCCCATTTTAACGGGTACCAATCATGACTATTTATTACGATCTACCAGCAGCCGAGTACCATGCTCGCCCTGAAATTTCCAAGAGCGGTCTGGACAAGATCGCTCAATTTCCAGCCCTTTACCTTGCCCACAAGAACCGTCCTCCGCAGCCAGCGGAGGAGCTGGTTATCGGGTCAGCAACGCACACTCTGATTCTGGAGCCCGAAAAGTTCGAGCAGGAATTCATTGTGGCCCCTGCCGGCATGGATCGGCGCACCAAGGAAGGCAGAGCCGCTTTTGCTCAACTGGAGGATTCAGGAAAGCAAATCCTGAGCGCCTCTCAATACGAACTGGTCAGCGGTATGGCCCTGTCCGTAAGAAGCAACCCCGTTGCGTTGGATTTAATCTCAGGAGGCCATGCAGAGGTTTCCTTTGACTCGATCCTTGAGGACGTGCCCACCCGTGGCCGTTGCGATTATCTGCGCTCCGATGGCGTGGTAATTGACCTCAAAACCACCAAGTCAGCCAGCAAGCGAGGGTTTGCAAAATCCATTGCCGAATATCGCTACCACGTCCAAGCAGCCATATACACGGATCTTCTGGAGGCAAATGGGCTGTTCGTGCCCGAGTTCATCTTCATTGCCGTGGAGAAGACCTATCCCTATGCCTCAGCCATTTACAAGCTGGATCAAGATGCACTCGATCTTGGCCGAGCCTTGTACCGTAGGGATCTTGCTACTTACAAGCACTGCATGGAAATGGACGAATGGCCGGGATACCCGGAGGAAGTGGTAACGCTGTCCCTGCCATCTTGGGCTGTGTAAATTTTTTTTACAAAAAGGGTTTACTTCGCCTTAAAGTTTATTTTACAATTACACCATGCCAAGGCAATTCGGCCTTGGCCCCAACTGGAGAGACAACATGAAAGTTTTTGAATTCGATCCCGCCACCGGCTCACGCGGTTCCTTGATCTGCGAAATTGCTCGCCCTGATGCTTTTAGTAATCGGTCTGGAAAAACTTGCGTACTGCCAAAGATGCCGGAATCCGATTGGACGGTAGCCGATAAGCTGGAAGATCGTCGCGGAAACGCTGTAATTTTTGATCGCCCCGTTTGTTTCTGCATGGGTCAATGGACCGCCGGAGCCGATACCACATGGGAATGGGTCGCATATTTGCCTAACTAATCAACCCCGCGCCACGGACGGCGCACCTTTTGGAGAGACAACATGAAAGCATTAGATAAATTTGGCGGCTGGATTCTCGACACCCGCGCCGGAATGATTTTCGGAATCATCATTGTTTTGACAGGAGCCGGAATACTTGGCTACAAGGCATGGACAGCGCCTAAGAGCGTCACCCTGACCGCTTCGGACTTTATCTGTGTGCAGGCCGAGCCTTGGGGCATTTCGACGCGCTGTACGGCTTACGCGAGGGTTAAATGAACATTCTCACTATCCCTTTGAACGGGGAACAGGTCGAAGTGCATTTTGCTTTTACCAAGGGCTATCCCGCAACATGGGACGATCCCGGATGTGATGACGAAGCCGAGATCACTGCGGTTTTTTATAAAGACGTGGACGTTTACCCGATCATCAACGAAGAGGATGTTGAGGGGTTGTATGACTACATTTACAGCTACAGGGGTGATGACGATGTATAGAATTCTGAAGGTTCTGCTGGTTATGGCATTGATCGCAGGTTACGCCTACGTCAGCAATCAGGATTACGAAGATCAACAAATGGTTGAGGCTATTAACAAATGAAATCACTCCGCGCTATCAGAATGAGCATCCTTTACTGGCAAATCGACAGACTGGCAGCGCGGATGAATAGGCTTTTGAAAAAACCGTAAGCTGGTAGAGCGGTCAATTATCACCAGAGCCATGACAGAGCGGCGAGTCTCTCCTCCTTTCTAGCTCGCAAGGTGTGGGCATGGCATTTTTTAACATTGGGGGATAGCCAAGTGGTAAGGCAACGGGTTTTGATCCCGTCATTCCTAGGTTCGATCCCTAGTCCCCCAGCCACTTTTGAGAGAACAATGAACAATCAATACTCCTTTGCTGCCTTTCAGGAACAAGCCATGCGAACCGCCAAAGATATGGGCCCAGAAAAAGACCTGCTCCATGCCACGCTAGGCATAACCAGTGAGGCCGGGGAATTTTCCGATGCAATCAAAAAGTTTTTTGCTTACGACAAAGAGTTAGACAAAACCAATCTGATCGAGGAAATCGGGGATTTATTTTGGTTCTGCGCATTGGCCTGTAGATCGCTTGGCGTATCTCTTGAAGTTCCGGCAATCCATTGCATTTCCAAACTGGAAAAGCGTTATCCGGAAAAATTCACCAATGAAGCAGCCATTGCCCGAGCGGACAAAGCGGAATGAGTAAGGCCGCCATCATCATTCTTGTGATTGCGTTCGTTCTTGTTTTGATCGAATCCGTAATTGATCTTCCAACAGAACCCGAGGACTTGGACTGATGGCAAGCCACGGGGACAGGTTCACAAAGCGCAACAGGAACGACAGGGCGAATAAGCCGGTAAATCACCCGCCGCCCTGTGATTCTTGCCGTGACGGGGCTGTGTGCCGCCGCGAATGCCTGAGTTACAGGGTATGGGAGAAAACCGGAGTTTAAAAATTATGGCCCCTTACATTTTTTAACAATGTGTCGGTAGGAGTACCGGGGGCCACTCTTTAGGAGACGACAATGGAAAACAATGATTGGTTGATGATTGTATTCGCGGTGATTGTGGTTGCTAGTTTCGCGCTACTGGCCTATGCGGATTGGTTCGACAATGAAGAGTAAAACTAAGGAGATGAAAATGGAAAATGTAACGATCAATGGTATTGAGTACGCGCCTGTAAATCGCATCGTCGGAACTCGTGCAGTTGTAGTTGTGGATCGTGGATGGATCTTTGCAGGTGACGTTACCCGCAGCAATGGCAGGATTCGCCTAGATAATGCCGTGTGGGTTTTCCGGTGGGAGTCCGTGGGTTTCGATGGTGTTATTGCCAATCCGAAATCAAGCAGTGTAACCATTAAGCCTATGCCGAACGGGGTTGATATTCCCGAAGGCGCTGAAATTTTCTTAGTTCCTGTCGAAGATGGGTGGGGGCTGTAATGGCCCCTGTCTTTAAGCCAATCGGCGACGGCAACGGCGACGGCGACGGCGACGGCAACGGCTACGGCAACGGCAACGGCGACGGCAACGGCGACGGCAACGGCTACGGCTACGGCGACGGCAACGGCTACGGCAACGGCAACGGCAACGGCTACGGCAACGGCAACGGCTACGGCGACGGCTACGGCAACGGCAACGGCAACGGCTACGGCGACGGCAACGGAACAGTGTCACCCAATAGACTGAGGAGGAAGAATGAACGCGCCGAAGAAGGTTTGGGTTAAAGCCGGGTTAAGCGCACAGTTACACGCCGAATATACAGACTACAGATTTAAGACTAAATACATCCGCGCCGATCTTGTTGATGGATTGGTTGAGGCGTTGAAAGTAAATTTGCATCACATACCTGTTGAGGATGCAGAGGGAATGTGGAAAGCCCGAGCCGCGCTGAAAGCGATGGAGGAAGAATGAACGAAGACAAAGAGTTATTGACCTTGGCGGCGAAAGCTGCGGGATTCACGCCGGGGCCTTGGGTAGCACGTATTGGAAACGGTATTGAGGTTTGCGGTTCTGACGCTGTAGCTATTGCAGAAATATGGCTTAGAGGGAACAGGGAGTTGGAAACAGCAAACGCCCACCTAATCGCCGCCGCGCCTGAGCTTTACGAGGCGTTAGATTGTTTTCCGGGATTTACTGATGACGCAATCATAGGAGATTCATGGATTGAAGTAATGAGAGCCGCCC
>Ga0316222_1005829_pt1 | contig 10307 bp, 7 predicted proteins | sample TBH18011metaG_FD_206008 | JGI IMG/M metagenome (GOLD analysis project Ga0316222, IMG submission 206008) | Freshwater microbial communities from Trout Bog Lake, Wisconsin, USA - TBH18011 | ecosystem: Environmental > Aquatic > Freshwater > Lake > Hypolimnion/Profundal zone | place: USA: Wisconsin... | reverse complement strand
ACGGCCATACCGGCGACGGTACCCGCCAGGCCACCATTTCGACGATGGCCCCGTCCGGGAAAACCACACGTTCACGGATGAGCAGGGCCGCCTTCATGATGGCGTATCGTGCCATCAGCGTGCTGATGGCGTCAAGCGCCATCAGGGGATGGGGGCCATACCCCATCCCCCCCCGCCCGGTGTCTCGATGACGATCACATCGCCCGGTTCCATCGTCACCCGGGCGGTGCCGGGCAGCTCCTCCACCGTGCCATCCGCCCGCTCGACCGCGTTGCGCCCCTTCTGGCCGTCGCCGCCGCCCTCGATGCCGAAGGGGGCGACGCGGCGGCGGTCGGACAGGATGGCGGCGGTCATGGTTTCGCGGAACTTCAGGCGGCGGACCACTCCGTCGCCGCCGTGGTGGCGCCCGGTGCCGCCCGAGCCACGGCGGATGGAAAAGCCGTCAACCAGCACCGGAAAGCGCCATTCCAGAACCTCCGGATCGGTCAGGCGGGAATTGGTCATGTGGGTGTGCACCGCGTCGGCGCCGTCGAAATCGGGGCCGGCGGCGGCGCCGCCACAGATGGTCTCGTAATACTGGCGGGTGGAATCGCCGAAGGTCAGATTGTTCATGGTGCCTTGGCTTGCCGCCATCACCCCCAGCGCTGCCATCAGGCAATCGACGATGGCCATGCTGGTCTCGACGTTGCCGGCGACCACCGCGGCGGGCGGGCGGGGCGCCAGCATCGAGCCCTCGGGGATGACGATTTCCAGCGGCTTCAAGCAGCCCTCGTTGAGCGGGATGGAATCGTCGACGATGGTGCGGAAAACGTAGAGCACCGCCGCCCGCGCGATCGCCGAGGGGGCGTTGACGTTGCCCGGCCGCTGGGCGCTGGTGCCGCTGAAGTCGATGCGGGCGCTACGCGCCGCCTTGTCAATGGTCACCGCCACCCGGATCACCGCGCCGTCATCCATCGCCACCGCGAAGGCGCCGTCGGACAACCGTTCCAGCACCCGGCGCACGCTTTCCTCGGCGTTGGCCTGGACGTGGCCCATATAGGCGCGCACCGTTTCGATGCCGTAGCGGTCGACCATGGCGGTCAGCTCGGCGACGCCCTTGGCATTGGCTGCCAACTGCGCTTGCAGGTCGGCGATGTTCTGGTCGGGGTTGCGGGCGGGGTAGGGGCCGGAGGCCAGCCGTTCGCGCATTGCCACCTCGCGGAACTGGCCATTCTCGACCAGGGCCATATCGTCGATCAGCACCCCTTCCTCGGCGATCGAGGTTGAATCGGGTGGCATCGAGCCGGGGGTGATGCCGCCGATATCGGCATGGTGCCCGCGCGAGGCGACGCAAAACAGGACTTGATCGGCGGAATCGAACACCGGGGTGATGACGGTGATGTCGGGCAGGTGGGTGCCGCCGTTATAGGGCGAATTCAGCACGAAGGAATCGCCCGACCGCATGGTGGCGCGGCGCGAGGCCAGCACGGTGCGCACGCTGTCGCTCATCGAGCCAAGATGGACCGGGATGTGCGGCGCGTTGGCCACCAGGTCGCCGCTGGCGTCGAACAGCGCGCACGAGAAGTCGAGCCGCTCCTTGATGTTGACCGAATAAGCGGTGTTGGCCAGCACCGCCCCCATCTGTTCCGCCACCGACATGAACAGATTGTTGAACACCTCCAGCAGCACCGGATCAACACGGGTGCCGGCGGCGAATCGTTGCGGTCGCGGGGTGGTCCGCCGCAGCACCAGATTGCCGCGCTCGTCCATCTCGGCTCGCCAGCCCGGTTCGATGACGGTGGTGGCGGTGGCTTCGGCGACGATGGCGGGACCGTCGATCGTGTCGCCCGGCCGCATGTCGGCGCGGTCGTAAAGACCGGCCTGGCGCGGCGCCAGCGGGCCGGCGCGGTCGGTGTCAGGGAGCAAATCGACCGGGGTCTCGCCGCCGCCGGCCACTTCCACCGTCACCGCCTCGACCACCAGTGGCCGCTCCAGGGTGAAGCCATAGCGGGCGCGATGGGCGGCGGCGAAGGCGACTTCCAGCTGGGCGCGGTCGCCGGCCTCGATTTCGAGGGTGGAATCGGCGCCGGAATATTTAACCAGGGCGCGGCGGGCGGCTTTCATCTCGGTGCGCTCGACCCCCTGGCGTTCCAGGTCGTTGCGGGCCTCCAGATCAAGGTCGGCCAGCGCCCGGTTGATCGCCGGCATCGCCTGGTCGTCGAGCATCAGCTCCAGCGCCCGCTCCTTCAGCACCGCCAAATCGGCCAGGCCCATGCCATAGGCCGACAGCACCCCGGCCAGCGGGTGGAGAAAGACGCTGTCCATCCCCAGCGCGTCGGCCACCAGGCAGGCGTGCTGGCCGCCGGCGCCGCCGAAGCAGACCAGGGTGTAGCAGGTGACGTCGTAGCCCCGGGCGACGCTGACCTGCTTGATGGCGTTGGCCATGTTGAGCACGGCGATCGACAGGAAGCCCTCGGCCACCGCCTCCGCCGTGCGGCCGGTGCGGGCCGCCAACTCGGCGAAGCGGCAACCCACGATGTCGGCGTCGAGCGGCTGGTCGCCGCCGGGGCCGAACACCTGGGGGAACCATTCCGGCCGCAGCTTGCCCAGCATCAGGTTGCAATCGGTTACCGTCAGCGGGCCGCCACGGCGATAGCAGGCCGGGCCGGGATTGGCCCCGGCCGAGGCGGGGCCGACGCGGAAGCGGGCGCCGTCATAGGCGCAGACCGACCCGCCGCCGGCCGCCACGGTGTGGATGCGCATCATCGGCGCGCGCAGGCGCACCCCCGCCACCATGGTGTCGAAGCTGCGCTCGAAGGCGCCGTCCCAATGGCAGACATCGGTCGAGGTGCCGCCCATGTCGAAGCCGATCAGCCGGGTGAAGCCGGCGGCGGCGGCGAGCCGCACCGCGCCGACCACCCCGCCGGCCGGGCCAGACAAGATGGCGTCCTTGCCCTGGAAGCGCCGCGCGTCGGTCAGCCCGCCCGAGGATTGCATGAACATCAGCCGGCTGCCGACCAGCTCGGCGGCGACGCGGTCGACGTAGCGGCGCAGGCCCGGCGACAGATAGGCATCGGCCACGGTGGTGTCGCCGCGCCCGACCACCTTCATCAACGGGCTGGCCTGGTGGGACAGCGACACCTGGGTGAAGCCGAGCTCGGCGGCCAGGCGTCCGACCGCCAGTTCGTGCTCGGGGAAGCGGTAGGCGTGGAGCAAGACGATGGCGGCGGCGCGGATACCGGCATCGAAGGCGCGGCCCAGCACCAGCCGGGCGGCCTCGAGGTCGAGCGGCAGCAGCACCTCGCCGGTGGCCGACAGCCTTTCCGGCACCTCGACCACCTGCTCGTACAGCATCTCGGGCAGGAGTATGGCGCGGGCGAACAGATCGGGGCGGTTCTGGGTGCCGATCCTGAGGATGTCGGCAAAGCCCTTGGTCACCACCAGCAGGGTGCGGTCGCCTTTGCGTTCCAGCAGCGCGTTGGTCGCGACCGTGGTGCCCATCTTGACCGCCGCCACCTGGTCGGCCGGGATGGCGGCGCCTGGGGCCAGGCCGAGGGCGGCACGGATGCCGGCCAGGGCGGCGTCGTCGTAAAGCTCCGGGTTATCGGACAGCAGCTTGGTGGTGATCAGCCGTCCGTCGGGGGCACGCGCCACCACGTCGGTAAAGGTGCCGCCACGATCGATCCAGAACTGCCAACCGGCCACGGCGCACCTCCCGATAGTCCTCGGATGGTTCTAGCCGAAGCCGGCGCGCCGCCCAAGTATCCAAAGCGGGTTAGGCAGCCGAAAGGGTGGGCCGAAAGAGGGGGCACGGACGGGCGGGAAGGCGAAGGCGCCGCCGTTCTTGTTCTTATATCTTCTTCTTGTTGGGCCGCCGAGGGGGAGGCCCATCCGTGCCCCTGCCCTTGCGGGCGAGGCACATCATCGGCAAATCCAGCCTCGAAACAATCCGGCCGGACGGCGATGCGGGGCATAGGACCTTGGCCCTGGGAAAACTACCAGTACCCCCGGAATCACTGCCGCCCTATCCTTTTCGCACCATTGCAGGGAAGGAGCGAGGGCGATGAAGACGACGCTACGGCCGGGCGACAGCCATGTTCATAGCTTTACCGTGACCGAGGCCAAGACGGTGCCCCGGCTCTATCCTGAATCGGCGGACTTTCTGGCCATGCCCGAGGTCTTCGCCACCGGCTACATGGTCGGGCTGATGGAATGGGCCTGCATCGAGGCGTTGAAGCCCCATCTCGACGACGGCGAGGGCAGCTTAGGCACCGGCATCGCGGTCAACCACATCGCCGCCACCCCGCCGGGCATGAAAGTCACCGTCACCGTCACCTGCCTGGCGGTGGACGGCCGCCGGGTCCAGTGGCAGGTGCGGGCCGAGGACGAGCGGGAATTGATCGGCGAAGGCACCCACGAGCGGGCGGTGGTGGTGTGGGAGCGCTTCAACCGCAAGGTCGCCGACAAGGCGGGGTTGATCGGCGGCTAGCCGGCGCCCTACACTTTCGGCCATGGCCAGCCTGCAAAGCACCCTGGACGCCTTTGATTTCGGCATCGTCCGCTTCGACCGCGCCCTTGGCCTGGTGGGGTGGAACCGTCCGCTGTTCGAGATGCTCGGCTATCCCCGCCGCTTGGCTCGGGAGGGGACGGCGTTCCTCGCCTTCGTCGATTACAACATCGAGCGCGGCGAGCACGGCGACCACCCGCGCGAGGTTCTGATCCAGCAGCGTCTGGCCCACCGCACCCGCGACTATTGCCGCCGGCGGCCAGATGGCGCGCTGTTGAATGTGCGCAGCCGGCGCCTCGACGACGGCGGCTTCCTTAAATTGTTTTTCCTGTCGCGCCCGCCCGAGAAAACCGGGCCGTTGACGGCGCGCGAGCGGGAGGTGCTGGGCTGGGCCGCCAACGGCAAGACCGCCGCCGAGACCGCCCTGATCCTGGCGATCTCGGAACGGACGGTGGAGTTCCACATCGCCAACGCCATCGCCCGCCTCGGCGCCGCCAACAAGGTCCAGGCGGTGGCGCTGGCGGTGGCCGAAGGCTTGGTCGCGGTCAGGCCGCTGGGGTAGAGCGGCTAGGCGGCTGTAGGCGGGCGGCGGGTCATGTCGCCCCGGCCTTCCAGCAAGCCGGCCACCGAAATGTCCTCGTCGATCTCGTCCCAATGCAGGCCGCGCCCGCCGGCGCTGATGCGGAATGCTTGGCGCTGCTCCGTCGTCGCGTGCAGCAAGCGCGGAAACCAGGCGAGCGGAACGCCGATGGTCCGCCCATCCGACAGATCGACCCACATGGTGTGCTCATCGAAACGGAGCGCTTCAGCCGAAATGCTCATGCCATGCCGTTTCGATTTCGTCCTTGCGATGCTCCACCACCTTACACCAGTTCCGCCAGCGCCCGGCGGTCGAAACCCGAACTTTCCGCGACGCGAACGTTCGGGAACAGCCAGAATTTCGCTTCGGCGTCCTGCCGCTGGGCGTGGACGTGCGCTGGTTGGCGCGGCTCGCCTTCGTTCGAGAAGAAATAGAATCTGACGCCTTCCCAGCGAAATACAACCGGCACCGGCGCCCCTTTTCGAACCAATCCTTGATTGCAGGATAACACATGCCGGGCATTACCGCATGTCCGAGCGACTCACCCCCGCCACCGCCCAAACGGCACCACCTTGTTCCCTGCGTCGTGGCCGATGTCGGCGCGGCCGAGATAGGGGATGCCGGACCGCGCGCACCAAGCGCGGACGATGGCTTCCTCGTCCTGGCCGAAATCGGAATGGTTGGCCGGGATGTCGCTGCAGCGGCCCAGGCGGATGCCGGCGACCCGGCGGATGCTGGGCGTGCTGGTGAGGTGGAACATCGCGCGGTCGATGCGGTAATGGTGCTCGGACACTTCCTCCAGCATCAGCACGTGGCCGGCCAGGTCGGGCTCCAGCGGGGTGCCGAGCAGATGGCCGAGGATGGTCAGGTTGAAGGCGGCGCTGGGGATCTCGGCCGACACGTTGGGTTCCAGCGTTTCGGCGGCGCCGTCGGCGAGGAAGGCCAGGGCGCGGGCCACCGCCACCGTGCCACCGGCGCGGACGATGTCGGTCGGCATCGGCCCGTGGGCGACGGCGCAGCCCCCCTTGTACAATGCCGCCAGCAGCGAGCCGGCGTCGGAATAGCCAAGATAGGTTTTGCGGCGGGCGGCGGCGGTTAGGCCGGGGATCAGCGCCTCGGCGAGGCGGCACGAGCCATAGCCGCCACGGGCGAACCACAGGGCGTCGAAGCTGTCGTCGTTGGCGACATCAAGAAAAGCCTGGGTGCGGGCGGCGTCGTCGCCAGCAAAATGGCCGGATGAGTAAAAGCACTGGGGATGAAAGCAAATCTCTATCTGCCGCTCTCGCTGCAGAGTTTCAGCCAAGCGCGAGACTTTGTCGGCGAGAGTGGGGTCGATACGCGAAGACGGCGCCACCACACCTATTCTAATACTACTTCCGTGCATTCCGGCTATAATCCCTTGCAACGGCACCGGGCAGATTGTAGCTTCCGCCGATGGAACGAGACAGCCTTTATTTCTTCTGCGGCATCGGCGGCAGCGGCATGCTACCGCTGGCCCTGATCGTCCAGTCCCGCGGCGTCACCGTGGCCGGGTCGGACCGCGCCCTCGACCAGGGGCGGACGACGCCGAAATTCGATTATCTACGGGCCCGCGGCATTGCCCTGTTTCCCCAGGACGGCAGCGGCGTTACCCGCTCGGATCTGGTGCTGGTGACCTCGGCGGCGGTGGAGGCGACGGTGCCCGACGTGCAGGCGGCGCAGGCGCTGGGCGCCCGCATGATCACCCGCGCCGAGCTGCTGGCGGATCTGTTCAACGCCGCTCCCACCGCCATCGGCGTCGCCGGCACCAGCGGCAAGTCGACCACCACCGGCATGGTCGGCTGGATCCTGGAGCGGGCCGGGCGCGCGCCGACGGTGATGAACGGCGCGGTGATGAAGAACTTCGCCACCGCCGAGGCCCCCTTCGCCAGTGCTCTGGTCGGCGGCGGCGAAGTGTTCGTCAGCGAGGTCGACGAGAGCGACGGCTCGATCGCCCATTACACCCCGTCGATCGCGGTGATCAACAATATCGCCCTCGACCATAAATCCCTCGACGAACTGCGCGCCCTGTTCCGCGACTTCGCCTTCAAAGCGCGCATTGTGGTGCTCAACCGCGACAACGACGAGACGGCGGCGCTGGCTGCCACCCTGCTCCCTGAGCGAGTGGTGACCTACAGCCTGACCGATCCCGCCGCCGATCTGCTGGCCGGCGATCTGGTCCCCGCCCCCGACGGCATCGCCTTCACCGTCACCGAGCGCGGCGGTCAGACCCTGCCGCTGCGCCTGGGCGTGCCCGGCGCCCACAATGTCGCCAACGCCCTGGCGGCGTTGGCGGCGGCGCGGGCCGCCGGCCTGACCCTGGCCGAGGCGGTCGCGGCGCTGGCCGGGTTCGCCGGCATCCGTCGTCGCCTCGAGGTGGTCGGGACGGCCGGTGGTGTCACCGTGATCGACGATTTCGCCCACAACCCCGACAAGATCGCCGCGACGCTGGCCACCCTGCACGCCTTTCCCGGCCGGTTGCTGATCCTGTTCCAGCCCCACGGCTTCGGCCCGCTACGGCTGATGAAACAGGCCTTTGTCGATTGCTTCGCCGGCCGGATGGGTGCCGACGACGTGCTGGTGATGCCCGATCCGGTCTATTTCGGCGGCACCGTCGATCGCTCGGTGACCAGCAGCGACATCGTCGAGGGCGTTTCCGAGCAGGGTCGCGCCGCCTTCGCCTTCGCCGACCGCGCCGCCTGCGGCGACCGCCTGGTCGAGCTGGCGCGGCCGGGCGACCGCGTCGTGGTGATGGGGGCGCGCGATGACACGCTGTCGGTGTTCGCGGCCGACCTCTTGGCACGGCTGGGTTGAAATGGCCGCTCCCCCGCTGTTGGCATTGCGCGACGTCCGCCTGACCTTTGGCGGGGCGCCGCTGTTCGAAGGCGTCACCACCTGGGTCGGCCGCGGCGAGAAGACCTGTCTGGTCGGCCGCAACGGCTCGGGCAAGTCGACGTTGCTCAAAGTTTTGGCCGGTGAGATCCCGCCCGATTCGGGCGAGCGCTTCGTTCAGCCCGGCACCCGTGTCGCCATGCTGGGCCAGGACCCGCTGCTGACCGGAGCCACCGTCGCCGAATACGTCGCCGGGGGCCTGCCCCCGGATGAGGCCGACCAGCATTACCGGGTCGAGTCGGTGCTCGACGCCCTCAAGCTGGGCGGCGACCGCGATCCCACCTTGCTGTCGGGCGGCGAGGGCCGACGCGCCGCTTTGGCCCGCGCCCTGGTCTCGGCGCCCGACGCCCTGCTGCTCGACGAGCCGACCAACCACCTCGATTTGCCCACCATCCTGTGGCTGGAGGATTGGCTGGCCACCTATCAGGGCGCGCTGGTGCTGATCAGCCACGATCGCCGCTTCCTGGAAACGGTGTCGCACCAGACGTTGTGGCTGGAGCGCGGCGTGGTGCGCCGCTCCGAGCTGGGCTTCGCCGCCTTCCCGGCCTGGCAGGAAGAGGTCTACGCCGCCGAGGAAGCCGAAATCCAGCGCATGAACACCCACATGCGCCAGGAACTGCATTGGCTATCGCGTGGCGTCACCGGCCGGCGTAAGCGCAATATGGGGCGGCTGCGCGCGCTTCAGACCCTGCGCAAGGAGCGCGCCGACGGCATTCAGGCCAAGGCGGATTCGGCGCGCCAGGTGCGGCTGGAGGCCGATGCCGGCGAGGTCTCGGGCCGGCTGGTGATCGAAGCCACCAACGTCGCCAAATCATTCGGCGAGCGGGTGGTGATCAAGGATTTCTCCACCCGCGTCCTGCGCGGCGACCGGGTCGGGTTCCTCGGCCCCAACGGCGCCGGCAAGACCACCCTGCTGCGGCTGTTGGTCGGCGAGCTGGAACCCGATGCCGGCACGGTGCGGCTGGGCACCAATTTGGAGATCGCGCTGTTCGACCAGCGCCGCACCCAGTTGGACCCGGAAAAAAGCGTGTGGGACACCCTGACCGACGGGCGCGGCGACAATGTCTGGGTGCGCGGCCAGCCCCGCCACGTGGTCGGCTACATGAAGGACTTCCTGTTTTCCGAAGCCCAGGCCCATACCCCGGTCAAGGCGCTGTCGGGCGGCGAGCGCAATCGCCTGCTGCTGGCCAAGCTGCTGGCCAAGCCGTCCAATTTGGTGATCCTCGACGAGCCGACCAACGACCTCGACATGGACACCCTCGACCTGTTGGAAGAAATGCTGGCCGAGTACGAGGGAACCCTGCTGGTGGTCAGCCACGACCGCGACTTCCTCGACCGCCTGGTGACCAGCGTGATTGCGGTCGAGGGCGACGGCGAGGCGCGGGAATATGTCGGCGGCTACACCGATTACCTGGCCCAGCGGCCGCGCCCGGTCGAGGCGGCCCCGGCCAAGGGCGCCGCCAAGCCCGACGAACCGGCGCGGACCAAGGCACCGCCCCGGATGTCGTACAAGGACGCGCGCGAGCTGGACGAGTTGCCGGGGCGGCTCGATAAACTGGCCAGCGAGATCGCCCGGCTCGAGGTTCGCCTCACCGATCCGGGGCTGTATGGACGCGACCGCACCGCCTTCGACACCGCCGCCACCCGCCTCGACGCTGTCCGCGCCGAGATGGCGGCGGCCGAGGAACGCTGGCTGGAATTGGAGACCAAGCGCGAGGAACAGGCGCGGTGACTGAGGCGCGTTTGCCGCCCGGCGACATCGCCGCCGCTTTGCTGGTGGTGTTGTTGTGGGGGTTGAACTTCGTCGCCGGCAAGCTGGCCCTGGCCGATTTGCCGCCCTTCGCCCTGACCACCATCCGCTTCAGCGTCGCCGGGCTGTTATTGGCGCCGTTGTTCCGGCCCCGCCTCGATCAAATCCCGCGTTTGGCCCTGCTGGCGGCGACCTTGGGGGTGGGCCATTTCTCGCTGCTGTTCGTCGGCCTTCGGGACGCCGATGCCGGCTCGGCGGCGGTGACCATTCAATTGGGGGTGCCGTTCAGCGTGCTGCTGGCCTGGGCCTGTTTCGGCGACCGTCCCGACCGCCGCACCTTGGCCGGAATGGCGCTGGCCTTCGCTGGCGTCGCCCTGCTGGCCGGGGCGCCGGGCCACGCCAAGCTGGCGCCGCTGGCGATCATCGCCTTTTCCATCTTCCTGTGGGCAGTGGCCAACATCCTGATCAAGCGCATCGGCGACATCCCGCCCCTGGTGATCAACGCCTGGGTCTCGGTGCTGGCGGCGCCGATGGTGCTGGCGCTGTCGCTGGGCTTCGAACACGGTCAACTGGCGGCGATC
>Ga0316222_1005827_pt1 | contig 10308 bp, 10 predicted proteins | sample TBH18011metaG_FD_206008 | JGI IMG/M metagenome (GOLD analysis project Ga0316222, IMG submission 206008) | Freshwater microbial communities from Trout Bog Lake, Wisconsin, USA - TBH18011 | ecosystem: Environmental > Aquatic > Freshwater > Lake > Hypolimnion/Profundal zone | place: USA: Wisconsin... | reverse complement strand
CAATCCAGGCCACGGTGCCAACAACCAAAGCCAAGACATTGGCCCTCACACTTCCTGGCCGCGATTCAATGCCTTGCTGGCGCTCACGCTTGCGTAAAACAACAAACGCCACAACAGACCAAAGTAAAAACGAACCAAACAAAATCCAGTGGGCCAGGCTGCCATTACTCAACAAATGCGCAACGGCCCAGCTTTTCACTGCCAGAAGCATCGGATGGTGAAACCGATTTTTGACACTGTTATTCGGTATATAGGTCATCGCCAACAGAACAAATGCACACCAGGTCAGCAAAAATGTGACGTGATGCATGGCCAATGGCGGCGTCCATATCACCACCGCCGCATCCCGCTGCGCGTCAAATCCCCAAATAACCAATAACAAACCGAAAACCGACAAGACCGAGTACACCGCCCGGTACATCGGCACGCCAAAACGCAATTGCACCTGCGCACGCCACACCGGGGCTATCAGGCGCACCGAATGCAACCCCAGGAACAGAAACAGTCCAATCAGCATCCAGATCATGTTTGCTCCATCAGCTTCCGATCACCCGGTTTTTACCTGCGCGTTTTGCCAAATACATTGCCGCATCAGCGCGTCGAATAGCTTCCATTCCGGTTTCATCATTGCTCAATTGCGCCACACCGGCACTGAACGTAATCAGAATTTTTTCTTCGCCTGCCATGAAAATACGCTTGGTCAACTCACGTTGCAATCGCGTCATAGCTTCTATGCCACGATCCATCGGCGTATCCGGCAACAAAAAAACAAACTCTTCACCACCATAACGCGCCAACGTGTCCTGAGGTCGCATGCATTCGCGTGCAACGGTCGCCAAATGACGTAACGCTGTATCGCCAACGGCATGCCCTAAACTGTCGTTAAGTCGTTTGAAATTATCAATGTCCAGCAAGCAAACACTCAAAGGTGTTTCCTTGCGTCGCACCGTCGATATTTCACGCTCCAGTGCTTCATCCAGGCCTTTACGGTTCAATGCGCCGGTGAGGGTATCGTGACGAGCCTGCGTGCTGACACGATCCAGCTCCTGGTGCAGCTTGGCAATTTCCTGCTGCGTGTTCATGGCTTGTTCGCGCATATTGCGCAACTCATCGCGAACACCCACGCTGTCACTGGCCATCGTGCGTGTAGCACCCACGATGTCCTTCAAAACTGGCGCAATGTCTTCCAGCGATTTTGCCTGTTCAATCAGGCGTGCACCCTCTTCCAATTTGGAATTGAACTCACCGGTTGATTGCGCAATATGAGACAGCCGCTCGATGAAAGCGGCCAACATCTTGCGCATTTCATCCTGCGCATCAATGGCCTTTTGACGGGCCACTTTCTGGTTGACGATGACATCCTTCAACGTGCGCTCAAGTTCATCCAAACGACGCAAACTTAACGGTGGCTTGGACACCTGACGCAAGGCATCCATCTGGCCTTGCAACCATTGATCATCCGGACTGATTTCACGGATGTTTTCAAAAACCAACTGCAACAGCTTCAACAAACTGCTCTTGATTTCAGCCTGGTCTTCCGCAACAAACGACAAACGATGGCTGTAATTAACCAGCATCTGCTTGGCCGCCACCACATCAACCGTGGTCAATTTCAGAAGCCGTATCAACTGATTGGTCTGATCGTTGAAACGATCGTCATCATGCCCCAGCGCAGGCTGGGCATACTCAATCAGCTTACCAATTTGCGCCAAAAATTCAGCAGTCAGCCCGGGTGCAGACACATTTGAGTTGTCCTCGGCCGCCTTATCGTCACCCCTTACCGCCAACACCACATCCGACGCCCCTGCAACGGGTGCAGGTACGAATCCCCCGTACGCCACCAGCGCGGCGCGTACCGCATCCCAATTCATGCGATCAATGGCGGACTCAAACAAGGCCTTTTGCCGCTGTTGTCCAGGTGTCTTTATTGGCAAGGCATGCGCAATCGATCGCAATTCCTGCGCTGGAAATTGCTCAATTATAGGAATTCCAGCAATTTCATTGTAGATAGACTTGTAGTTGCCTGGTGTCGGCGCGAGCTTTCGCACGGTCAATTGCTTGAGCGTTTCACGGGCGATCTCGAAAGGTTTTTTATCACTCATCACGAAGTCAATTTTGAAGCGAAGTCAAAGTACAAAGCTGTGAATATTTACGGCACAAGTAGCAGCTTATCCACATTTTTTCAGAAGTACATGACTTATACCAATTCAGCAGGCTACCCCGATACCAGGTCACCCACACCCATTGAAATAAGCTAAGTCTATGATTTATAACAAGAAAAACACATTATCCACAACAAGCTGCCATCACCTACTACTACTACTATCCTAAATCTTTCTTTTAAGACAAGAGTAAAGACCAACCAACGCGCTCAAAAAAAGTAAAAAAATGGCTCCGCCAAAGACTGCGTAAAACGGCTCAGATCAAGTAAGATTTGGCTTCTTTCGAACCAGCCTCAGGCCTTTGCACCACCCATGACCGTCTCGCCAGCAGGCAAAGCCAACGCACCAACTCCCCCGCGTTTCGAAATCAAAAGTGCACAGTTGCCGTTGGTCGCGCTGTTGTTGCGATCCTCCGAGTGGGAACTGGTTGCTGCAGATGTGTTGAACGAATTTGGACCGGACAGCGATAGCCCCGATTTTTTTGACAACGACGCGCTTGTTTTGGATTTTTCCAGTCTTGCGCGTGATGCAGAATGCACCGGCGTGCATGTCTTGTTGCAAGCCTTGCGCAAGTGCAATTTGATTGGCGTGGCATTTCGTGGCGAGCCAGCGATCTGGAGTAGCCATCTGCTGGAACTCGGCTTGGTGCAAGCGCCGCTCGAAGCCAGTCGGGTAAAAAGCAGCGTGCAAGCACCGCTACAACAGACGGCCGCTCCTGAAATAATTCGGGAAATTGTCAGTCCGGGTACCATGGTGGTCGACAAGCCTTTGAGATCGGGCCAAAAGGTGTATGCACGGGGTGCCGATCTAATTGTGCTGGCAATGGTCAATCAAGGTGCCGAGGTCGTGGCGGACGGCAATATTCATGTTTACGCGCCGTTGCGGGGAAAAGCCATGGCGGGTGCACGCGGGAACACGAAAGCGCGCATTTTTTCCTTGTGCATGGAACCCGAATTGGTGTCCATTGCTGGTGTCTACCGAACCAGTGAACATCCATTGCCGCTCGAAATTGCCGCTTTGCCTGCCCAGGTACGGTTAAGTGATGATGGGCAGGAGAAGTTGTTGTTTGAGCCGCTGAAAGCCAAGTCGTAGACTTGAAGTAGCCTCAAATTTTTGAAATTTTTACTGGAAAGCATTTGTGTCCATGGCCAAGATCATTGTGATTACCTCAGGTAAAGGCGGTGTTGGAAAAACCACCACCAGTGCGAGCTTTGCAACCGGATTGGCGTTGCGTGGCCACAAAACAGCGGTGATTGACTTTGACGTTGGATTGCGCAATCTGGATCTCATCATGGGATGTGAACGCCGTGTGGTGTATGACCTGATCAATGTGATTAATGGCGAAGCCAATTTAAATCAGGCCCTGATCAAAGACAAGCAATGTGATAACTTGTATGTTTTGGCGGCATCTCAAACACGTGATAAGGACGCACTGACGCAAGCGGGCGTGGAAAAAATATTGAATGATTTAATTTCCATGGATTTTGCTTATATCGTATGTGATTCTCCCGCTGGTATTGAAACAGGTGCATTAATGGCTATGCATTTTGCGGACGAAGCATTGGTTGTAACTAATCCGGAAGTTTCATCGGTACGAGATTCCGATCGTATTCTTGGCATGTTAGCCAGTAAAACCAAACGTGCGATGGAAGGTGCGGAGCCCATCAAGGAACATTTACTGATTACTCGATATAATCCGGCGCGTGTTGATCAAGGTCAGATGTTGTCACTGGAAGATATCCAGGACATTTTGCGCATTCAACTGATAGGCGTTATTCCGGAAAGCGAATCGGTATTGCAGGCTTCAAACCAGGGCGTTCCAGCAGTGCATTTGCAAGGCAGTGACGTGTCTGAGGCTTATAAAGACGTCGTATCTCGGTTTCTTGGCGAAGACAAACCCATGCGATTTATTGAAGCGCCTAAACAAGGCTTGCTTAAGCGAATCTTTGGAGGAAAGTAAGACTATGTCTTTTCTCTCTTTTTTTCTGGGTGAGAAAAAAAAGACGGCCAGTGTTGCCAAGGAACGCCTTCAGATCATTCTTGCGCATGAACGCAGTGGACGCAATGCGGCTGATCCCGATTACCTGCCTGATTTGCAAAGAGACCTGATTGCGGTGATTAGTAAATATATCCATATCGATCCAGCTGACATCAAGGTTAATCTTGAGCGCCAAGACAATCTGGACGTGCTCGAAGTAAAAATTGAACTTCCGGATGTACGTTGAAACCCACGTAGTTTTGCGTATAGCTTAAGGACCCTCTTGCATCACTCTCTGCGGTCTGTGATCCGTTGGACCGGTGATCAGCCGGACTCAGGTGCAGTGCTGCGTTGCCTTTCTCACCCATAGCCCAGCTATGGGTGTCAAAAAGACGCCTTACAGCCCACCGGACCCTTCTGCCCGGTATGGAGGGGTTTTGTAACGACTTCCAACGGTCCTGGTTAAATGGACCAGATCAATTTGCGTTGAATATTTTTTGCTGACTGGCCTTGTGTTCCAGTTCGGTATCTGTATCAGCATGGGACTGGGCAATTTCTCGAAATTTATCCTGTATTGCAAGAAAGGCATCAACTATGTCTGGATCAAAATGGCGGTTTTTGCCTTCTACAATGATGGCGACTGCCTGTTCATGGGGCATGGGACATTTATAGACGCGCCGACAAATAAGTGCATCATATACATCTGCTATGGCCATGAGTCGGCCTGAAATAGGAATGGAATTCCCGCTGAGTTGTTCCGGGTAGCCAGAACCATCCCATTTTTCGTGGTGACTGTAGGCAATTTCCTTAGCGACGGATAAAAACTCCACTTTTAATTGCAAAGCATTTTCCGCAGCTTGTATTGCGTCACGTCCCAGCGTCGTATGCGTTTTCATAATAATGAATTCATCAGCTGTAAGACGATCTGGTTTGAGCAATATGCGGTCTGGAATACCTACTTTTCCGATATCGTGCAACGGTGCCGATTTAAATAATGAATGCATGGTTTGATCGGTCAGATAAGCACTGAAATGAGGATGATTTTTCAGTTGCTCGGTTAGAGCGCTCACATAAAACTGAGTGCGTCGAATGTGGTTACCAGTATCTGAATCGCGCGTTTCCGCCAGGGAGGCCATAGCTTGAATGGTTACGTCCTGAATGGCGCTCAGGTCACGTGTGCGTCGTGCAACTTCGTTTTCCAGATAGGCCGTTTTGTCAGCCATGAAATCCGCATGAATTTTTGCCAACAAATGAATTCGAACCCGGGCTTTTAAAATAGGCGGGCTGATAGGTTTGGTAATGTAATCGGAGGCACCCAGGTCCAGGCCCTTGCTTTCATCCTCCATTTCTGAACGGGCGGTCAAAAACAGGATGGGAATGCGAGCCGTTGCTGGATTGCGACGCAATTGACGGCACACTTCAAAACCATCCATGCCGGGCATCATGACGTCCAGCAAAATCAAATCAGGTGGTTTATCAGAAAATGCAATTTTTAGTGCTTTTTCACCACTGTTGGCAACACGTACCTGGTACATGCCCTTCAACAAGTTGTGAACGAGCATCAGATTGTCTGATGTGTCATCCACGACCAAAATAGTTGCATGTTCCATGTCACTCATCGCACCGCTCCTTGCAATGGCCATGACACTTGCTTGCCGCTGGCTGCAAGGATCGAACGTACCGATCCAATAATGATGCGCGCACGCACGTGGCGCACCAACGACCAACTGCGACGGGTTAGACAAAGTGTCCGTCCGCGTAGTGCAAATTACGCCAACGTGCACGTCGCAAAAAAATCAGCGCGGAACGATGGAAAAGTGAAATTGGCGCTGGTAGCCCGGCCCCTGTGCCCGATGTGACTGGCAGCAGAATTCAATGTTGCGGTGACCAATCCGCAAGAAACTGCTGCAGCGTGTTCCATAGCGTGGCGCTGCCTCCTTGGCCACAAATATGGCACTCAAGGCACGTTCCCAGTCCAATGCAATTCCGGTATTTGGCAACAAATGATCGGGTGCCAACGTTGTGTCTTGTAACCAGGACAACCAGTGTTTACGCAGCGTGGTTTGTGCGGCTGCAGGCTGCTCTGGAAGCGACTGCAACGCGTGTTGCAGTCGTTGCAATTTGGGCCATGGCACATTGAAATCGGCGTTTGACACTGCGCCAATACCGGGAGCAAATGCGATGATTCGGCGGCTGCGACTTTCCAGTCCCAGCAGGGAGCGGCCGTCGTAAACCAGGAGGTTGAAGGGGTTGTAAGCAACGGCAGAATGGGCCACCATGGAAAGGTAAGCTGGTGCGTCCATGGATGATTCTAGAAATGCACGAACCAATGCACCACGCGACGGACGCACATCGGCATCAGGGGTTGGCATACGGTAATTGGTCAATGCAGCCATATGACCGAACCGGTTGACACCCAGCCAGGTACCTCCACCGCGCTCGTCTTTGCCCGCCAAAATGTGATTACCCGGCCACCAATGCAGGTCCTGGGTAGGACGCTCCCAATATTCGTCCCGATTGGACAATAACAACAGCGGCGTGGTGCTGTCAGGTTGCCAACTCCAGGCCAGTAGACACATGGCGCTTGTGTCAGGCAACCGGTAACGCAGTTTGCGCCACGACCTGCCGCAGGACAAAACTGGAATGAACGCCGGTGACACCGGTGATGCGCGTGATTTTCTCCAGCAGCAAAACCTGGTAGTGGTCCATGTCGCGCACCGCAACCTTGAGTTGGTAGTCGGCGTCCTGTCCGGTGATTAGCAGGCACTCCAGCACTTCTGGCAGAACGCTGACCGAGGCCTCGAAATTGGCGAAACGTTCGGGCGTGTGCAGATCCATGGAAATATGGACCAGCGCAAGCAGATTCAGCCCGAGTTTGCGTGCGTCAAGGACGGCACGATAACCGCGAATCAACCCGGCTTCTTCCAGCGCGCGTACCCGTCGCAGGCACGGCGACGGTGACAGCCCAATGCGATCAGCCAGGTCCTGATTGGCAATACGGCCATCGGCCTGCAGAATTTCCAATATGTGCCGGTCAAATTTGTCTAGTGTCAAAACTTGTCTCCTGGTCAATTATATTGGCAGATAATTTCAATTGGCAGTCAATTTAAGGCAACAACGCAATAATATATCTGCTTTCGCAGCTTACACTTTCTTCATGGCAGTTTCCACTGTCGGCAGTTTTTGTTACCAGCAGAACTGGCACTGTGCCGTCTTACCCGATGTGCAGAGTCACCCTACTGCCCCGACGCTTACCTGGCGTCGGGGTCATCGTGGGAATGCGACAGATCGGCTATAAACAGATTTTTCAGGATCGGTTATGGCCCACGAACCCCGACTTACCCAGGCATTGCGCCTGTTGTTGCGTGAACACCGCATTGCGGCGCTCGGCACGAGTGATGAACAAGGCAGTCCGTTTGTTTCCATGGTGCCATTTGCCATGGATGCCCAACACAATCAGATAGTCATTCATGTTAGTCGACTGGCGTCGCATACCGGTAATTTGCTGCGCAATCCCCAGGTTTCACTGATGGTCATGCAGGCCGAACGGTCCGGTCAACCGGTTCACGATCTACCGCGTGTCAGCATGCAGGGCGTGGCGCAGGCATTGGTGGTCGATAGTCCGTCGGCGATCAGCGCCCGTTGTGCGTATCTGGCCCGTTTTCCGGAAGCAGAAATGATGACGCAACTGGGGGACTTCTGCTTTGTCGGGATCACCATCAGCACGACGCGGCAGGTGGCTGGTTTTGGCGCCGCACGTGCCGTGGACGTTGAGGAAATGACGCACGTTGTGTGTGAAAACTGACTTTTGCGGTCGATCATTCACACGAAAAGCGCGGTACGAGTTACACTAGCAGGTTATTTAAAATACGGTAGCGCGCGGTGAGTGGTGGTGAGTGGTGAATTGGCAGAGAGGTTTGCGCGCCTGTCGTCATTTTTTGAGGTCGTTACCGATGCTCTCGCGTGTTTCGGTCAGACCATCCCGGGCCCCTTGCCTCTGAACTGAAGGTGGCGGCCAGGGACATACGACCCGGTACACACTTTAATAAGCACGATAATTGACAGCTAAAGGATTTGAGCATGGCCAAAGAAGAACTGATTGAAATGATGGGCGTTGTCAACGAAGTGTTGCCAGATACGCGTTTTCGCGTCACGCTGGATAATGGACACCAACTGATTGCCTACTCAGCGGGCAAGATGCGCAAGAATCACATTCGTATTCTGGCAGGCGATCGTGTGTCCCTGGAGCTGTCGCCGTATGATTTGAGTAAGGGTCGGATCAACTTCCGGCATATTGAAGGCCGCGCACCTATTTCACCCCGACGCCAGTCCTGATCGCTTTTATCGATTCAAGCCGCTGTTTTCAGCGGCTTTTTTCTTGGTGCGCCCAGCATGGGCGCACTCCCGCCGATGGTTAATTGCTGCGGCGCTGGCGCACGGCGCTGGCCAGTGCGTTCAGCAAGGGAACGGTTTGCTCCATGCTGATACAGGCATCTGTCACGGAGATGCCATAACGCAGTTCGGTGCCAGTCACAATATCCTGGCGGCCTTCATGCAGATGGCTTTCCACCATAACGCCGCAAATGCGATCTTCCCCGGCCGCAATTTGCGCCGCAACACTGGCGCCGACGTCAATTTGTCGTTGGTATTGCTTGCTGCTGTTGGCGTGGCTCAGGTCCACCATCACCTGGGGACGAAGTCCTGCGTCCAGCAGCAGTTTGCAGGCGGCGTCAACATCGACCGGGCCGTAGTTGGGTTGTTTTCCACCGCGCAAAATCAGGTGGCAATCCTGGTTGCCACGTGTTTCAAAAATAGCGGCCTGTCCCATTTTGGTCATGCCCATGAAGGCATGGGGTGCGGCAGCGGCCTGAATGGCGTCGGCCGCAATCTTGACGGAGCCATCGGTCCCGTTTTTGAAGCCGACCGGGCAGGACAGGCCGCTGGCCAGTTGTCGGTGGCTTTGGCTCTCGGTGGTGCGTGCGCCAATGGCGCCCCAGCTCACCAGTTCGCTGATGAATTGGGGGCTGAGCAAATCCAGAAATTCAGTGGCAACCGGTATACCGAGTGCCAGTATGTCGAGCAATAGGCGCCGTGCCATGGCAAGGCCCTGGTTGATGGCGAAACTGCCGTCCAGATGCGGGTCGTTGATGTAGCCCTTCCAGCCGACAGTGGTGCGTGGTTTTTCAAAATAGACGCGCATCACGATCAGCAGTGCGTCCTGCCAATCGGCGCAGTGGGTGGCCAGGACGCGGGCATAGTCCATTGCCTGGTCATGGTCATGAATGGAGCAGGGGCCGACCACCACGATCAGGCGGTCGTCCTGGTTTTGCAAGATGCGCGACAGCGCCGCGCGGCTGCTCGCCACCAGCGCATGTGCGGCGTTGGGAACTGGAAATTGCTCTTCGAGTAAGGCGGGTGTGATGAGTGGGCGTACGGCGCGGATACGCGTGTCATCGATGCGTGTCGTGTCGTGGGTGCGCGTGCGCGCGTCATGGGATGTTGGCATACGTGGTCGACTGGTGCAATGGGGCAGGGAATGAATATTCAAAATCAGGAATAGTGGCGTAATGGTACGCGGTGATGGCATAAGATGCGCTGGGATTGCAGACGGGAGGCGGCAAAACGCCGTGAACAGGGCAAGCGGGAACATGAATGGGCATTCATTGCGCGGCGATACGATGAAACGAGAGTCGTTCAGGGGGCGGGCACTGGGGTGCGTTAGTGCGTGCCGTCGTGCCGTGCTGCTGATGCTGCTGCTCTTCATGGCCAGTTTGGCGCCTGCGGCGGAATCGGTAAAGCTGGGTGTGCTGTCGTTTACCGATAAGCAGGACACGTTACGCCAGTGGTCGCCAACTGCTGCGTATTTGCATCAGATTATTCCCACCCGCACTTTTGAAGTGGTGCCGCTGTATTACGACGAAATGAATGCGCGTGTGGCCGGGCACCAGCTCGATTACGTTTTTACCAACTCTGAACATTACGTGGTGTTGCGTAACGCGTTCAAACTCAGCGCCATGTTGACGTTGATGAATCGCGTGGAAGGAACCGACGTCAACGCGTTTGGGGGTGTTATTTTCAGTCGCGCCGAAGGCGCTCCCATTGATCGGTTAGAGGATCTACGCGGTAAGCGCGTGGCAGCTGTGGGTTTGTTTTCGTTGGGCGGCTTTC
>Ga0316222_1005826_pt1 | contig 10309 bp, 7 predicted proteins | sample TBH18011metaG_FD_206008 | JGI IMG/M metagenome (GOLD analysis project Ga0316222, IMG submission 206008) | Freshwater microbial communities from Trout Bog Lake, Wisconsin, USA - TBH18011 | ecosystem: Environmental > Aquatic > Freshwater > Lake > Hypolimnion/Profundal zone | place: USA: Wisconsin... | reverse complement strand
ATCACCGGCACTGACGTCTACAAGCAACTCAAGTTCGAGAGCGGCGTGCACCGCGTTCAGCGCGTGCCGGTGACGGAGGCCAACGGCCGCATCCACACGTCCACCGTCACCGTGGCGGTATTGCCGGAGGCCGAGGAAGTCGACGTGCAGATCGATCCGCAGGATTTGGAAATCACCGTCACGCGCGCGAGCGGACCGGGCGGGCAGGGCGTCAACACCACGGACTCCGCGGTGCAGATCCTGCACAAGCCGACGGGCCTGCTGGTCACCTGCGCCGACGAGCGGTCGCAGCTGAAGAACAAGGCCAAGGCGCTGACCGTGTTGCGGTCGCGTTTGTTGCAGCGGCGCGAAGACGAGGAGCGGGCGAAATACGCGGCGGAGCGCCGCAACCAGATCGGCTCCGGTGACCGCAGCGAGCGCATCCGCACCTACAGCTTTCCGCAGAACCGCGTGACGGACCATCGCATCGGGCTGACGCTCTACAACCTGCCGCAGGTGATGGAGGGAACGATCGGGTCGGTGATTGCGGCGCTGCAAAAGGCCGCCTACGAGGAGAAACTCGCCGCCCTGACCGGCCAGGTTTACCTGCCGGTGCGCGTGGCGAATGACACCGATGAGTGACACGCTTACGGTCCTCGAGGTCATCAAGCGCACGACCGAGTTTTTTGCGGGCAAGGGCATCGAGTCGCCGCGGCTCAACGCGGAGCAGCTGGTCGGGCACGCGCTTGGGTTGCAGCGCATGCAGCTTTACCTGCAGTTCGAGCGGGCGCTCACGCCCGCGGAACTCGAGGTCATCCGGCCGCTCGTGCGCCGTCGCGGCCAGCGCGAGCCCATGCAATACATCATCGGCGAGACCGATTTTTTTGCGCTGAAGCTCAAGGTGGACCGGCGCGCGCTGATTCCGCGGGCCGAGACGGAGCTGCTGCTGGAATTGGTGACCACGCGCGCGACATCGAACCCTTCGGCGATCCTGGATCTCGGCACGGGAAGCGGCGCGATCGCGCTCGGGCTGGCGCGGTTCTTTCCGGAGGCGTCGGTGATGGCGGTGGATTTGAGCGAGGAGGCCCTGACCTTGGCGCGGGAGAACGCAGCGGCGAGCGGCCTGGCGGAACGCGTGACGTTCCTGCGCTCGGACTGGTTTGCCGGGGTTTCACCGGAGGCGCGCTTTGATTTGATCGTGGCGAATCCGCCGTATCTCTCGGCGGCGGAAGTCGCGCAGACGGAGCCGGAGGTACAGGGCCACGAGCCGCCGGCGGCGCTCGCGGCGGCGGAGGACGGCATGGCGGACTTGCGGTCGATCCTGGACGGCGCGCCGCGGTTTCTCGCGTCCGGCGGCTGGCTGGCGCTGGAGACGGGGATTGCGCAGCACGCGCAGCTCGGCCGGCTGGCGACGGCGGCGGGATTCAAGCGGACGGAATCGCTGCCCGACTTGACGGGACGCGACCGCTTCCTGCTGGCTTGGCTCGACTGAGCGCGGCTCAGCTCTCGGGCCCGAGCTGGGCGGTGAGCGGAGCGTGGTTGCTGGCCCAGTATTGGCGATTCTTGCCCATGGCCACGGCGTCGTTCACGACCCGCAGGCTCTCCCGCAGGGCCACGTCCACCTTCGCGTAGGCGTCGTTGTCATCGAGGAGGCTCTCCGCATCCTCGTCCTCGCCGTCCGCCGCCTTGGCGTCGGGCTTTTTGACGGCCTTGATGCGGGGCGGGAGCGGCGGGCCGAGGCGGAATTCCTTGTAAACGTAATCCTTCTTCGCGAGCTCGGCTTTTTCGGCCTCGATCGTCTTGCGGAAGGCGTCGTCCGAGACCTTCTGCTGGCGGCGGGCCTCGAGGTTGAGGGAGATGAGTTTCTGGTTCTGGCGCGCCTTGAACCAGTCCACGTTCTTGCGGAGGAAAATGAACTCATCGAGCTTGGCCTGACGGGTCAGGCTGGCCTCGCGCAAGGGCTGGGCGATCTTGGCATCGAGCGGATGGCCCTCGAAGCGGCTGGACGGAATCTCGTCCCACACCAGGGCATGGGGCAGCGAGGCCTCGCCGATGGGCAGGAAGTCGTCGATGGAGGGCAGCACGATGTCGGGCACGACGCCCTTGAGCTGGGTGGACGAGCCGTTCGGGAGATAATATTTCTGCACCGTGATCTTCGCGGCGCCCATCTTGACGGGCGACAGGGCGAGCTGGGGCAACATGTTCTTCATCTCGAGGATCGTCTGCACCGTGCCCTTGCCGTGGGTGGACGTGTCGCCGATGACGATGGCGCGGCCGTAATTCTGGAGGGCGCCGGTGACGATCTCCGACGCGGACGCGCTGAAGCGATCGACGAGGACGGCGAGGGGGCCGTCGTAGGCGACGAGGTCGTTGGTGTCGCTGTCGACCTGGATTTCACCGGAGGAGCTCTTGACCTGCACGACGGGACCCTGCCGGACGAACAAGCCGGTCAGGTCGATCGCCTCGGAGAGGAAGCCGCCGCCGTTGTGGCGGAGATCGAGGACGAGGCCCTTAATGCCGGCAGTCTTCAGCTGGGTGATCAGGCGGGCGACATCCTTCGTCGCGCTGGTCTTTTCGGCGTCGGGCTCGTTGGCGTCACCCGGGCCGTAGAACGCCGGCAGCGTAATCACGCCCAGCGGGACCGGCTGGCCGTCGTTGCCGGGCACCTGGAAAATGGCGGCGTGGGCGCGGGAGGAATTAATTTTCACCAAGTCGCGGGTGATGGTGACGACCTTGCGGGTGGACGGATCGGTGGCGTCGGCGGGCTGGATGGTCAGCGTGACGGTCGTGCCCTTGCTACCGCGGATCTGCGCGACGATCTTGCGGAGCTTCATGCCGATGATCTCCACGGGCTCGGAGTGGGCCTGGGCGACGGAGATGATCTTGTCGTTGGGCTTGATCTGCTTGCTGAGATCGGCCGGGCCGCCGGGAACGATTTCCTTCACGACGCAATAGTCGTCCTCGACGCCGAGGACGGCGCCGATGCCGACGAGCTGCAGCTTCATCTGGATGCCGAAGTCCTCAAAGGAGCTGGCGCTGAAATAGGTGGAGTGGGGGTCGTAGAGCCGCGCGACGTTGGACAGGAAGAGCTCCGCGAGGTCGCTGCCGTCGATTTCGCCGAGATTCTTGAGCATGCGCTCGTAGCGCTTGCGGAGCACCGCCTTGGCCTCGTCCGGGGTCTTCTTGTTCATCAGCTCGGTGATGAGCTCGGACTTGAGGCGCTGGCGCCAGATGGCGTCCGCGCCGGCGGCGGTGGCGGGCCACTCGGCCTTGGTGCGGTCGGCGAGGTAATTTTCGCTGGCGGTGAGATCGATGTCCTTCTTCAGCTCGTCGAAGATCCAGTTGATGCGGGCCGTGGCGCGCGTCTCGTAGACGGAGAAGATCTCGTAGGCGGCGTCGATATTGCCGAGCGCGCTGAGGTTCCAGTAGACATTCTTGCCGTATTGGCTGGCGTAGGCGCCCTTGTCGCCGGCGAGGAAGAACAGGTGCTGGCCGTCGAGGTCGCTCATGTAATTCGGCACCACCTCGGCGTAGTCGCCGCTGTGGACCGACTCGCGGTTGTAGTGGGCCTGCTCGAGGAGCTGGACGAGCGTGCGGGCCTCGGCGCTAAGCGTGGCGGAGGTGGAAAACGTCTGGTCGACGCGCGCGGACGCCGCGGTGACGAGGGAAGCGAGGAGGAGGCCACCAAGGCCGAGGCGGCGGAGAGCGGAGAAACGAATCATCGTAGGTGAGAGGTCGCGCAGGCGGAAAAGTTTCATGGCAAAGTGACGGAAGTGGAATTTAGGCAGGCCGCGCCCGGGTGCGCGCGGAAAGGGATGGGCGGGCCGGACGGGGGATTAGCGGCGGCTGAGGAGATCCTTGGCCTCGTCCAGCATGCGCTTTTCCTCGGCGGTGAGGGCGCCGAAGCCCTGGCTGTTGATCTTGTCGAGAATGCGATCCACCTCGGCGCGCAGGTCGCCGGGGGTGCCAACATTGACCTGATAGGCGGCGGGCGCGGCGGACTTGGCGCCCTTTTTCATCCAACGCGGCAACTCGATGTCGGCGCGGCGCAGCGGGAGGCTCCAGTTGGCCTCGTGCACGAAGCGATAGTAAATCCAGCCCGCCGCCATGCCGCCGAGGTGGGCGGAATGCGCGAAGCCGAACGGGGAGGGGACGCCCATGACCTCGTAGAAAACGCACCCCGCGAGGTCGATGAGGACCGCGGCGATCGCGACGTGCTTGGGCTTCAACGTGACGGGCAGGATGAAGAACAATAGGAACGTCACGGGCTGGTCCGGGTAGAAGCAGGCAAAGATGATGAAAAGACCCGCGACGCCCGCGGAGGCGCCGACCACGGTTCCGCCCAGGTGCCAATTGACCGCAGCCCACACCGCGCCACCGGTCACAACCATCGCGGCATACACGCCGAGAAAACGTTTCGCGCCGAGCACTGGCAGAAGGACGCGTCCCAGAAAATACAAGCCCAGCAGGTTGCCCACGATGTGGAGCAGGTTGCGGGTGTCGTGGAGCAGGCTGTAGGTGGCCAGCGACCAAACCCGTCCGCCCCGCAAAGCGCTGGGGGAGAGGCCGAAGTAATGCTCCAGCGCGCCCGGCATCTCCAGGATCCGCTCGAAAACCAGCTGCAGGACGAAGGCCGCGACGATGGCGGAAATCAGCCAGGCGAGCACGGAAGCCCGTTCGCGGGGATAGTTGTCGCGCATGTAGGTGCGATCCGAGAGCATCTCCTGCGAAGGTGGGAAGGATGCCGGACAAACACAAGCCGCCACCCGCATTTTCCCGGGCGGAAAGCGTGAAGCGGGTGTAAATCCCGGGGCTGTTCCGCCGCTTGACAGTGGTTTCAATTCCGCTTTGGTCGCACGAGCCATGGCCAACAAAGCTGACAAGTGGGCACAGAACATCGGAGGCAAATTCTTCGTCGACCAGCAATGCATCGACTGCGACCTTTGCCGCGAAACCGCTCCGGGTTTCTTTACGCGCCATGACGAGGGTGGCTACTCGTACGTCTTCAAGCAGCCGACCACGGAAGAGGAAGTCGCCCTCTGCATGGAAGCCCTCGAGGGCTGCCCGGTCGAGGCCATCGGCAACGACGGCGACGCCTGAGTTCCCAGGCGCCTGTCCGCCGCGAGCCTGCGCCGCTCGCCCATTAATTTTTCCGCCCGGCAAGGTCTAGGGAGGCCTTGTTAAGGTAAGACCTGATATTGGCTAACTCAGGCTTGTTTTCCGGATTTGGCCTGCTAGCGCTAGCCCGATGCATTCACGGGTTTTGCTCCTCGGACTCGTTCTGGCCGCGCCGCTCTGCGGTCAAGTGACGCCGGTCAGCCTGCCGGAGGTCACCGTCTATTCGCCCCGCGTGGCGAACCAGTCGCCCACGGGCACGTTTGCCACGCCGGTGTCGTCGTTGCGCTACGAACCGCAGGTCGACGTGCAGGCGCGAAACCTCACGGAGGCGCAGGCGGACGTCACCATCCGCGGCGGTATTTTTGAGAACACGGGCTTTCGGATCGGCGCGGTGTCGGTGATCGATCCGCAAACCGGCCATTATTACGCGGATATCCCGATCGCGCCGGCGATGCTGAATGCGCCCCGCATCCTGACGGGCGTGGACCAGGCGATGGGCACGTCGGCGTCCACGGTGGGCGCGGTGGCGTATGGCTGGCGGCCCGTGCAGACGGGCGGGTTCGCGTCGGTGGCGGCGGGGACGGACGGGCTTGATCGCGAGGAATTTTACCAAGGCTATGTCAGCGACCAGCAGCTCTTCGGCCAGCGCGTCGCCGCCGACGTGGCTTGGGCGCATTCGGCGGCGAACGGCACGATCCCGTATGGCGACAACTATTTCGACCGCGTCGCGGGGCGGGTCCAGCTGGCGGGTGCGCGCTCACAGACCGACATTTTTGCCGGTTACCAGGCAAAATTCTTTGGCTGGCCGAACCTCTACACACCGTTCAACTCGGACGAATCGGAGAATCTCCAGGCGCTGCTGTTCACGGTGAATCACCGCGTCGACCTCGGCGGGGGCAATTTCATCGAGGCGGGCGCGTACTCGCGCCGGAACAAGGACGACTATGCCTTCAACCGCTTCGCGCCCCTCGGGGCCATTCACCCGTTCCAGCACACGACGTGGGTGCAGGGTGGGGCGATCGCTGGCCGGCAGGACGTCGGGGATCTCACGCTCAATTATCGCGGCGAAGTGATCGCGGACGAACTGCGGTCGACGTCGCTCACGTTTGGGCCGTTCAACACGCGCACGCAGACCAAGTTTTCCCTCGTGCCCGAGAAAAGTTGGGCGCTCGATGACAGTGCGAACTTCGTGGCCAAGGCCGGCGCCAGCGTCGACAGCTCCAACCACGATGGTTCGACGGTCTCGCCCGTGTTCGAGCTGGCCCGCGAGCAGGTGTCGGCGCCGTTGCAGCGAGTTTACTTCAGTTACGCCACCACGACGCAGCTCCCGAGCTACACGGCTCTCAGCTCCAATCCGTCGGCGGGGCTGTTCCGCGGCAATCCCCACCTCGGCCGGGAGACCAGCCACAATCTTGAGCTCGGCGCGGCTGGAAATCTGGAGGGATGGACTAGTTCGGCGGCGGTGTTTTATCGCCAGGACGACAACCTCGTGGACTGGACCTTCAAGCAAGGCGTGACGGCGCGCTCGGCGAACGCGGTGGATGTCACGACGACCGGCGCGGAATTCATCGCCCGGCGTTCCTGGGCGGCGTGCGACCTGGTGTTCGGCTACACGGTGCTGACCAAGAATCCCGATTATCACGGCGCCGCAGTGGACGCCAGTTTCTACGCGCTGAACTACGCCCGCCAGCGGCTCACGGCGGCGATCATCGTTCGGCTGGGCAGCGAATTCGAGGTGCGGATGGACAACGCCGCGAGGGTGCAGGCGGCGAACCTGCTACGCACGGTGGGCGGCAACGACGCGATCATCAGCTCGCTCGGCCTGACCTATCGGCCGGTAGCCTGGCGTCGCGCGACTTTCACTGTGCAGGCGGATAATCTCTGGAACTCAAGCTTCCAGGAGGTCCCCGCCGTCCCCGCGGCCAGCCGACAGATTTCGGGCGGCGTGACGTACACGTGGTGAGGCGGGGTTCGACGTGGGTCGGGCTGCATGGCCGACATGTTGGCGAATTGTCGGGGATAAACCCCGACCCACGAGGAGCCGGCCAAACCGGAAGCCAAGAGCGGCGCTTGCACCGGGTGGTGGGTCAGGTTTTCGTGTGCGTCCTGCCATGGCCAACCATCCCTTTCTTGATACCTCGTTTCATGTCCGCTGGTCGCAGCTGACTTCCGATCACGTCGGACCCGATATCGAAGTCGCGCTGGCCAATGCCGATGCGGCCCTCGCGCACATCGTGGCGCAGGCGCCCGCGGAACTGACCTACGTCAGCACGTTCCTCGCGCTGGAACGAGCGACGGAGGAGCTGTCGGTGGCGTGGCAGAAAGTGACGCACCTGCAGTCGGTCCTGGACGCGCCCGCCCTGCGCGAGGCCCACAACCAGATGTTGCCGAAGGTGTCGGCGTTCTTCGCGAAAATCCCGCTCAACGCCGAACTGTGGCAGCGGCTCCGCGCGGTGGCGGAGTCGCCGGCGGGCCGCGCGCTGACGGGCATTCACCGGCGGTTCGTGGACGAGACGGTCGCGGATTTCCGGTTGGCGGGCGCCGACTTGCCGCCGGAGAAGCGCACGCGGATCGAGGCGCTGCAGAGCGAGCTGGCGCAGGAGACGCAGAAATATTCGGAGCATGTGTTGGATGCGACCAACGCCTGGCAGCTGGTCGTGACGGACGAGGCCCGGCTCGCGGGCCTGCCGCCGCATGCGAAGGCCGCGGCGCGCCGCAGTGCGGAAGGCAAGGACTTGGCCGGCTGGCGTTTCACGCTGAACATGCCGTCGCAGGAGCCGTTCATGACGTATCTCGACGACGCGGCGCTGCGGCGGGAGATGTGGACCGCGGCCAGCGCGGTGGGCGCGGAAGGCGCGAACGACAACACGGTCCTGATCGCGCGCATCCTGGCGCTGCGAGCCGAGAAGGCGGCGTTGCTCGGCAAGGTTCACTTCGCCGACCTCGTGCTGGAACGGCGCATGGCGAAAGACGGGGCGCGGGCGCTGGCTTTCGTGGAGGATTTCCAGCGGCGGGCGGGCCCGGCCTTCGGGCGCGAATGTCGCGAGTTGGAGGAGTTCAAGGCCGCGCAGACCGGCGGCACGCCGGGACGGCTGGCACCGTGGGAAGTCGGCTACTGGGCCGAGAAACTGCGCCAGTCGCGCTACGCTTTCGACGAGGAAGTGCTGCGGCCATATTTTCCGATGGATCGCGTGATCGACGGCATGTTTGAGCTGGCGGGGCGCATTTTTGGGCTGCGGATTTCCGAGCGGCCGGAAGTCGAGGTGTGGCATCCCGACGTGAAATTCTACGACGTCATCGATGCCCGCGGGCGGACGCTCGGGTCGTTCTACGCCGATTGGTATCCACGCGAATCGAAGCGGGGAGGGGCGTGGATGAATTACCTCCTGACCGGCGGGCCTCTCGCAGACGGCACACGCGTGCCGCACCTCGGCGTGATCTGCGGGAACCTGACGCCGCCCGCGGGCGGGCAGCCGGCGCTGCTCAAGCATCGCGAAGTGGAGACGATTTTCCACGAGTTCGGCCACCTGCTGCACCACCTGCTGGGCGAGGTGGAGATCAAGTCGCTCAACGGCGTGAATGTCGCGTGGGACTTCGTCGAGCTGCCGTCGCAGATCATGGAGAACTGGTGCTGGGAACGCGTGAGCCTCGACCTGTTCGCGCGCCACCACGCGACCGGCGCGGCGATTCCCGAGGAGATTTTCCAAAAGATGACGGCGGCGAAGAATTTCCGCTCGGCCTGCGCGACGATGCGGCAGGTGGCGTTGGGCAAGATGGACCTGCTCCTGCACATCCGCACCGCGGAACTGGCGAAGGTGGCCGACGTCGAGCCGGTCGCCCGCGCGTTCGTGGCCGACTGCCTCGTGCCGACGGAGCCGCCGGCGCCGACAGTGGTGAAACGCTTCACGCACATCTTCGGCGACCCGGTGGGTTACGCCGCGGGCTATTACTCCTACAAGTGGGCGGAGGTGCTCGACGCGGACGCGTTCACGCGTTTCCGGCGCGAGGGACTGTTCAGTGCGACGGTGGGGGCCGAGTTCGTGGCGAAGATCCTCAGTCGTGGCAACTCGGCGGACCCGATGGAGTTGTATCGGGCGTTCATGGGCCGCGAGCCGGACCTGAACGCCTTGCTCATCCGGGCGGGGCTGGCAGCCGCGTAGGTCGGGGTTTATCCCCGACATCCGAAATCAGATATCGGGCGTAAAGCCCGACCTACAGCCGCTCCTTTCGGCATAAGGCGCAAAAAAAGTTCGCCCCGGGCACCTGCCGAGCCATCAACTAACGGACTATGATTATCGCCGACCTTGCCAAGATTCCGGGACGCACTTTCCCTGCGCGCCGCATGGGCCGCGGCCTCGCCGGCCAGGGCGGGCAGGTCATTCCCGCCACGGGATTCAGCATGGGCTATTCGGTGCTCGAGCCGCACGGCGGCCAGGTGCCGTGGCACAACCAGACGCAGGAGGAAATTTATTACATCGTGCAGGGCGAGGGCGAGATCTGCGTGGGCACCGAGCGCAGCCCGATCAAGGCTGGCCAGGCGGTTTACATGCCGCCGACGCAGTTTCACCAGCTGACCAACACCGGCAGCGAGCCGATGCACATGATCTACGTTTACTGCCCGGGTGGCGATGTGGCCCATTGGCGCCAGGAACTGGAAGGCACGCTGCCCCCCGCCGGGGTTGGCGCCATCCCGCCGCTCCCCGCCGGCGCCCAGCCGCAGCACCTGGCAAAATAACTTTCCCAAGGCATTTCCTACTCGCTACCCACTACTCACTCCCCGCTACTTTTATCCAACATGACCACGCATAAAGTCGGCATTATCATGAACGGCGTCACCGGACGCATGGGCACCAACCAGCATCTCCTCCGCTCGATCAAGGCCATCATTGACCAGGGCGGCATCAAGCTGGGCGACGCCGAGGTGATCATGCCCGACCCGATCCTCGTGGGCCGCAGCGAGTCCAAACTCGCCGCCCTCGCCGCGCGGGCCGGCGTGAAGCGTTACACGACCAACCTCGACAGCGCACTCGCCGACCCGGCGAACCAGATCTACTTCGACGCGACCCTGACCGGCCAGCGCCCCGTCGGCGTGCGCAAGGCCATCGCCGCGAAAAAACACATTTACTGCGAAAAGCCCACGGCCACGACGTCGGCGGAGGCTCTTGCGCTCTACAAAGAGGTCACCGCCGCCGGCCTGAAAAACGGTGTCGTC
>Ga0316222_1005821_pt1 | contig 10321 bp, 8 predicted proteins | sample TBH18011metaG_FD_206008 | JGI IMG/M metagenome (GOLD analysis project Ga0316222, IMG submission 206008) | Freshwater microbial communities from Trout Bog Lake, Wisconsin, USA - TBH18011 | ecosystem: Environmental > Aquatic > Freshwater > Lake > Hypolimnion/Profundal zone | place: USA: Wisconsin... | reverse complement strand
CCCGAATTGGCCAACCCGTCTCGGCGTAGCCCCTTGTGAATATAGAGTTCAGTGCTTCTCGGCCCGAACTTCGGCGTTGCTTCAACCTTGTAAGCCGCAAAAATTTCCGGGTAAGACAAATCCGCAGGGGACTTCAGAGCGCTCATCCGATCCTGCAAAGCATCAGGGGTACGCACCATGCCAACCTTGCAATAAGTCGGCCCCTTGGAATGGATCTCGGCGATGTAGATCGCAAACTCGTCCGCAGGGTCCATGTGATTGGGGGAGATGTCCTCAGGGCAAGGCCCAGCTTGGAGCGCCGAGGCGGTATTGAGCGTGCACTTCTGATTCTGGAACATCCAGACTCCTAAAATTATTGCGCGGGCTCTGCCCGGGCAATGGTGGCCAAGAGCTTTAAGGGCTCTCCGGGTGGTAGGCCTTCGGTCCTTTACCAGGACGATGATTTCCGTGGCCTGAGGGTGGCTTGCATCGCTCGCCTTGAGTGCAGCATCGACTGCAAAATCAAGCATGAGGCCACAAAAAACCAGCAAAAAAGCCCTTTCGCTTAGCGGGAAAAGTCAGTTTCAAAAATAGAATTGCCTTCACCGACTTGAACAGCCTCGGGGTCGAGGTCATATTCCGGCAGGAGGCGGTCCAAAAACCGATCGGCATCCTGTGGCTTGAGCCCTGGGATCGAAAAGCGGACATCAAAACCACATGAAGGGACACTATCCCTGGTCGAGGGGGGTTCCAGTTCGCGTGTGGGGCTCCAGGCGATAGAGTTCGTAGGAAAGCCGAGAGAAGACCTCCAGGGTGGCCCTGACCAGTTGCGAGAGGGATGGGAGCGGGGTATCCAGGGGCCATGAGACGTCGAGCGATCCGAAGTCCATGAACGGGTCCGGTTCCCCATGGTGCAATCTCCAGAAGCGCAGGAGATCGCCAATGGCGTGGTCAGCGCGGCCAGCCAGCTTGGCCCTGCTCTTCCAGAGCGCCTTGGGGATGGCGCTGGGCTCGAAGGTGAGGTGGCCCAGTTCAACCATGGACGCCAGGTCCACCCAGAAGGTGTCCCGCACCCTGCCGATGTTTTCGGCCCGGTCCAGACTCAGGCTGAGTGTGAAAGATGTACCTCGGATCCCGAAGCAGGCCCTGGCTTTCGTCCTGTTCTCTTCGAGATCGATCGAGCCGCCGATTCCGAGCAGGTTCAATTGGCCAAGACTCCACCTGCGTCCCCGGGTTCCGGGAAGGCTGGCATAAAGGAGATCGGTGAGGGCACGGATCATCAGTTCCGTATCCTCGTGCGCTTCCTCGGGTTCAACCCCGTCCCTGCGATAGCCGTCCAGGCGGCCCAGGTGGGCTTCTACGACGCGACCAAGGGCCCGTTCGAGCCGATCCCGCCCCAGATCGATAGGGCTAATCCTTGCGGCATTCCGGACCATGGCTCAGGTCCCTTTCCTGGATGGGTGCCCTTGGGAGAACATAACCCTTTAATTGGATGATGGACCGAATGCCGGTGGCGCTCACGACGGAGAAATGGCCGGGCCAATCCTGTCTGGAAGCAAGGACTTTCAACACCTGCTCAGCGGCCTCGACGTCCAACCCGCTTTCACGCAGCATGCGCACAGCGGGGCCAGGCATGTTTTCATCGACCAGGTAGCGCATCAACTACGCCGGGATTGGATAAACGCGCACATCCCGGAGCGTGTCGGCCACGTATGCGTAGCAGGCCTGCAGGTCTTCACGGACAAGGCCAGGGTAGGCATCAATCAGATCGGCTTCGCTCCACCCGTTGGCAAGGTGCTCCATGATGTGCTCCACGGATAGCCGCGTCCCTTTGACCACAGGTTTGCCGACCAGGATTAATGGATCAGAAACAATGCGCTCATGCCAGTCCATGACAACCTCTGCCGGCAAGTATGGGCTGTTACCTGCGGAATCGCGACAACCATGCCCGATACCTCTACGATTGCCGACACCGTGAGCCCTTGAGGGCTAAGGCCCACTTTTGAGTGATAAGCCCATAAAGACCAAGAGACCTGCTTCAGCCTGGGCGGCCGAAAAGAAGGGTCGCTTTTGAAAATGTATAAATCATGTGCGATTGCCTCAAGAAATCGCCAACGAGGGGAAACCTCAAAAGAGCCTACCCCTGGCCGCCCCTTCCCGCCCCGTACCCCGCGGTACCCCGTCTGAGGAAATTTGCTGAGGAAGCGCGTAAAAAAAGAGAAGCCGGAGAGCATCTCCGGCTTCTAACTTCAATCATTTCAGTGGTAGCCCCAAGGGGAATCGAACCCCTGTTAACGCCGTGAGAGGGCGCCGTCCTAACCGCTAGACGATGGAGCCGCGGTTATTGCGTGAACTGAAAGCATACCAAACCCTTTCGGATTCCGGAAGCAAAATTCATCCCCGGCGGAGGGTGATGACGGTGATCTCCGGCGGGGCGCCGATCCGCACGGGCAGGCCCACCACCCCGAGGCCCCGGCTGACGTAGAGATGGTCGTCGCCGCGGGTGTACAGGCCCTGGGTGTAGGGGCCCATGATGAGGGCGCTGGAGACCCCGGGGATCAGGTTCACCTGGCCGCCGTGGGTGTGGCCGCTGAGGGTCAGGCGGGCCCCGGTGCGCCGGGCCAGGTGCCAATCGCTGGGGCGGTGGCTGAGGCACAGGGGCCAGGCCATGGGGGGCATGCCCTGGATGGCCTGCTCGGGGGAAGGACCGGGGCCGTAGCGGATGTTGCGGAAATGGCCGTGGCGGGCCATGCCGTCCTGAAGCCCCACCAGGGCGAGCAGGGCGCCGTTGCGCGCCAGGACCCGGTGCCGGTTCTCCAGGAACTCCACACCCATCGCCTCCAGGGATTGCCAGATGGGGCGGGGATCGGTGAAGTAGTCGTGGTTGCCCAGGATGGCGAAGATGCCCATGGGCGCCTTGAAGCCCTTGAAGGCGGCGACGAAGGACTGCGCCTCCTCCGGCAGGCTGTCCACGATGTCGCCGGTCACGAGCAGCAGCTCGGGCCGCTCCGCCTCGGCCAGACGGCGCCAGCGCGCCACCTGATCCGGATGCACCAGGGGGCCGGCATGGAGGTCCGACAGCTGCACGATCCGCAGCCCGTCCAGGCCTTCGGGCAGGCTGGGAAAATGGAACTGGTGCCGGACGATTTCCGGGTCGGAGCGGGCCTCGAGGGTGCCGGCCAGGACCCCGTAGGCCGCCAGGCCCGCTCCCGCCGCGCTGGTCTGGCGCAGGAACTTCCGGCGGTCCGGGTTCTCGGGCGGCGCCCCCAGGGAGGTCCGCCAGAGATGCGCCAGGCGCCAGATGCCCGCGGCCACGGCCCACAGGAAGAGATCCAGCACGGTCAGCATCTGGAAATAGAGCCCGAGCCGCGCCACGGTCCGCAGCCAGGGGTTCGCGCCGGCGCCCAGCAGCCGCATGCCCATGAAGACGCCCAGCGGCACGTGGAAGACCACCAGGAAGGGGATGATCCAGCGCACCAGGCGCCGGGGCAGGATCTGCCGCAGGAGTCGGCTGTGGAAGAACTGCAGGCCGAGGATGAAGACGGTGAAGGCCAGGAACAACGCCACGGGATTCGGCTCCGAGAGGTCTACTTCGCCAAGTGCGCGGCCAGGGCGTTCATCTCCCAGGACCAGCCCTGCTCGTTCATTCGATAGGCCTCCTCACGCCTTGCCTCGGGCACCTGGTCGAACCCGGCTTCCACGAGGGTCAGGCGCACGCCCTCAGGGGCGTCCTGCAGAAAGAACGTCACCAGGGTGGGGGTTTCGGCGGCATAATCCCGGCCGGCCTCGATGGCGTAGGGATGCCAGGTCCACGCGAACACCCGCTCGGGCTCCATCGCCGTGACGGTGACTTCCCAGGTGACGTGCTGGTAGCCCTCGTTGGTGACCCGCCCATGGGCCTTGCGCCCCGGGAGGAAGGGTTCCCGGAGGTCGACGCCGAACCAGGTCCCGAACTCGGGGGCCTCGGTCAAAGCCTTCCAGACCCGTGAACGGGATGCCTTGAGCAGGCTCTGATGGGCGATGCAGTCGGGGACGGGCGGCGGCATGGGGATTCTCCTACGGCCAGTTTAGGCCCCGGGGTCAAGGGGATGGGAAAAAGACAAAAAGCATCTGGAAAAGCGCAAGGCATCCGCGCAGAATCATCCGCGGTCCCGGCCTTCCTCCGTTTCCCTTCCGACTTCTTTTTGCTTTTTTTATTACCTTTTTCAACCCAGTATTTAATAGCCCGAAGCCATGGCACCAGACCCGTCGCCGCTGTTCCGCCAGGAAGCCCTGGATCACCATCTGCAAGGAGAGGAAGGGCACGCCTTCGGCCAGGTCGCGCCGCCCTGGACCTGGACGCTGCTCGGGGTCATCCTGCTCGGCCTCGCCAGCGCCTTCCTGGCGGCCTGCCTGGGCCGGGTGGAAGTGACCGGACGGGCACGGGGGATCCTGCAACCCCGGGGCGGGGTCCGGTTGCTGGTCGCCCAGGTGCACGGGACCGTCGAGGCCGTGACCGTCCAGTCCGGCCAACAGGTGGCCAAGGGCGTGCCGCTGCTCCGGATCGAGGCTCCCCAGGTCCACGCCCAGGTCCTGGAAGCCCGGCGCCAATCGGAGGCCGTCCGCGGTTCGTTCCGGTGCACGGCCCTGGCCCAGGACCGCGCCTTCGCGCGGCAGGCGGCGAGCCTCGACGCGCGGGCCGCGAGGCTTCGGGCCCAGGTCGCGAGCCAGGCGGCCTCGGCGGCCCTGTTCGAACGCCAGCTCAAGGCCAGCCTGATCCTGGAAAGGGAGGGGATCCTCAGCAAGGCCCAGGCCGATGGGGCGCGGGAGGCCCTGGCCCAGGCCCAGCGCCAGGGGAACGCGCTGGAACAGGGCCTCGACCAGCTCGCCCAGGAGCAGGCCGCGCTGGAACAGCAGCGCCAGGAGCAGCTCTGGCAGCGCGGGCAGACCGTCAGGAACACCGCCGCCCGGGAGGAGGCCCTGGCCCTGCTCCACGGCCAGACCGTCGTCAGGGCCCCCCGGGACGGGGTGGTGGAGGCCCTGGGGGTGCAGCCCGGGGAGGTGGTCCAGCCCGGGCAGGTGCTGGGCAAGCTGGTGGCCCTGGACGCCCCCCTGGAGGTGATCTGCTTCCTGCCGGAGAAGGACCGGGCCTTCGTGCGGGACGGGGACGAGGCGCTGCTCGAGCTGGACCAGCTCCCCTACCCGGAATTCGGCACGCTCCGGGTCCGGGTGGTCCGGATCGGCGAGGACCTCGCCTCCCCCTTCGAGGGCAGGGAGTCCCTGGGGGCCGCGGGCGCCCCGGACCTCCCGGCCTTCCGGGTGGTGCTGAGCCTGGCCGGGACGCGGGCCGCGGATGCCGCCCGGGTGCGGCTCCGGCCCGGGATGCTCGCCAGCGCCCGGTTCACCCTGCGGCGCCGCCCCCTCATCACCCTGGTGCTGGACCCCCTGCGGAAGTGGCTGCGATGAGGCGCAAGCTGCCCTACGTGCCTCAGCCGGAGGTCACGGCCTGCGGGGCGGCCTGCCTGGCGATGGTCCTGGGCTTCCACGGCCGCCACGTGGACCTGCGGGAGCTGGAAGCGGCCCGTGGCGGGCCCCGGGACGGGGTCAGCGCCCTGGACCTGCTGGGGGCCGCCCGGGAGCAGGGGCTGGAGGCCCGCGGGGTGAAGGCGGAGGTCCGGCAGCTGCAACAGTGCCCCCTGCCCGCCATCCTGCACTGGGACTTCAACCATTTCCTCGTGCTGGCCCGGGCTTCCGAGCGGGGCGCGCGCCTGGTGGATCCCGCCTGCGGATGGGTGGGCATGGGCTGGGAGGAGCTCGGCCGGCATTTCACGGGCGTGGCGCTGCTCTTCGCGCCGGGACCGGATTTCCGGAAGCGCCGGCGGGCCTGGCCGAGCCTGGAGAAGTACCGGGAGGCCTTCCGGGACGCCCGGGCCGGGCTGGTGCAGCTGTTCCTGGCGGCCCTGGCCCTCCAGGCGGTTGGCTTGGTCTTTCCGGTGGCGCAGCAGGTGCTCATCGACCGGGTGCTCGTGCCCCGCCAGGCCCCCTGGCTCTGGGGCCTGGGGCTGGGCCTGGGCCTGGCGATCCTGGCCCGGACCCTGCTGACCTGCCTTCAGGGCTGGGTGGCCCTGGGCCTCCAGGCGGCCCTGGACCAGCGGCTGATGAGCGCCCTGTTCCGGCACCTGCTGCGCCTGCCCCTGGGCTTCTTCCTGCAGCGGCAGACCGGGGATCTCGCGCAGCGGTTCCAGGGGACCGGGGTCCTGCGCCACGTGCTCGGCGACCAGGCGGTCCTCACGCTGCTCAACGGCCTGCTCCTGCTGGGCTACGGTGGCCTCATGCTCGCCTACCACGCGCGGCTGGGCCTGCTGGTGCTGGGGTTCGGGGTGATGCGGGCCGGGGTGGTCCTGCCCCTCCGGGCGCGGCAGCGGCGCCTCCTGGGCGCGGAGCTGGCCGCGGCGGGACGGGAGGCCTCGGCGGTGCTGGAGGCGGTCACCGGCCTGGAATGGAGCAGGGCCTGCGCCGCCGGTCCGCGGCTGCTCAGGCGCTGGGACCAGCGCCTGGCCGCGCGGGTGGAGCTCGGCCAGGCGAGGCTGCGGCTGAACCTGGGCGCCGACGGCGCCCTGAGCCTCGGCCAGGGCGGGGCGGGCGCGGCGATCCTCCTCCTGGGCGGCCGGGCCGTCCTGGCCCACGAGCTCACCCTCGGGGTCTTCATGGCCTTCCTGACCCTGGAAGGCCTCTTCCTGGGGGCGCTGGAGGCCCTCCTCGCCGCCGCCCGGCCACTCCAGGATCTGGGCTGCCACCTGCGCAGGCTGGACGAGGTGCTGGAGACGCCGGCGGAGCCCTCCGGCAGCGGGGCGCCGGGACGGCTGCGGGGGGCGCTGGCGTGCCGCGGGGTGACCTTCCGCGCGTCGCGGGGCGGCCCGCTGATCCTGGACGGGATCACCCTCACGCTCCGCCCCGGGGAGCACGTGGCGGTCACGGGTCCGAGCGGGGCCGGGAAATCCACCCTGGTCCGGCTCCTGCTGGGCCTTGAGGTGCCCGAGGCGGGGGACATCCGCTATGACGGCCGGGAGCTCTCCGGCCTGAGTCTGCCGGAACTCCGCGGCCAGGTCGGCGTGGCCCTCCAGGAGGCGTTCCTGTTCGACGACACCGTGCGGGCCAACCTCGCCCTGTACGCGCCGGACCTGCCCCTGGCCAGGCTGCGATGGGCCGCGCGGATGGCCTGCGTCGAGGAGGTGATCCTGGCGCTGCCCGGGGGCTTTGATTGCCGCGTGGGCGAGCACGGCGGCTTCCTGTCCGGGGGCCAGCGCCAGCGGCTCTGCCTGGCCCGCGCCCTGGCCCGCGACCCCGGGCTGCTGCTCCTGGACGAGGCCACCAGCAGCCTGGATCCGGAGACCGAAGGGCGCATCCAGGCCAACCTCGCCCGCCTGGGCCGCACCCGCCTGGTCATCAGCCACCGCCTGGCCACCCTGGAGGCGGCGGACCGGATCCTCGTGATGGCCGGGGGGCGGATCGTCCTGGAAGGCACCCCCGCGGAGCTTCGGCGCTCGGGCGCCCTGGAGGCGCTTCTGCCCTGCGCCGAGGCGCCGAATGCCTGAGGTCCGGCCCCACGTGGAGGGCTTCACCCTGGCGGAGGGCCTGTGGCGGGTCCTGGGCGGGCCTGACCCGATGGAGGACTTCCAGGCCTTCGCGGCGAGCCGCGGCCTGACGGAAGGCGCCGACCCCATGGCCCTGGCCCTGGGGTCGGAAGGCTGGCGCCTGCGGCCGGCCCGGGTGCGCGGGGAGGATCTGGACCGCCTTTCGGGCCCCGCCCTCCTCGAGCTCAAGGCCGGGGGCTGGGCCCTGCTCCAGGGCCGCGCCCGGAGGGGCTTCAGGGCCTGCTACCGGGTGCTCACCCCCGCCGGCGCCGTGGCCGTGCCGCGACGGGTCTTCCAGGAGGCGGTGGCGGGACCGGGCCTGGCGAAGGTGCCGGTCCTGGGTCCAGGCCCGCTGGGGCAGGCCCTCGTCCGGCTGGCGAGCGCCCCCCGGAGCGCCCTGCTGCAGTTCGCCCTGGCCGCGCTCCTGCTCCAGGTGCTGGCCCTGGCGGGCCCCCTCAGCACCGGGCTGGTGCTCGACCGGGCCCTGCCGGATGGCGCGGACAGCATGTTGAACCTGGTGGCGGCCGGCCTCCTGCTGGTGGCCCTCTTCCAGGCCTGGCTGGGCTGGTTCAGGGGCCGGCTGCTGGCGTTCCTGGTGAACCGGCTGGAAGGGGCCGTCACCTGGGGCTTCCTGGACCACCTGCTGAGGCTGCCCTTCCCCGCCCTCCAGGCCACGACGCTGGGGGAGCGCCTGCAGGCCGTCGAGGGCCTGTCGGCGGCCCGGACCTTCCTGCTCAAGCGGGCCCTGGGCAGCCTCCTGGACGGGGCCACGGCGGGCGTCCAGCTCGCCGGGATGGCCTGGCTCCTGCCGGGCGCCGCGGCCGGCGTCGTGCTGACCACCCTGGTCATCGGCGCCCTGGCCCTGGCCTCGGGGTGGGTCCAGGCGCGGCTCCAGGCCGAAGCCGTGCGGGCCCAGGCCCGGGAGCAGGGCCTGCGGGTCGAGCTGCTCTCCGGCATCCAGACGCTCAAGGCCGCCGGCGCGGAACCGCTCGCGCACCGGCGGTGGAGACGGGCCCTCGCCGGGGTGCTGGAGCTTGGGCTGCGCCAGGGCCGGCTCCGGCTGGGCACCCAGGCCGGGGCGGCCTGTCTCGGCCAGGGCATGGCGAGTGGCCTGCTGATCTGGGGGGGCGGACGCGTGTTGGCGGGCGATCTGGGGCTGGGCACGCTCTTCGCTTTCCTGCAACTCAGCACCGCCTTCATGGCCGCGAGCCTCGGCGTCGTGGACACCGCCCTGGCGATGCTGCTGTTGCGACCCCAGGTGGCGATGGCCAGGCGGATCCTGGCCCTGGCGCCGGAGGCACGGGCCCTGGACGTCCCGAGGGCGATGGGCCCGGGCCTCCCCGAGGCGATGGGGCCGGACGTTCCGGAGGCGACTGGGCCCGGCGTCCCGAAGGCGATGGGTCCGGTCGTCCCGAGGGCGATGGGTCCGGACGTTCCGGAGGCGATGGGCCCGGACGTTCCGGAGGCGATGGGCCCGGACGTTCCGGAGGCGGTGGGTCCGGTCATCCCGAGGGCGATGGGCCCGGACGTTCCAGAGGCGATGGCCCCGGACCTCCCGGAGGCGATGGGGCCGATCGTCATGGACGATGTGTGGTTCCGGTACGGGCCGGAGCGGCCCTGGGTCCTGTCAGGATTCAACCTGCGGGTCGCGCCCGGGGACACGCATTTTCTCCGCGGTGGCTCCGGCGCCGGCAAGACCACGATCCTCAGGCTCCTGGCCGGGCTGTATCCGCCGGAACGGGGCTCCGTCACACTCGGCGGCGTCCCGCCCGGGCAGGCCCGCCCCGCGCTGCTCTACCTGCCCCAGGCCACCCTGATCCTGGAAGGCACGGTGATGGACAACCTGAGGCTCATCTCGGGCGGCGCGCCCCGCGCGGCGCTGGTCCGGGCCGCCCGGCGCAGTGGGCTCGAGGCCCTGGCGGCCACCCTCCCCATGGGCTACGACACGCCGCTCCTCCCCGGGGGGGCGACCCTATCCGGCGGCCAGCGCCAGCTGATCGCCCTGACGGCGGCGCTGGCCTCCGGGCGGCGGCTGCTGCTCCTGGACGAGGCGATGGCCAGCCTGGATCCGGCCGCTTCGGCGCGGCTCAGCCGGGTGCTGGCCGCGGGCCCCTGGACGGTCATCGCCGCCAGCCACCGTTCCGGCAGTGGGCCCGGCGCCACGGACGACCCTGCCATAATGGGCGGATGCGGATGACCCGGACTTCGATCCATCTGGCCCTTCTGGCTTCCCTGTGGGTCCTGGTGGGGCTCATCGGCTTCCTCATGTGCGTGCAGGTGCTCCTGCTGGCCTACGCGCCCCGGGGGACCTGGCACTGGCCGCGGATCTACCGGGTCACGGTCCGCGAATTCGATGCGGATCCCCAGGCGGCCTATCCGTCCATCATCATCGGCAAGAACGTCCGCCAGGCTCCCGAGGAGCCATTCCCATCCGACGCGAAGGGGGACAAGGGTCCCGGCCCGGATACGGAGGAGGCCGAAGGCGCGAAGGCCTCGCCCCGCGCGCGGGTGGACGCGAAGGACCTGGAACAGGACGACGAGGACACCTTCGAGGACCGCGCCATCGCCCTGATGAAGTCGGAGCGCCAGGGCCTCAGCGTGGGCGACTCCTTCTGGGTGCTGGACAACTACTACCGGAGTCCGCTGCGGCCTCCCCAGTTCCGGCTCACGCCGGTCCGGGTCCTGGTCGAGTTTCCGGAACCGCTGCTGGTGCTGGCCCTGCTGGCCAT